>JAEEGL011841848.1_pt1 | contig 12112 bp, 5 predicted proteins | sample 9134231 | NCBI WGS metagenome assembly JAEEGL01 (sample SAMN16246548, study PRJNA631951) | gut metagenome | biome: gut microbiome; feature: rumen; material: fiber-attached | host: Bos | place: Iran: Karaj | collected 2018-10
AATCTAATATCAATGAATATTCATCTCCAATAATATCTTATTTTAATTCAAGTAATGAATACCTTATAAAAAAATATTCTGAAGATCATAATACAATTGATTTAGAGAAAAGCAATAATTTTATTAGAAAAGATTCTTATTATTTAAATGAACAGAATAATTCAAATTCTTCAAATGAAAGTTCAAATGATAATATTAATGATAATAATCAAACAAACCAATCTTTAAATGAAATATATTTTCAAAAAAATCAAATTCAAATTGAAAATACATTAAATAATAATTTCCAAAATTCAAACTTTAATTATGATAATAAAATTCAAAATTCAAAAAATGGAAACACAATGATAATGATAAATAATAATGTTCCCATTTTTAGCCAAAATAAAAATATAAATAATAGTATAGAAATGTTTGGAAAAAAAGGATGGATTTGTCCTTTTTGTAATAATTTCAATTATGAAAACAGGACTAAATGTAACAGATGTAAAATTGTAAAGTATAATAAAAATCATAATAAAAAAAGAAATATAGAAAAAGAAACAATTAATAATCAAAAAAAAAATAATTTATTAAAACAAAAACAATTTTCAGAAAGATTAGGTGATTGGATTTGCTTTAAATGTCAAAATTTAAATTTTGCTTTTCGAATATTTTGTAATAGATGTCAATTGTCTAAAGAAGAATCTTATAATTATTTTAACGGATTTAATGAAAAAAATAAAAATATTGAAAATATGATTAATAATAATAACACTACAAATCTTTTCATTAACCAAAAAGCAATTGTAGTTGATGTCATTAATAAAGAAAATAACAATAATATTTAGAAAAAATTATATTGTAATTATAGGAAATAATTCCATGTATTATATAATCAAAAAAAATTTAAAAAATTTAATTCATCTTATAGGATAATAATCTCCATAAGATTATATATATAATATTCCTCATAATAATATATAAAAAAATTAAATAAATGATTAAATATTATTAATCAATATTAAATTCTTGAATATTATTCATTATATATATAAAATTTATTTAATTAAAAAATTGATGAAAATTTTTTGATAATGTTTAAAACTAATTTTTTTAATTTATAAAAATTTACCTCAACCAAATCAAATCCATTTCAAAAATCAATTAAAACATCAAAATACTATATAATCAAGAAAATAAATAAAATTTGAAAATATTAATTAGAATATGTAAGAAATTTTTCTGAAAACATTAATATCATAAGAAGAGATGGCTTTGGAAAAGTTATAAAACAAAATTCATAATTGAAAAAGAAAATAATAAATAATAATATTTCCACATTTCTTTAAACATTTTTTTAGCAACATTTTTATTTAAATTAACTCTTTTCTAAGGAATATTTTTCAATTTTTCTTCCCATTTATAATAAATTTATATAAAATTTATTTCTTTTAATTTATTTATTATTTAAATTTCTTTTCTACTCAATCATTTATTTTTTTCTTTTTTTACTTCTTTAAAAAAAATATTTATATTTATAGAAATTTTCAATTTCAATGATGTGATTCCTGTTTTTGTTTTTTCTTAAATTATCCTATTTAATAGTTTATATTATTCAATTCTAAAATAGCTCCTCAAAAATTTGTTAATTTTTTATAATTTATTTTATTTGTGTCCGGGGTTTCTTCAATAAGGAAATGTTTCTCCACTAATTCTTGAATATCGCGAATTAAGTGACTTTCAAGCATTTGTTCACCCCATGTTTTAGAGGTAATTTTGGCTTCCCTCTCCCTTCACCAAGCCCGTGTTTAACACCGGATAGCCCACATTGGTTGTTCATCGAAGATAAATTCAAATCAATTTATTTTTTAAAATCTTTAATTTCCTGACTTTGTATTTCCTTATAAAAGAATTTAAAATTCGCCTAAAAATACAAAAATGAGTTTGTAAAAATTAACTATTTATTGAAAGAAATATGATGGTTTTGAATATTGAGTTCAATGTTTAATAATCAATAATTAATAAAATATATTTAGTATTTAGAATTAATATGTCTGTTTGTAAAAATGAAATTATTACTGTAAAAGGATATAATAGAATAGAAAATAAAATCATGTATCCAATATATGAAGATACGATTGTTGAATTGAAAGGAGAATTTCGATCAGAGGGAAATATAAAATCAATAATTTATTTTGGATTACATTGTTTTAGAGAAGATGATTCAGAAATTCAAAGAGAAGATATTAGTCGTACAAATGAATCTTTATTAATTACTTCAATTAACACAGATGGAAAAACAATTACTTTGAGTAAAAAACCTGAAACTTGGAATAATTCAGAAGATTCTGGTTGTCAAGGTTATAGTAAATTTATTGGAACACATTTTGATGGAAATATTACTCATTTACCCGATTATATAATAGCATCACCAGCTTATAACAAATATGAAAATAATATTATTAATTTAAATAATGAAATTCATAAAGATATTATTAAAAAAATAATTCCATTTACAACTAAAGTAATGAATCATAACTCAGGAAGTTGTTCATATGATTATAGTGCAGCAAGTGGTTGTTATGTTCCAGAGAAATGGACACAATATAAAGCTGTTTATAATGGATTTAGTGAAGGATATGGGGATATAAAAGGAAAATTTAGATTAGGAACAAAAAAAGTATCTCCTTTTGTTCTTGCAAATTATTCACAAAATGAGGATTCAATATTAGAAATAAGGAATATCGAAATTATAAGTATAAATAAACCAAAATTTATTTAAAATTAAATACAGTTTATTAGTTTTATAGATGGTAGTAAATCAAACAAACAATTTTAATTATTTTTTAATAATTTCTTGAAACATTTGTTTTACTTCTTTAATACTTTTTTCAATTCTAAGAATAATCTTATATAAAAAAGTAATTGCTTTTGATTTTTAAATTCAAAAAATTTTATCATTTAAAAAAGATTATACCATTCTAAGATTCAATGAAAGATGATTTGCTTTTAATATTTTTTTATTCATATTGTATTTTGAAATTAATAAAGAATGATTACTCTTTAAAATTAATCTTTTTAAAACAAATAAAAAATTATCTCTTTGATTTTTAGCCTTTTTTTAAAAAAATTAGGAAAATTTTATCATTTTTTTCAAAAGTTTAATTTAATCTTAAAATAGATGAAAAAGAAAAAAAACAAATCATTTTTTATTGTCTATATATTGGATAATATTACAATTATATTTTTATAAACATTTAAATTGAAAATGTAATTGATTTTCAATTCATAACAACAATTTTGAAATTAAATAAACAAAAAAAGATAAAAATAAATAAATGTTATATATAATAAATTTACAATCAAACAACAAAATTAAGGATTTTTTTCATAATGATCATTTTTCCAAATTTGATTTTGATAAGTATTTAATTTACTATAATAAAAACGGCAGTTACCTTCTTTTTTTCCATCTTTAAATTCTCCATCATAAATATTTCCATTTTTATAATAATAAATCCCTTTACCTTCTTTTTTACTTTTTTTCCACTCACCTTCATATTTATTCCCATTTTTATAATACATAATTCCTATACCATCTTTTTCTCCATTTTTATATTCACCTTCATATTTATTTCCACTAATATAATAATAAATTCCTTTACCATCTTTAACATCATTTTTCCATTCTCCATCATATTTATCACCACTTTTATAACAATAAATCCCTTTTCCATTTTTTTTATCATTTTCCCATTCACCTTCGTATTTTTCAGCAAATAAATCATTAATTTTATATAACATAATTCCTTTTCCACAAATTGAATCATTTTTCCATTCTCCATCATATTTATTTCCATTATTAAAAATAAACACTCCTTTACCATCTCTTTTATCTTTTTTCCATTCACCATCATATATTCTTCCATCATTAAAATCATATATTCCTTTACCATCTCTTTTATCTTTTTTCCATTCTCCTTCATATTTTCTTCCATCTTTAAATTTATATATTCCAAAACCATCTCTTTTATTTTTTTTCCAATCTCCAACATATTCATCACCATCATTATAATACATTGTACCTTTACCATGTTTTTTATCATTTAAAAACTCACCATCATATTTATCACCATTATGATAATAGAATATACCTTTTCCATCATATAATCCATCTTTCCAATCACCATCATATTTATCTCCATTCACAAAATAAAATATTCCTTTACCATTTTTTTGTCCTTGAACCCAATTTCCATCATATTTCCTTCCATCTTTAAAGTAATATATTCCTTTTCCTTCATATAAATTATCTTTCCAATAACCATCATATTTATCACCTGAATATTCACTTCCATCATTAAAATAATATATTCCTTTTCCTTCTTTATTCCCATTTTTCCACTCACCTTCATATTTATCACCATCATTAAAGAAATATATTCCAAATCCATTTTTATCTCCTTTTTTATATTCACCTTCATATTTATCACCATTATTATAATAAAATATTCCTTTACCACTTTTTTTCCCTGAAATCCAAGTTCCTTCATATTTATCTCCATTATTATAAAACATTGTTCCATTACCTTCTTTATTTCCATTTTTAAATTCTCCTTCATATCTATTTCCATTTTTATAATAATAAATACCTTTACCTTCTCTTTTATCATTTTTATATTCTCCAACATATTTATCACCTGAATTTTTACTTCCATCATTAAAATAATAAGTTCCATTTCCTTCTTTATTATCATTTTTAAAATCTCCTTCATATTTATTTCCACTTTTATAATAAAATATTCCTTTCCCATCTTTATAACCATTTTTCCATTCACCATCATATTTATCTCCAGAATTAAAATAATAAACTCCATTACCTTCTTTTTTCCCATTTAAATAATCTCCTTCATACCTATCACCATCTTGATAATATGAAATTCCATAACCATTTTTTTTATCTTTTTTCCATTCACCATCATATTTTCTTCCATCATTATAAATCATTATTCCTTTACCATTTCTTTTTCCTTTTCTAAATTCTCCTTCATATTTACTTCCATTATTATAATAAAATATCCCTTTTCCTTCAAATAATCCATTAACCCAATTACCATCATATTTATCACCATTTTTAAAATACATAATTCCTTTGTTTTCTATTTTTCCATTTATCCATTCACCATCGTATTTATCACCATTTGAAAATTCAAATATTCCACTTCCTACTTTTTTTCCATTTTTCCAATTACCTTCATATTTTCTTCCATCTTGACAAAAGTAAGTTCCTTTTCCTTCATATACATTATTTTTCCATTCTCCTTCATATCTATCACCATTAAATTTACTTCCATCATTAAAAGTGAAAATACCATAACCTTCAAAATTATCATTTTTAAATTCTCCTTCATATATATTACCATTTTTATAATAAAATATTCCTTTTCCATCTTTTTCTCCATTTTTCCATTCACCATCATATTTATTACCATCTGAATAATACATTATACCATTTCCATTTTTTAAATCATTTTTAAATTCTCCATCATATTTATCACCTGAATTATAATAATAAACTCCTTTACCAAATTTTTTATCATTTATCCAACCACCAATATATTTATCTCCACTATTATAATATGCTGTTCCAATACCATTTCTTTTATCATGACTATAATTTCCATCATATATATTTCCGCTTTTATATTTCATTATTCCTTTTCCTTCAAATAATCCATTTTCCCAATTTCCATCATATTCATCACCATTTGAATATGACATTATTCCTTTTCCGTTGATTAAATCATTTAAAAAATCTCCTTCATATTTATCTCCTTCTTTAAATGTCATTGTTCCTTTTCCATAACGTTGATTATTTACCCATTGTCCATTATATATATTTCCATCATTATATGTCATTATTCCTTTTCCTTCTCTTTTATATTTTTTTACCTCTCCTTCATAGAATCCATAATTAGTTTTTATTTTCCCTATTCTATATATTTATAAAAAAAAAATTTACTTTGATTCTTCTTCTTCTTCTTCTTTTTTGTTTTCTTTTTCTTCTTCTTTTTCCTTTTCTTCTCCTTCTTTTTTTGTACTATTCAATTGTTTAAATTTAATTGAATAAGGTTCTATTAAATTATATGATTCAATTATATCCTCTATTAAAGTATCTTCTTTTATTATTATTTTGTTTATTTTTAATCTTATAATATTTAAAAATAATTCTGGTGAAATTCTATTACAAGTTTTAAGAGAATAAAGTAAATTTTTAATATAATGAATTTGAGCTTTTTGGATTTTTTCAAAAACATCAATTTTCTCCTTTAACTGTTTATATTTTACTTTTTGGTCATAGACATTAGCTAATTTCTCTTCATTAAATTCTAAAATATTGTTAATTTCATCAATTTTTTCTTCATTAATTTTATTAATACAAGTAACAGTATGTTCAATATGATTTAAAGGACAATCTTCGCATAAAGCAACATCACAAGCTTCACAAAAAAATTCAAAAATTTTATTATGTTTATAACACATAGAATCAATATCTAATAAACTTTCTATTTTATTATGTTTTTCATTTTCATGTTTTGATAAACAAGGTTCTTTTGAGCAAAAAATTCCTTCACATTGTTCACAATAAATTGAATTGTTTTTTTTTTTATCACAATATTTACATTTCATTTCATATATATTATTTTTTTCATTTCTCCACAAATATTCAAATAAATTCATTTCTCCTTGATGACCCTTAGAACATCTATATCTTATTATTATTTCTCTATGTTTATCTATTATTATCCCATATAATGCTTGATGAGCACAGTGAGGACAATGAATTACTTTTAGGGATGGACTGTATGTGAAACTTTTTGGAATTTCTTCTTTAATTGTACTTAATTTTTTTAATAAAGTTTTTGTATATTCCATTTTAATTTTTATTATATTTTTTTTTTTTAAATTACAACAATATTCATTTAATATTATTTATGATTTATTTGGTTTTTTTATTCATATTTTTATTAAAAAATAAAGAAACTAATAAGTAAAGATTTAAAAGTTTATTTATTAATTTTTTGAAAATGATTATCTTTTTTTTCTATAAAAAAGTGAATATATTGTTTTATTAGTTATTTATTAATAAAAAATTAATTGAATTAAAATTATTTAAAGTAATTTAATATTGATTTTTTTAATGAGAGAATTAAAAAATAATAATTATTGATAAAATTAAATTTTTGAATAATACATTTTAATCTAATAATTATATCTATAATGATTATTACTTTTTTTCTTTATTGACAAGATTATGATATAAACTTAAAAAATTTTTTCTTTCAGAGGGAGGTTCAAGAGAAAAATTTTTGGAATTAATTAAAGGATCATTATTATTGCTTTGATTAATATTCAAAACATTAAAATTAGTGTTTAAATTATTATTATTAATATTATTATTTTGATTGGAGCATAAATTATCTTTAATTTGAGGATTAAAAGAAGTTAGATTATTTAAACTTGAATTAGATTTTATTTTAGGAATTTTAGTAGCATTATTACCATTATTACTAATCATCTTATTTAAGTTCAGATTAAATAAATTATTTTCATTTTGTTTAAATTCTCCTCCTCCATAACTATTAATACTTAGATTTTGTTTTAATTCAATTGGTTTAAAAAAACATTCTTGTAATGTTTCATAAGGATTATCAATAAGTGAATTTCTTTGAAATAAACTTTGATTATAATCAGAACCAGATTTCCCAAAAAGAAGAGCACTTTCATTATAAACTAATTCACTTTGTTGTTTCATAAATTCATTTTGATTAAATTTTGGATTGTTTTGAAAGAAAGTATTTTGATTGTTAAAATTATTAATGTTTAGAGAATTAAACAAAGAATAATTTAAATTGTTTAAATTGGAATTTTGTTGTTGAATATAATTATTAATATTTGTATTATCATTATTACTTAATTGATGATAAATAAAGTTATTGTTATTATTAAAATAATTTTGATTTTGTAAATTATTATTTTTATTGTTGAGATTAGTATTAATATCTTTATTATTATTATTATTCATATTTATAATTTTATTTTTATTATTTTTCATTTCTATCTTTGAATTCATCATTTTTTGATTATTATTAACATTAAAGTTTGGAATACAAGGCTTTTCGACTTTAAAAGATATTGTAAATTTTTTTTTTTTATTTCCATCTTCATCTTCTTCATTCATTGTGTTTAAATTTTTATTTTCTTGATGTTTTGAATTTTCATTATATGGAAGTGACATATGTAAAATTCTATCAACTGCTCCATTATAATCTATAAAATTATTTTTACAATAAGCATTATAAGGTCTTTTTAATTGAGAATATTTTTCATTTACTATTTTTAAATTAATTTCATTTTTTTTATCTTTTATATTATTTACCCAATTTTTATATTTCTCTGAAAAATTTTCATAATGTAAATTTAAATATTCTTCAATATAATTTATATTGTCATTTAAAATTTTTTTAACATTTAATCCGGTTATTAAAAAATATTCCATAACCTCATAATTATTATTTCTCCATCCAAAAATATCTAAATAAACACTAAAATAAATTAATTCTAATTCATTCATTAATAATTGTCTTATTGCTTTTGTAAAAATTGAATGAAGAGAAAAATCATTCCTTAAATGTTTAGACAATTTTTTTGAATCATGAAAAATCCTATTAATCAACATTAAAGTTTGTAAAGAAAAAAAATCTGTAATATATAATTTTAATCTTTTATCATATTCTGTTGTTAAATTTTTAGAAGTAAATGAAGATTTACTTTTGAAACGAGACATTTCTTTATTTATTTGATCTTTAAATTTTACAAGATCAAAATCTTTTTCGATTGGATTTTTTATTTTATTTCTAGAAGTTTTTCTTTTTAAAAATTTCCCTGGCATTTATTCTATCTATAAATTATTATTATTTATTCCCAAAATGTGTAAGATTTAATTAATGATATTTTTATGGAGTTTTTCCTGATGAGCAAACAAATATTAATAAAATCTTAGAAAATAATAAAACTATATAATTTTGAATTTTACAATAAAATTTGACGTTTTATTGATTAAATACTATTTAATTATATTTTTTGGTCAATTCTGTTAATTTAAAAGCTTTTAATAAAAATTTAATTGAATAATTGCAAAAAAAAGAATAATTACTAAAAAAGCAATTTGTTTATTATTCAATTTTAATTTTATTTTCCAAATAGAAGTTATAAATAATTTAATATATATAAAATATTAAAAAAAAAATTTTATTAAAATTTATCTCTTACCATTTTTTTTTTATATTTTAAATTCTTGAATTCTTTCTATATATGAATCTAAATCTTTAAATAATTTATCTGATTCTTTTTTATATTGTATTTCAGAATATTTTACATTTAAAAATTTTTTTACTTCATCTCTGAAATAATTTTCCTTCACAACTTTCAAAGGTAAAATATTAGGATTTTTCCTAAACACTTTTAAAGTATTTGCTTCTTGAATATCTTCTAAAATTAACATTTCAAGAGCAAATAAAAAATAAGGTTGACTAAAAAAATTTTGTTTTGCAAATAACTCATAATTATCATCTTGAACACTATTTGTAACATAAATTAAATTATTAATTTCTTTATCTTTTTGTAAAAATAATATAAACTCTTCTTTATACTTTTCTAAATTAGCAGGTGATAAAATATTTTTTTGATATTCAGTCTTTCCTCTTTTATTATATCTTTTTAAATTATCATAATTAAAAGAAGGTTTATTTATATTTTGAATATTTCCTTGTTTTAAACTTCCATCAATTGCAATTTTAGACATTGATTCATTCGTTTTTAATTTTCCAGTTACAGGTCTATTATTAATATTTGTTATATTTGTACTTAGTTTTTTTTCTGGTAAAGGTTTCATTGTTGAATGTTTAACTATTGGTCTTTTTTTTGAACTCAGAACTCTATTATTTTTCCTTTCTTCTCCTTCATTATTTCTATTTTCTTTATTATTTGTCCCTTTCAATTTTCGAACTGTTTGAACTATTCTTGCATCTGCTGCTTTTGGATTTGAAATTTGAGCTGAATTCATATTTTTTGTTTTTAAGTTTTTTTATTCTATTATTTTAATATATTTTAAAAAAATATCTAATAAAATTAAATTAAACATTTTTTTATTTTAATTTAAAATTTTAAATTATATTTTTTAATGAATTTCAATTCAGATTATCAAAGTTATTTCAATACACCAATTTCACAAAATTATTATTCTCAAATTCCAATATATCAAAATATAAATTTACCAACGAATTTAATCGAACAAACCCAAAACAGCATTCAAAATTTATTAACTAATTTAAAAAATGAAGACCCAAAACATAAAAAGAATTATAATAAAATTAATCACCAATCAAAGCTTCTTAAAACGAGTAAAACTTCAAATAATATAAAAAAAAAAACAAAATCAAACTCAAAATCAAAATATTTATTTTCAGTACCATCAGAGCATAAAAGAAATAAAATTCATAAAAAATCAAGAATGTACTTAGAAGATAATCAAAATAATAGAAGTGAAAATTTAAGTTTTAATGAGAAAACAAATTCAGATTATTCTTTTAATAATACTCAAATATTAACTAATAAAATTCCATCAATTAATTTACAATCCAAATATACTAAACATAAGAAAAGAGATTTGAGTGAGGACTTTAATAATTATAATAAAGTAAAAATTCAAATAGAAAATTTAAGAATATGCAATAAAAGAAATAAATCTGAAATAAATAATATTAATAGTGAATTTGATATGTTAAAAAATGATATTTTACTTCAATTAACTAATTATTTAAAAAAATTTGAAAATGTTTTTCCTAATAATGAAAATCCAAATAATATTGATTCTCAAGGATATAATAATTTAATTATCCAAGTTTCTGAAATGAAAAATAAAATTGAAGAATTAAAACAAATTAATGAAGACCTAAGTAAAGAAAAAGAGGAATTAAAGAATAATAATTATTATAATAATGAAAAAAATAATAATGAATTAACTAATCAACAAGATAAAGAAACTTTACAATTAAATTTAAATGGAATTCAAAAAGAAAAAGAATCTTTAAAATTAATTATTGATGGATTAAAAAATGAAAAAGAAAATTATATGAAAAATTTAAATCAAGTATTAGATGATAAAAATAATTTAGAACAAAATAATATAAATTTAAATCAAGAAAAAGAAAATTTAAAAAAAAATTTAGAAGAATTAAAAAAAGAAAATCAAAAAATAAAAAAATTAAATGAAGAAATGTTAAATAATAAAGAAAAATATGATAATAATATTCAATTTTTAGAATCAGAAAAACAAGATTTATTAAAGAAAAATGAAAATTTAACTCTAGAAAAAAATAAATTAGAAGAAGAAAATAAAAATTTATCAAAAGAAAATTCGAAAATTAAAAATGAAAACGATAATAAAGAAAAATTAGAAAAATTAAATGATGAATTACAAAAGCAATTAAAAGATCATAAAACCAAATTAGTAAATTCAAAAAAAGATGCACAAAGAATGATAAATGCTGAAAAAGATAGAATTTTTAAAGATAAGAATGCAGAAAAAAAACAATTTGAAAAAGAAAAAGAAAAATTAAATGAAGAATATGAACAATTAAAAAAACAATTCGAAGATGAAAAAAATAAATTTTTTAAAGAAAGAAATGATTTAAAAAAACAATTAGAAAAGAATAAAAAAGAAAATAATAAATTAATCCAAGATAAAGTAGTTTTAGCAAATCAATTAGCTGAAGTTTTAAGAGAAAAAGAAAAATTAGAAAAACAAAAACCACTTTCACCAATAATTAATACAGATATTAAACCAATCAATGATGATAAAAAAATAAAAGAAGATATTAAAATTGAAGAATTAAAAATGGATGATATAAAATTAGATGATATAAACATTAATGATATCAAAATTGATGATATTGACAATGAAAATAAAAAAGAAGAAATAAAAGAAGATATAAAAGAAGATAAAAATAAAGAGAAAAAAGAAGAAAAAAAAGAAATAAAAAAAGAATTAAAAAATGATAATATTAAA
>JAEEGL014063092.1_pt1 | contig 12112 bp, 10 predicted proteins | sample 9134231 | NCBI WGS metagenome assembly JAEEGL01 (sample SAMN16246548, study PRJNA631951) | gut metagenome | biome: gut microbiome; feature: rumen; material: fiber-attached | host: Bos | place: Iran: Karaj | collected 2018-10
CTCTTCCTCGCTCCAGTTCATGGCGATGCGCTTGTTGGGGTCGTTGCCGCTGCCGGACATGCCGATCTCGTCCCCGTAATAGGTGAACACGCTGCCGGGATACATGTTGATGATGCCGTGGGCGAACTTGAGCAGCGCGGGATTTGAGGAGGCGTTAAGTATGCCCAGGATGCGGGCGGTGTCGTGGTTGCCGAGGAAAGGCGCGATGATGCCGTCTATTTTGCTTTCGGTCATGAGCAGGTATTTCATGTAGGACCGGGCGGGTTTCATGGCGCTGAGCGATGAAGCGATATAGCCCTCCGCCTGGGAGGCGGGGAAGAGGAAGAAGGAGTCTATCCCGCTGTCATAGTACCCGGCAATCTGGTCCAGGCTGGTCCAGGCTTCGCCCACTATGTAGCAGGAGGGTTTGATCTCCTTGGCGGTGTCGTTTACCCATCTGAGTATCTCGACGTTCTCGCTTAGATCCTTGCCGTAGCTGGTCACCGCGTCAAGGCGGAAGCCGTCGATGCCTATGTCGTCCAGCCAGAATTCCATGATGGAGCGTATCTCCTGCCTCAGCTGGGGATTCATAAGGTTCAGGTCCGGCATGCTGCCGCCGGAAAACTGCTCCTCATAGTACCATTCGGTGCCGAACAGGTTTACGCGTTTGGGACCGACGGACTCGTAGAAATTATAGTAGCTTACGTATTTGTTGGCGGGGTTGGACATTTTGAGCGCCCCGCAGGCCATGGTGAACCAGCGGTGCTTGGTGGAGGTGTGGTTGAGCACCAGGTCGGTGATCACGCGGATGCCCTTTTCGTGGCATTCGTTGACCAGCGCGCGCATGTCGTCCAGGGTGCCGTATTTGGGGTCTATGTCCTTGTAATCCGTCACGTCGTACTTGTGGTAACTGGGGGAGGGGTTTATGGGCATGAGCCAGATGCCGTCCACGCCCAGATACTCCAGGTAGTCCAGCTTGTTCCTTAAGCCGTTCAGGTCGCCTATGCCGTCCCCGTCGCTGTCGGAGAAGGAGTACACGAATATCTCGTACCAGCAGCCTTCTTTAGACGCGGCGTTCTCGCCCAGCGCCGGAATGCTAATAAGCAGCGCAAGTACTATCAAAACAGACCAAAGTCTTTTTATCATACCGCTGACCTCCCCGTTTCATGGTGGTTATATTGTAACACATGCGGCGCGATTTGTCGACTGACCGCCCGCGAAAGCTAAAACGAGAAGCGCCCCGACGTCTGACGGTCAGGGCGCTTTCCCGCTGCACCGGTTTATTCTGCTTCCCTTACGGTGAAGGCGACGGTCTCGTACCTGTCCTTTTCCCACACGTTGAACGCCCTTATGGTGTAGCTGTCGCTCAAGGCGTCCAGGCCTATGGCGTCGCACTGCCGGTAGACAGCGCCGACTTCAGCCGTCTCTGCGTCATTCCCGTCCAAGCGTTTGACGCTGCCGCCGGAGGTGAGGCCGGTTGATACACGCTGGTCGTAAGGGGCGTTTGTCTCGTTGTCTGGATCAATGAACTCGAACCAGAGCCCGCCCTCCTGCGCCCGGAACTTCTCCGGGTCGGTGACCTCGAAATCCAGGAAATACCGTATCTCCAAAGGCGTCACGGTCATTTCGACATTGATCACCCGCACGCCCGCGCTTGGGAACTCCAGGGGCGTATCGCACGCGAACACCTTGGTATCCACGGATATGAACGTCATCGCTATGGACAGGGCAGACGGTTCTCCCATGTCTATACGCATTTCACCCTGTTCCGCCTGGGGAACGGTGACGGTCATGGGGCGACAGGTGAGGGTGATGGGCGCTTCGATCCGGGACTGCTCAAACGGATACTGGCACTCCAGATAGACGGTGCACGAGCCGTCGTTGTTCATCGCAAGATCCATCGCCGCTTCCTCCAAGGGCAGGTCGACGGCCAGGCCCACCGCCGCCATGAGCCCGTTATGATTTCTCAGGGCGTAAGCGCCGATGGTTTCTTCCGTGATCTCGCCGCCTTCCGTCTCGGACGCGTTTGGGAACAGGTCTGACACGGGGTCTTCCGGCGAAAAGTCCGGCGCCAACAGCAGCGCGCCGGTCTTGGAGACGACGCGTGCGGTTACGCGAAGTATCCTGCCGTCAAAATACGATTCCTGCACGGTGCAGCTTACGCTTTCGTTCTCAAAGGTCACGTCTTCGCGGGTGATGCTCTCCTCGTATGCGGGTGGTACGTAGGTGTTGGCGTGACGTCCCGCAAAATCGATGATGCCCCACGTTCCCAGCGTGGCGGCGAGCGCTCCGGTCACCAGGGCGCAGACGAGAATGACGATAAAAACGGTCGATACAGCAAATTTCCTTGCCATTGGAGCTTCCTCCTTTGCGGTCGCGGCGACGCGCCGGGCCAGCCAGGGATCGGCCCTGAGGCCGGACAGCCCGCGGTCTATCGCGCCGGAGAATTCATTGCGTGAAATACGATTATTCATCGAGCTCTCTCCCTTCCAGCAGTTTTTTCAGCTTCTCCCGCCCGCGCTTCAGGCGGGCGGACACGGCCGACTGGGATATGCCCAGGGCGTCGGCGATATCGTTGACTTTCATGTTCTGATAATAGTACAGCAGGATAACCTCACGCAGCCTGATCGAAAGTTTCATTACAGCCGTCGTCAGCTCTTCATCGCTTTCGTCTGTCCGTACCGCCGGTTCGGGCAGCGCGTCGGGCGTAACGCGGCGGTCGACGAAGCGGAACCAGCCGGAACGGTTTAGGTCGCGGCAGGTGTTCACGGCGATCTTCATTATCCACGTCTTTTCGCCGCTTTCGCCGCGGAACGTGTCCAGCCTGCGGTAGACTTTGAGAAAAGTCTCCTGCAGGGCGTCCTCCGCCAGCGTCCTGTCGTACAGGCAGAGCCAGCACATGCGGAGCACGGGGTTCCGGTACGTTTCCACAAGCTTTTCAAACTTCTTTTCGAGGCATGGAGCAGTGTCCGGGCCCGCAACATTGCTCAAGTGATGATCACCTCCTGCGTTATATTAGACGCGGGAGGCGGACAAAATATCACGCGTCCGAAAACTTTTTTGACCGGCACGCATAAGGAGGGCACGGGGTAAGGACGGAATAAAACAGACCAAAGTCGTTTTATGCTGATAAAAAGGGCTGCCGCGGCGTTTTTTCCGCGGCAGCCCCTGCTGCAAGGTCATTGGGTCAGGCATTTCTGTCAAGTTCGCTCTGCATGAAGGCGGCGATCGCTTCCCTGCTGGCTTTGGCGGAGTAGATCAAAGCCGCGTTCCTGGCTTCGGGCTTTCCCGCCGCCAGTCGCAGCAGGCTGTCCGCGGCGGAAGTGTCGGCAAAGCCGAACAGGTCCTCGCACAGCTCCCACTTGCCCGCCTGAGCCAGTTCGTTTATGAGGGCGGCGGTGCTCATTTCGTCCATGGAGGGCACGGTCTTGAGCAGTATGCCGCTGACCTCTTCCCTGTCGCTGAGCTCCCGGGTGGCGGTCAGGCAGATCTTTAACTGAAGCTCGCTGTTTTTGACACTGTCCGCGTTCAGTGAGAGCCAGGTCCAGTTGCGGGCGTTCAGCGCGCTCTCAGCCGCGGCATCGGTGTCGGCGCACGCGTCTTTTGCGGCCTGCTTAGCCTGCTTTACGGCGGATTTGACTTTCTCATACACGCTCTGGGCGCCCTTCTGCACGCCGTCGGCAAACTGGCGGAACATCTCGTCCGAGGTGGGGCGCCTGATGCCGTTTAAGCTGTCCACGAGTATGTCCACCATTCCCTTTTTAAGGAAGGGAGCCAGCGCCTTCAGTTTGGCCAGGTCCAGCTGCTCGCTGCGGGCCATGACCAGCCTGAACAGGGGCTCCTTCTTGAGGAAGGGGGCGAAGGACACCAGTTCGTCGATCCCAACCGCGTCCTCGCAGCCGTCGGTGAGCAGCTGCGACAGCGCGTCCTGGGTGAGGAAGGGAGCCAGCGCCTTTATCTGAGCGAGGCTCAGGGGCGCTTCGCGCTCGGTGACCATCTGGCTCAGCTTTTCGCGGCTCATGAAGGGCGCCAGCTCGACAAGGTGCTCGATGGCGATGTCCCCGCGGGCGGGGGCGTCGGCTGCCTCTTCTTCGAATTCCTCGTCCTGCTCGGGTACGGCATCCTGGGCGGTCTGCGCCTTGATGGCGTCGGCGGCGCTGTTAACGAAAGAGGAAAGCTTTTCGTATATGCTGGCGCCGATGTCACGGGCGGTCTGCGCCGCGTTCTGGGCGGCTTCCTTTAAGCCCTCCACCATGTTTTCGTCGATGAAAGAGGGCAGAGGCGAATCTTCGCTCTCGGTCTCCGCTCCGGCGGTAAGCTCCTCGACGCTCACGCCGAACAGGCGGGAAAGCTTGAGCAGCGACTCCAGGTCCGGCAGCGCGGCGCCGTTTTCCCACTTGGAGACTGCCTGATGGCTCACGCCGATCACGCTGGACAGCTGCTGCTGAGTCATGTTCCTTTCAAGACGCAGGCGAGCGATGGTCTCGCCGATGGTTTTATTGTTAATTGACATTGCTTTTACCTCCTCTGACTTTTGTCAGCCTGATTATATATAATTCAACCAACAGTTGCAAGCAACCAACAGTAGAATTAACTGAGAATTTACGTTAAATGTTAGCACTCTAACAGCACGAGTGCTAAAAACGGTTGACGCGGGACCCGTGCGGGTGTATAATACGGTTACATAAAAATGGAGGCGAGAATATGTCCGAAAAAGGAAACATTTCGATACATGCGCAAAATATAATGCCCGTGATCAAAAAGTGGCTGTACAGCGACAAGGATATCTTTCTGAGGGAACTGGTGTCCAACGCCTGCGACGCCATAAGCAAGTATAAGCTCCTGGCGCTCAAGGGCGAAGTGTCCGCGAAAGACGCTTACCGCGTGGACGTGACGGTCGACAAGGAAAAGGGCACCCTGTCCGTAAGCGACAACGGCGTGGGCATGACTGCCGAAGAGATCAAAAAGTATATCTGCCAGGTGGCGTTCTCCGGCGCGGAGGAGTTCCTTAAGCAGTACAAGCCCGAAAACGGCGAAAACGGCGGCATAATCGGCCACTTCGGCCTGGGCTTCTACTCCGCGTTCATGGTGAGCAAAAAGGTGGAGATAGACAGCCTGTCCTGCCGTGAAGGCGAGAAAGCCGCCCACTGGAGCAGCGAGGACGGCATGGAATATGAGCTGTCCGAAGGCGCGAGGACCGAAAACGGCACCACCGTCACACTGTACCTTAACGACGAGGACAAGGAGCTGCTGGACAAATGGACGGCCCGGGGAGTGCTGGAAAAGTACTGCGCGTTCATGCCTGTGCCGATCTACTTAAGCGAAGTCAGACAGCCCAAGGAAGGCGAGGAGGACAAGCCTCAGGAGCCGGAGAAGATCAACGACGAGACGCCCCTGTGGACGAAAAAGCCCAGCGACTGCACCGACGAGGAGTACAAGGAGTTCTACCACAAGGTGTTCAACGACTACGACGAGCCCCTGTTCTGGATCCACCTGAACGCCGAGTACCCCTTCAACCTCAAGGGCATACTGTATTTCCCCAAGCTTAAGAACGAGTTTTCCGCCAGCGAAGGCGTGATAAAGCTGTACAACAACCAGGTGTTCGTGGCGGACAACATAAAGGAAGTCATACCCGAGTTCCTGATGCTGCTCAAGGGCGCCATAGACTGCCCCGACCTGCCCCTGAACGTGAGCCGCAGCTTCCTTCAGAATGACGGCTACGTCAAAAAGATGTCCGACTATATCACCCGCAAGGTGGCGGACAGGCTCATCAGCGAGTTCAACACCCGCCGCAAGGACTACGAAGGCTACTGGAAGGACATCCATCCCTTCGTGAAGTACGGCTGCATAAAGGATGAAAAGTTCTACGAAAGGGTCAAGGACGCGCTGATCTTCCGCACCACTTCCGGCGAGTTCCTCACGCTCAAGGAGTACAAGGACAAACACGGCAAGGAGGGCGAGGAGACCACCGTCTACTACACCTCCGACGAAAAGCGCCAGGCCCAGATGATCGAGCTGCTCACCGCCCAGGACATGGACGTGGTGGTGATGGACACTCTGATAGACAACAACTTCATGTCCTTCATGGAGTACGCCGCCCGTGACGACAAACTGCGCTTCATGCGCGTGGACGCGGGCACCGACGCGCTGACCGAACAGGGCGAAAGCGATCAGGATGCCGAAAGCAAACTGCAGGAGCTGTTCCGGGCCGCCCTGGACGATAAGGAGCTGGAAGTGAAGCTCAAGCAGCTCAAGAGTGAGGAGCTGCCCGGCGTGATCAGCGTCGAAGAACAGTCCCGCCGCTTTTCCGACATGTCCCGCCAGTGGGGCAGGGATATGGGCATTCCCGAAAAGCGCAGCCTGACCCTGAACGCGGGTCATCCGCTGGTCAGGTTCCTGCAGGGCGAAGCCCCGGAAGATGACAAAAACGAGGTGTGCCGCCAGATCTACGACCTGTGCGAGATGGCGCGCCAGCCCCTCACGGCGGACCGCATGGTGGCGTTCCTGAAGCGCTCCGCCAAAATACTTTCCAGATCCGTGGAGAAATAAAGTGACAAAGCGTATCATCGCCTTTCTTGCGGCGCTGATGCTGTGCGTGAGCCTTACGGGCTGCGCGAAGAAGGAGACCAAAAGCGTCTCCTTCTTTGCCATGGACACATATATCACCGTCAGCGTCACGTGCGATGACGCCGAGGGGGCTCTCGACTGGGCGAAAAACCTGGTGGAGACCAATGAAAAAAAGTGGTCCGCCACCCTGCCGGACAGCTTTGTCGGACGCCTGAACGCGGGGGAAAGGATAACGCCCGACGAAGGCACCGCGTTTATACTCAGCCGCGCGGAAGAAATGCGCGCCTTTACGAACGGGGCGTTCGAGCCCAAAGTGTATCCGCTGGTCAGGGCGTGGGGCTTCACAACGGGAGAATACAGGGTCCCGTCCGACGACGAGATCGGGGAACTGCTTAAGCAAGTCGTCCCGGGCAGCCTGCAGACCGAAAACGGGAAAACGTTCCTTTCCGGCGGCATGATCGACCTGGGCGGCATCGCAAAGGGCATGACCGGCGACATGCTGATTCGGGGACTCAGGGAACGGGGCGTAGCGAGCGCGCTTATCAACCTGGGCGGCAACGTGCAGGCGCTGGGCGCGAAGGCGGACGGTTCCGCCTGGAGGATCGGCATACAGTCCCCCTACGACGACGGCGTGATGGGCGTGGTGAGCGTGAAAGACAGGTGCGTAATAACGTCCGGCGCTTATGAAAGGTATTTTGTCGGGGATGACGGGCAGGTCTACGGACACATAATCTCCCCGGTTACGGGCAGGCCCGCGCAAAGCGGCCTTGTGTCGGTGAGCGTGATCGCGGACGAAGGCGCCGCGGCGGACGCGCTGTCCACCGCGCTGTTCGTGATGGGAGAAAAGGCGGCGCTGGAGTTCTGGAAGACCCACGAGGGCTTTGACCTGGTGCTGCTCTCGGAAAGCGGTACGCTGTACGTGACGGAAGGCGTGTGGGACGATTTCGAAAAACGGTCCTGCGGGGCGGTAAAACAGGTATGCGAGATAAAAAGGTAGTTATCGTTTTGGCCGCGTGCGTGCTGCTGGCGCTGGTCTCGGGAGTCTGGACTTATTTCAGCCTCAAGCCTGCGCCCATGGACAGCATAATCATAACTGTGGACGGCGAAGTGATATACGAGGGCAGCGCGAAAGAAAGCGAGCCCAAACGCATAACGGTCAGAAGCGACGGCGGGGAAAACGTCATACTCATCGACGGCAGCGGGGTGAAGGTGGAAAGCGCCGACTGTCCCGGCGGGGAGTGCGTCAAAATGGGCTGCCTGAAAAGCGCGCACCTGCCGATCGTGTGCCTGCCCCACAGGCTGGTGATATCTTTCGGAGGCGCGTCGGACGAATTGGACGCGGTGAGCCAATGAGCACGAAAAAACTGACGCGCCTGGCGCTTTTGACTGCCGCCGCGCTGATCATCCATACGCTGGAGGCGCTTCTGCCGCCGCTTGTGCCGATCCCGGGCATCAAACTGGGCCTGGCGAACATAATTACGCTGTTCGTGCTGTACCGGTTCGGGGCGTGGGAGGCTGTGGCGGTGACGCTGGCGCGGGTGTTGCTGGGCAGCATGTTCGGGGGCAGCGTAAGCGCGCTTATCTACTCCCTGGCGGGCAGCGCGCTCAGCCTGTCGGCGATGCTGCCGCTCAAAAAGATCATACCGCCCAAATACATGTTCCTGCCCGGCATACTCGGCGCGGCGGCCCACAACCTGGGGCAGATACTGGCGGCGGTCGCGGTGACCCGCACGCCGGGGCTGTTCATGTACCTGCCGGTGCTCATCTTTTCCGGCTGCGTTGCGGGGCTGTTCACGGGGCTTGCGACGGGCACGGCGTACCTGAGGCTTCAAAAAGGAAAAACCGACGAATAGCGAGACTGCGGAGGTGTTCCGCAGTCTCGTTTTTTGGACGGATCGCGGCGCGCTCAACCAACAGGCGAGCCGGGTAGAAATCCGGGTTATTGAACCGGGCGTCCGGGTTTTGTATAATACGACTGCAGTCAAAAAGCTGAGGAGACAAAATATGGAACTTGGAAAGAAAATCAGACAGCTGCGCTTCAGGGCGGGGCTTACCCAGGAACAGCTGGCTCAGAAACTGGGCATCGGGCCGCAGTCCGTGTCCAAATGGGAAAACGACGTGGCTATGCCGGACATCAGCGCGCTGCCGCTTCTGGCCGAAGTTTTCGGCGTGACCATAGACGACCTGTTCGACCTGACCACGGAGCAGCGTCTTAACCGCATTGAAAACCGCCTGGACACCGAGGAGGAGCTGAGTCAGGACGTTTTCACGGAATACGAGAGCTTCCTTAAGGGGCTGCTTTCGTCCGACCGTGACAAAAAACGCGCGAACAGCCTGCTTGCCTATCTGTATTGGCACCGCATGCGGGCAATGGCGCAGAAGGTGCGCGTGTACGCCAAGGACGCAATACGCCTGGCGCCGGGCGAAAAGGACTGCCAGTGGACGCTGCAGATGGCGGAAAACCACAGCTGCTGGGACTGGAACATGTCCAACCACTCCCGGGCGGTGGAGTTTTACCGGGAGATTGTTGAAGCGCACCCAGAAAGCAGACTGCCGTACACGTACCTGATCGACAACCTTATCGCCGACCACAGGGCGGACGAGGCGGAAACGTATCTGGAACGCATGAGCCGCCTGGAGGGCGCGGACCCCCTGATGGTGCGCGTCTACAGGGCGCACATAGCCCTGGCGCGCTTTGACGAACCCAAAGCCGACGCCATTATCGAACAGCTGGGACGCGAGTACCCGGAAGATGAGACGTATCTGTTCGAGGCGGCGCAGTATTACGCCAAAAAGGGCGAGTACGAAAAAGCGATCGCGCTTTACGAGAGGGATTTCGCCATCGATCCGCAGCGCCCGAGGTTTACCGACGCATTGGACGCCATAGCCGATATATACGAGATAATGGGGCGGTACCGCGACGCGGCGGCGACTTTTGACCGGATAGCGGAGCTGCTGCGCGACGAATGGCACATGACGGAAGAGACCGCGCTTAAACACGCGCAGGAAGAAAAAGCCCGGCTGCTGGCAAAAGCCTGACAGACACAGAAAGCAGCCCTCCAAACCGTTTGGAGGGCTGTTTTTTGTGCACTTACAGTGGTATTTTCGCCATGTTCGTGCGGGCGAGGCAGTGGACGTCCTTTGGACCGCCCGCGCAGTAGGAGACCATAAGGCAGCCGTCGTCCGTAAAGAACAGCCCGGGATAGCAGTAGCCGTGGTCAGGTTCGCCTTCGATCACGGCGGGTGCGGACCAGTTCCTGCCCTCGTCCCGGCTCACTGCGTACACCAGCGGCGTGCGTCCGCCCATGCGCGGCATTATCTCGCGCCCGAAATAGTTGGGAATGGGATTCCACACCGCGTACAGTTCGTTCGTGCCCGGGCGGCGGGCGATCTTGAGCGGGCTGCAGGGGGAGGAGAACACGGTGGGGAATGCGTCCGTCCAGTGTTCGCCGCCGTCAAAGGAATACGCGCCGTACTGGCACAACTTGTCGGTGCGGGCGTACATGAACAGGCAGTTGTCCAGCTCGATCACGCCGGGCTCCTGCAGGCCAGCGCTTGTGCCCCGGAAGGGCGGATACACAAGGTCACAGGCCTCCCTCCAGCTGTCCCCGTCGTCGTCCGAGATCAAAAACGTGCAGATGCTGCGCCAGTCGGTATAAAAACCGTCCCTGCGCCCGTCAACGCCCGTCCTGTGGTAGGCGAGAGGTATGACCAGCCTGCCGCTTTTCAGGCGTTCGATCCTGTCGTTGTTCACTACGAAATACGAGCGCCTGTCCGGCAGCGTGCAGGGGACGCAGCGGCAGAAGCTTTTGCCCTCGTCACGGGAGCGGCACAGCATCACGGTGCTGGTGCCGTCGTTTTCTTTTATGAGGAAAAACACGCCCATGTCCCCGTCCCGCATGCGCATAAGGGACACGCTCATTATGTTCTTTACGCCGAACTCATTTGCTTTCAGCAGCGGCGCGGGGGCGCTCCAGCTTTCTCCCTCGTCGCGGGAAGTGATAAAGTACAGGTCGCAGTCGCCGTCGTCGTTCCCGTCTTTGTCGGTAAAGCGGCAGAACGCGAACATGATGCTTCCGTCCTTAAGCCGCAGAAACGCGCCTTCGCTCACGCGGGAAACTTCTTCCGCGGGACCCATGGAGCAGGTGATCCTGACCGGCATCGCGTCCGTCCTTTCCGCCTAAGCCTGTTTTAGGTCCTTAAGCATGTTTATAAGCCTGTCAACGGCAGCTTCTTCGGTGGCCCAGCTGGTGCAGATCCTGACCGCCGCGCCGTCCTCAAACTGCTGCCAGAGAGTGAAGGAGAATTCCCTGCTAAGCGCCTCCAGCTGACGGGAACTGAATATCGGGAACAGCTGGTTGGTGGGGGATTCGGCGAACAGCCTGTAGCCGTTTTCCTTAAGCGCGACGCGGATCCTGTCCGCCAGGCGTATGCCGTGCGCGCCCACCTTTTCGTACAGCCCGTCCGAAAACAGCGTTCCAAACTGTATGCCCAGCAGCCTGCCCTTGGCGAGCATGCCGCCCTTTTGCTTTATCATGTAGCGGAAGTGGCGGCTGAGCTCGGGCGAAGAGATCACCACCGCCTCGCCGAACAGCGCGCCGCACTTGGTGCCGCCGATGTAGAATGCGTCGGTCAGGCGGGCCAGGTCGCACAGTTTCACGTCGTTCTGCCCGCAGGCGAGGGCGTAAGCCAGACGCGCGCCGTCCACGAACAGAAGCAGCCCATAGTTTCGGCATACATTGCTGATATCGGTAAGCTCGGCCAAAGAATACAGCGTGCCCAGCTCCGTGGACTGGGAAAGGTACACCATCGCGGGTTTGACCGTGTGCTCCCTGTCGCTGTCCGCCATGTGCGCTTTTGCGTAGGCTTCGATCTGGGCGGCGCTGAGCTTGCCGTTTTTACCCGGCAGAGCCAGCACCTTGTGGCCCGTGCTTTCGACGGCGCCGGTCTCGTGGACGTTGATGTGTCCCGTGTCGGCGGAAATGACGCCTTCCCAGGGGCGCAGAAACGCGGAGATGACGGTCATGTTCGCCTGCGTGCCACCTACCAGAAAATGCACGAAACTGTCGGGAGATCCGCATGCGGCCAGTATCTTGTCCGCCGCGTCTTTGCAGAAGGCGTCGGTGCCGTAACCGGGGGTCTGGGTGAAGTTGGTGTCCGCCAGCGCTTTCAGTATAAGAGGATGCGCTCCCTCCATATAATCGCTGTTGAATAAGTACATATGCATGTCCTCCTTGATAAGGAGAGTATAACACGAACAATGCATGGGAGCAACAATGAAATAAAGAAAAAGGCGAAAAAGGGGGTCAAATGTTAACTGTGAGTAAAACGTGAAAAAAGGGGTTGACAAAGCTATAGGGGGAGTAGTAATATATGCAAGCTGTCTCGCTGAGCGAGCGCCCGAAAGGGTCTCAGGAGCGGGGAGCACGGACCTTGAAAACGATACAGAGAGATCAAAGACGGAAGTGCTGAGAGCGCGGAAGCGAGAGCGCGGGAGCGAAGGAACTAAAGCGAAGGACGCACTGATGTACAAGGAAGAACAAAGAAAAGACAGTTGATTCTGAGA
>JAEEGL014664381.1_pt1 | contig 12112 bp, 11 predicted proteins | sample 9134231 | NCBI WGS metagenome assembly JAEEGL01 (sample SAMN16246548, study PRJNA631951) | gut metagenome | biome: gut microbiome; feature: rumen; material: fiber-attached | host: Bos | place: Iran: Karaj | collected 2018-10
AATTCGGCAATAATCGGGAAGTTGTTCGGGGACGATGGGCGCGGCCCACTTGCCGAATTCGGTTGTCAGCTTCAAGTATCCAGGTTGTTCACAAACGCCGCCCCCAACCGTTCGCCAGGTTTCCTTGCCGTCGATGAAGAAAGCGTAGTCTTTTTCCGTCCATTCAAGAGCATAGACATGCCATCCCTCGTAGAGTTCTGGAACATTTGGAATGACGTGAGATGTCGATTTGTGTTCGGACCCATAGCCATTCCAGTGAATGGCATGGTTTACACCGCAACGGACGCATTCTCCGCTTTCGATGATATCCAGTTCGGAGCCAGAGACGCCGGAGCCGTCTACCTTGCCAACGTCGCCGCACATCATCCAGAAGGCGCCCCAGAAGCCGGTTGTCTTGGGGAACATCATGCGGCACTCGAAATAGCCACGAAGTTGCTCAAACTTGCCACGAGAGCGAATACCCCCGGACACGGGAACGCCATCTTCGCGAATTCGTGCACGAAGCCAGAGGTTTCCATCGTGGACGGACACCTCCGAATTGGCCCAGCGTCCCCCTATGTCCTGTCTGTCTTGCTCAGGACAAAGCTCCCATTTTGAGGAATCAAGCGACTCGCCCTTGAATTCGTCTTCGAACGCAAGGCAATAGGTTCTACCGTCCAGAACCATGCTCTTTGGCGCGTCGAAAAACTTGCCCAGGCCATCCCCGACCTTCTTGAACATGTCTCCAAGTATCGTTCCCATACTAATGTTCCTCACTTTCCAAAGCGCTTTTCAAAATCCTCAATGGTTTCGCACTGAAAAGCATCGAAACGGGCAAGGGCTTCGACCTTGAAATTATCGGAATGTAGCGACTGCCATTTCGCCAGACTACACCCTTCACTCCGCATTGAGGACAATTGTCAGTCTTGGTCATGGCTTGACTTCCTTGGACTTCTGGCGTTTTGCAACGTTTCGTTTTGAGCGAACAGTGGTTTTAGACGCTTTCTCCCTAATCGCCTTCTTATCCTCGTCTTTTCCCCAGCGACGAATATAAAGCGTCCGTGCCGCCTCGAATTTCTCGGCCTCCGACATCCCGGCCATCTTCTCCTTCAGCCCTTGAACTGTTGTTTTCAGGATGCGACGCGGAGGGAACCCTGCTCTTCCAACAACTTTTAACGGATTTATGCGCACTTTTGAGAGGTCAACTCCCAGTGCCTTCATCTCTTCCACAAACTCCTTGTCAGAAATAGACTTGTCAAGCCGCTCCTTTTCCGCCTTCCGACGTCTACCGGAAAACGGATATACGATCAATGAGCCGATTATGGCTCCGGCAATAAGCAATGCGCCTGCGGCACCAAGCGCAAGCACTTCCGCCACTGTCGCGTATTCCGACAACGCCTTACGGGTCTTTCCGCGTTTGGACATTGGCATCCTCCTCTCTAACATTTTGGCCGTGTACTCGGCATAAACTTGAAGATTCCTACGATGACAAAAACAATCGTGATGACAAATGCGATTACCATGGTCTAGTCCTTTCGTTGAGTCTTCGCGACTTTACGGGAAAACCCACAGCACCTTGCAATACGCCAAACTCTAAGATTCCACAGGCCAATTACGGCCAAAATGCCAGACACAATTGCAACAGGAGCGAGGCCCGCCGCTTTCATAAGCTTCTGGGGATGTCCCAGACGGAATGCCTTGGCCATCCTAGCGCCATATTTGGAATACGTCAAAAGCGTCTTCAATCCGGTTGGCCCTTTTCGCGCGGCCCTTTCGAGCATCCTCGCGCCGTCCTCCATGTCGGCCAATGCGCCAAGGGCCTTGACACCCTCCGCGCCGTAAATCCGCACGAGAATCGCCGTTGGCTCCGCAGTTCGCTTCGCCATTTTTGAAACGGCCTTGAGCGCATCAACGTCATCGACATGCTTCATGATGGTGGCCGCTCTGGCTACCCCGGCTCCATCAAAAAGACCCTTCATGCCGACAACGATGTCCTTCATGCCTTTTGTCAGCGACTTCGACTTGGCGGACTGCTTGCAGCCATCGGCAATGACGCCGCAGAATTTCTTGGAGAGGTGTCCGGTTTTGCGAAGGGTTTTGAGAAGCGAGAAAGAGGCATCGGCGGAAACTTCGGCACCTTCTGCGGGATCGGCTATCCAATATGACGCAACCGACGTGGCAACACCCACTGCTGCAAGGCTGGCGATTACAGGATCCGTCTCCTCTCCTTTGATCTTGTAGTATCCCTGCTTGGCCAGATCGCGAATGTCCCCCCAGAGAAAAAAGTCGGAGACGATTGCTCCTCCAAGTTCCTCAACGGACGTCCCATCCCCCTTGATAAAGCCTTTGACTGCACGGCGGGCGCGATTCCAGAACGAAGTCCGTCGTTTGTGAATGTCATCACGCAGCCTCTGTACCTCAACGTATGAGACCGCATTGTTGGTTTCAAGAACCCAATCGGCCAAATGCTCCGCTTCGGCAAGCCGCCCTTCCGCCTCCAGGTCGCAAATCTCAGGAAGATAGTCGTAGTCCGGCAGACCATCGATCTCCGATTGGAAATCGCCGGTCGCGCAGAACCACAAGCCACCGCAACCAAGAACGAGGCAGACGAGGCCGGAAAGAATCTGTTTGATGCGCTTCAGCATGATTGCATGTCTCAAGAGCGGACCATGGAGAGGATTCCAAAGGAGAAGAACCACGCCCCAAGGAGAATCAGGACCGCCATCGCCCAGATCGCCAGCTTCCCGCGTCTCGGAGGGGTCGGAGGCCTGTCGAGATTCGGACTGAATTCATCGATGGCCATCTTGCCGAGACGATAGCAAAGGTAGTAGTTCGCCGCGCCCTCGCCGGCCTTGGCGAATATTTTACCGGTCATGGGCAGGACCGTGCCAAGCCAGGAAATCCCAGCTCCAGTGTTTTGGAGCAATTCGACCGCCTTTTCGATCGTCATCTCCGCGCCTTTCTCCATAACGTCGCCAAGCTCCCCCGCCACGTAGAGATTGAACCCCCACTGGCAGACGAGTCGGAAGGCCTGCGAGCTGTTGCAGCGCTGGCCGTAGAGACGTGCGATGCGCTCCACCATGCGCGTACCATTGTAGAAGACCGCGAGGACGTCCACAATCTTCCAGGGCGAAGTCGCCGTCTTGATTGCGGTCAGGAGGGCATGTCTCTTCGCGATGCCTTCGGCGACTTTCCGCCGTTCCTTTTCGAAGTCGACGGCGTCCCTCTCCCACTTCTTCGTCAGGTCGGTCTGCCGCACGGCGAGGGCTCGGACGGACTTTCGGGCCCGTTCTCTCGCCTCGTCAGGGTACTCCTCCGCGAACGTCCCGGATTGTCCGATTCGCCGGTAGTAGCTCGGCCAATCCTTGTCCGGCCGCTTCCGGAACCCGACGAAAAGCCAGACAATCCGGACAATCCAGACGATGGCGATGCCCAGCGCCACCGCTTCTGCGGCGAGAGCCGGGACGCGAAAGACGAGGGGGAGCGCTTGGGTCGCCCGGACGAGGGCGGCGACCTGAAGGGACAACCACGCCACGATGCCGCAGAAAATGAGGCTGGTCGCCGCAGCGCCCCAGTCGTTCCGGGGGCCTTTCCGGCGCGTCGGTTGCTTCGAGCGGGACGGCTTCGAAGGGAGGGAGACGGCCTCGTCCGGGGGGACTGTTGCGCTCGGGGCGGTCCAGCCGGGTACCGGCGGAGGTTCGTCGTCGTCCTCGCCTGTGCGGCCGATCGGGGAGACCTCGGACGTCACGACGGTCCGGGGCGCGAACGGCGGCGAGGCAAACGAGGGTTCATCGTCCTCGCCTCCCGCACGACCGATCGCGGCGGCGTCGCGGAAGCCGACGGTGGCCCGGGGAGCAGGCGCCGGAGTCGGCGACGCCGATGTAGTAGAAGTTGATTGCGAAGTGGACGGAGCCAGAGGTGGCGGCGGAGAGAACGAGGGTTCATCTTCTTCGTCGCCCGCGCGGCCGATGGAACGGGAATCGTAAGTCGTCATCGAGAGTCTCCTGTTCGCCTTCTTCATTTGGCCGGTCTACCGGGAATCCGACTGCGGCGGAACTGGGATGCCGAGAAGGAAGCAGGCGACCTCGTTCAGCCGGGCGTGCTTTGGCGGAAGATCGTCGCGAAGGTTGAACCACGCGGGGTTGATCATCTTCAACGGGAACCGCCCCCTCCAGGCATCGAGATCCTCGGGGACGGCATTAGGAATGCCCTTCCCCGGCTCGTCCCTCTCGTCTTTTGGAATGCCTTTGTAGGCCCGTTTCTCGATCTCGCACCCGCCTGCCTTGGCTTTGTCGGTTTCGACGGCCGCGCATGGCAGGAACGCAGCGTCAGGCGGCCGGAGTCCCGTGATGGCCTGTGCCTTTTTCCCGAACATCTGCCTCGCCAGCGCCACCAGATTGTCCTTTCCGGTCTCGTCCGCCAGGTCCATCTTCGTGAGGATGATCCGGATGTCCTCCGAAGCGATCGGGAACTTGAATCTCGTGAGGAGGGATCCCGCTCCTTCCAGGAAGTCGGCGAGGATCCCCTTCGAGCCGAGGACGTCCAGGACGGCGTTCGTTTCGGCGAGTATGCCGTTGTAGGACTGCGATCCTCCATTCAAACAGGAGAACACGTCCAGGAGAAACAGCGCCTTGTCTGCGGTCTTCATCCAATCGACGATCGGGCCTACAACTGTCTTCCGGTAGGCGAGGTAGTGCCGGGCAAACGTCTTCGCCAGGTCGGGGTGCTTCTCCCGGAGCGCCGCCGACATGGGGGCGAACTCCCGGCCTTCAAGGCCGAGGAGCCGTGGAGGTGGCGACTCCTTCGGGCCGGATGCGAGCGGGACGCGATAAACGGACGGCGTCACGAACCGGTCGAACGCCCGCCTCGCCTCCTCAAGGGCCTTCCGGTATTCGCGAAGCAGGATGGTTCCGGCCGTCTCCTCGTCCGACTCGCCGACCGCGCCCTCAGCCACGGACCGGTAGTCGTCCAGATGCTGGCGGCGGTTCTTCCCGTTGCCCAGGACGACGTCGCTCCATTCGGCGAAGTCGCGTCCGTCCATGAGGAAGTCCGCGATGCGCTCGCCGGGGACGTCCAGGATCCGCAGGCGGACGTCCCGGCGCTTGGAGCCACTCCGACCGATAGGGTTCCGGAACGACCGCCCCGTGTTCTCGAGCGTGAAGTCGAGGACGAGTTCGGACACCCGGGTCGTCTTCTCCGGCCATTCGTTCCTCTCGAAGGCGCCTCTGAACTTGCGGTACTCAAAATTGCCGATAGGGTCGCCGGGGGCGCGGAGGTCCCGCACGTCGGCGTCATCGCAGACGACGAAGTCGCCGAGGTCGAACCTGCGGGCGTCTGTTACGTTACGCTCGGGGTCGTGGTGCAGGAGATGGTCAGCGAGGGAAGTGATGAAAACGGTCTTCCCGCTGTTCTGGATGCCGCAAACCGCAACACGGATTTCGTGGCGCGTCAGTAAATTGCCGAAATCATTCAAAAGGGGGTTCATCTTGTAGCTCTCCATGCCATTTCGGCCCGCATGCGGGTGATTCAGCGGCGCGAAGCCATGATCGTTTCGTGCGCATGGTTGATCTCCGCGCTTTTCTGATTGGCGAGTTCAAGCCATTCTGGGTCGAGGTCCTTGCCCTGGATTTTGTCGGGATGGAAAGCGGCAATCTTCTTCATGTACGCGCGGCGCACTTCGGCATCAGAGGCGTCCGGCGAAACGCCGAGGGTGGCGTAGGCTGTGGCGAGGACCGCTTCAGGTGACGGACCGGCATTGCCTTCCTCGCCACCTCCGGCAAGTTCCTGCGCCATGAGTTCGAAAATCTCCTCATTTAGGTGGAGGTGCGATGGGATCGCGCGGAGAATGGCGATCTCCGCGTCGTCGATTTCATCATCGATAATCGCCAAGGTGAAAAGTTGGCGGTAGGCATCGATCAGCATCCCCGCTGCGCCTTCGTCGTCGGAAGATGAATCAATGGCGGCCTGCGCGGTATATTCGGCGAAATCGAAGATGTCTTCGACATTCTGCTTCTGCTCGTTGCAGAACTTCTGAAGGTTCGTCTTCGTTTCGCCCTCGATTCCCCAGCCGTCAATAAGGTTGTTGATGTATTGGATTTCCGGCTTGGAGACCCGCCCGTCGGCTTTCGCCACCTTGGCAAGCATGGCGAGTAGGCCGATGATGTATCGCGTTTGCGGCTCGGCCTCCTCCTCGCCCAGTCCGACAAGATTCAGTGCGCTGTTCACCGTGCGTCCTGCGGTGTTGATGACACCGCCCAGCACATCGCCGATGCCATCGATGATTTCGCCGTCGAAGACTTTTCCAAGACCTCCTCCGACCTTCTTGAACATATCACCAAGAATCGTGCCCATTCTATTGTTCCTCCTTCATTTGCCGTTGCTTCTGCCTTGCCGCTTCTTTCGCTGCCCGCTTTGCTTCCTTTTCAGCGCGACGTTCGGATTTGCGAATCCTTCGACGTTCACGCCAGCGCGCAATCACGCCGCGCTTGTAGCTCTTAACGCCCTTCCAGGCGCCCCAGCCTGCAAACAATACCAACCAAACTCCCTCAACAATCCATGCCACATTGTAAAGACCATGTTTGACCCCTTCTCCGCAGATCCATGCATACACCGTCCGCCCAACAACCCTGGTCGCATCGACGAAAGGCATGCCCATCAGACTCTTCATCGTGCCCAAAGGCGTCCCCTGAGCGAACCAAATCAAAAGGAAGAACGGCGCAGCGATTATACCCGCAAAGACGGCGCATACGACCGCAAGAACTACCAGCAAAACCAGAAGCTTCAGGAACCGGATTGTGAAGAAGAACTTCACAATGTCGATTAGCATCCTGAACATCCAGTTGGCGACATCATATAGGCGCATGGCAAGCCAGCGGACGATACGGCCAAATTGCTTGATAATTCCCCAAATTGCGTGAAGCAAGGTTCCAATAGCCCTTTCAAAAAAGTCATTCGCGTCATCGAGTACGCTTTCGGACGTTTGCTCCCTCGGAGCGCCTTCCGGCGCATTTCCCGTGTCGGGAGATGTTGCGACAAATGTCTTGCCGCAACTTGGGCATTCTACACTTACTCCGGCCAGATTTTCTTCACCTTCGAGGTGCTGACTGCAATATGGACAGATGAACTTCATGATGACTACTCCTCAATAACACCAGAACTTGGCATAAGTGATAATGCCGACGAGAATGATGAGATATGTCTTGGCAAAAGATTTGCCAAAAGTATTGAAAGTCATGGCGCTGAAGTCCTCTAAGCCCGAAGAATCCGAACCGTCAACCGAGGAGCGACGCCGAATGGCGAACCGCACCGCCCACCAAAGTAGCACCAACGAAGCCGCATCAAGAAGCACGCCCACAAATGGAAATACGCAAAGGACATCGTAGATTCCATGCAAGACAGCGACTGTTGCCACGCAAAGCGCAAACCAACCGACTTTTATTCTGGGGTCAGCGGCTCTTTGGATCCGCAGCTGCAGCAGCCAAAGGAATGCGGCATCGATCATCGTATAGATCGCATGCGAAGGGACGCAGGTGAACCACCGTGTCAATTGGGAACCCAAACTGTCATTATTCGGAATGGCATAGTTATATAGCGCCTCCCCGATGCCAAAACCAAGTCCGGAGAAGAATGCCAAGTTCAAAAAAGACCGGAAGGACAATTCGAGTCTGAACGGCAGTTTTTTCCGGTTGACCATCAGGAGGCAAACCGGGAGAATCTTCACGGATTCCTCGCATAGGCCGACTCCTCCAATATAGCCTACGAACTTCTCCGAAAGACCAGCTTCGGGATCGTCAACTGCTCGATAGCATTGCCCAATCATTTTTACCAATGCCACAAAACCTCGCTTTGCATCAATATCTGCCATTTTATCAGCCAGCAACTGAAACAGGAAAAGAGTTAGCAACCCTATTGTGGCAGTAAATGCGCAGATCAGCACATTTGGCCACCATTCGATGTTCTTTGGACGCAGGAAATGCTTCAGAGCTCTAATAACACCGTATAGGGCAAGAAAGGCGATTGGCCATATCGCCCATCTGGAATCAGATTCTATATCCAAGTCGCAGACAGAGCATATCCATGATCCAATCCATCCGAAGCCAAGGCAAACGACGGCAAGCGGAAACAATCGGGAAAACTCAAAAGTGGCAGCGGCACTTCCGAATCGCGAAACCTCTGTTTCGGTTGGGTGTTCAAATTTGAAGAAGTTCTTGACAGACCGGAAAGTCCATTCCGCAGAATGCTTTCCAGTGTTTGCGAGCCATTGCTCGACAGGCGGCTTCTCGCCAGTTGGTTCGGTTGTGTGTTCCATGAATTAGTCCTCCGTGGTGGTAAAACACGACAAAAAAACATCAGGCATGCAAAATGCCACCGGAAGTCCCATTGTCGCATCGAATAAGGGAAGATGCAATGTCTGCAAGAAGCGATTACGTATGTTGCGAAGCGAGCCAAGCAATGGTTTCGTTATACACCTTGTCTAGAAACGCTTTCTGGCGGAATGCGCCTATTGCAGCTGTAACCATGAGTGGCCAGAGAATAAACCATGAAACGACTGCGGCACCTACCTTGTCGAGCCATTTGCCAGCCATGACTTCGACAGCGAGGTCATTGCCGACGGCGGTAAGTTTGAGCGTCGCGCAAGAACTCAGCCCCGTGACGGTGCGGAGAAGGCCCCCGCCTGTACTGGTGGAATTCTTGATTTGAACAAGAATTCCCCGACTGTCGTTTTCTTCGAATGCGATGCGCTGCGTTCCATATCCTTCGGACTGGTACTTGCCTTGAATATAGGTTGCGCAAGCGTCAAGCTTTCCGGCGGCGCCGGAGATTGTGGTTTTGTTGCTCATGATTTTCTCTTGGGATCAAGGTTGACTTCAACGTTGGGGAGCCGCGTTATTGCGGTGTTCTCTTCTGCGCTTTTGCGGCGGCAAAGATGGCCTTCGCCATGTTCCTTTCCAGTTCCGTCTTCTTCGCTTCGCGCTCCTTTGCGCCAAGCAGGAAGTCAAATTCACGCCGGACATGCTTGACGAGGTGGTCGTACAGAAGAATGATGGCGATGTCGGTCATCTTCTCTTTTTTCTCCCGGACGGTTTTCGGGGTAATGCCTGAAATGTCGAAAGCATCGTCTTTCAGAACGCGAGTGCGTTCCCAGGTCTCGAAAACGGCAGCCGCCTCCTCGCCAAGACCGGTCAAGTCCTTAGCTATCTTGGGGATCAGCGCGGATGGGTAGTCGCAATCCTTGAGGATGTCGACAAAATCGTTTGTGGTGTATTTCATGTCAGTGTCTCCGAATGGTCTAGGCGGCCATTTCATCACGTTTCCAGTTCTGCACGACTTGCTGGGCCATGCTTTCCCCGAAAATGCGGGCATCCGACTCCATCGGGTTGTAGTTGTAGCCTACAAGGTCGTATTCCGACGCCCACTCGTTTGTGTAGGTTTCATGGCCGAATCTCCAGGCGGCGGCGGTTTCCTGGGAGATGCCGAATTTCTCTGGATCTTCCATTGCCTGTATTTGGAACTGGTGGCGCGATTCATGCGAAACGGTGTCGACCATTTTCAAAAACTGGGACGGATCGGCGAGGACGGCTTCGTTCAGATGGATGATGCCGTCGCCCTGCGCATAGCCGAAGGTGGTCTCGAAGGGCCCATCATTAACTCCTGCGTCAAATGCCACGCCGTTGAATTCCGTTCCCTGGGCCTCGGCAATTGCGGCCGCAAGATCGGTCATCACCTCTTTCCGTTCGTCCAAGGACATTTCAACCCAGCTATCGCAGACTTCCGGTGTTACGACATTGTCGACAGCTTCGCGGCATTCCTCCATGCGGATCTGCTCGATGTGCAGATAGGCGAATTCCATGGCCCGGTTTTGCGCCAGGAATTCATCCAGTTCCGCAAAGGCTTCCTCTGGAGTTCCCTCGAACTCGTCGAAATCGGTCAGATTATCGCCGAGTATGTCCACAGTGTCTTGAATTCCCTCGTCTGTGGAATCCAGAGTTTCCAATTCGTTCATGTCGTCGTTCATCATGCATCTCCGTTTTCGTTGTCAAAGAACCCTTGTTCCACAACCTTGCGTCCGTCCAAAAGCCAGGCGGGCCGCACCACCTTGTACGGTCCTCCGCCAACGGGATGGCCGCTTCCGACAAAAACATAGCGCTCCAGCGTTTCGTCATTGTCGGGCACCGTCTTGTCGGGGCATCGACGAATGCCAATCGACTCCAGAGCCGCGAAAAACTCGCGAGTGGACCGCGTCAGCTGTTCGGCATCCGCGACATTCAGATTCCCTGCGATGCGGCCGAACCAGACCTGCGCACGCGGAGCAGACTTCAAGTTCCGGAACCGCGTTGCCACAGCAGACAACTTTCGGCGAAGAGCGTCCGCGTCTCCGGAATCAAGCGCCTGCCAAAGATCCTCGTAGCAACCCTCCAGCGCCTTGGCGTGTGCTGCGAATTCGCGAAGGGCCTCCTCCTGGCTGAACGGAGCCGTTGCCGCATTCTTGGCTTCCGCCGATTCCGGCTTGGCAGGTTTGTCATTGGAGTCTGGCGGTCGCCGACCTCCCGAATGATTGCCGGTGCCACTTTTCCCGGGGCTGCCGACTCCCTTTCGCCGCGAAGCTACGCTGGCGACCACGCCAATAACAATGAGGGCGGCAATCGCCCAAGCCGCTCGGGACTGCAATAACTCAATGACTCTCGCCGTCTGCATGGTTTTCGTTCTCCTTTTGCACTTTTACCCAGGAGGCCGCGTCGTCATGGTCCCCCAATACGATGACTTCACCCTGCGCCAGGGTCGGGAGGATGCCACGCTGATCTCCGCGAAGCGCCAGAGCCGATTCCATCACGGAGCAGTCGTCTGGCGACGACATCCGGTGGGCGATCTTGTAGTTCGTGTTCTTGACCACATCCGGGATGAGACGGGTCGGAACCTGGTCCAGAATCATCAGCCCTTCGCCGTAGCTGCGAATTTCGGAGAGCATGTTTCCGAACATGTCCGCCACGACGCGCTTGGCGTCTCCTCCTCCCGCTCCTTCGGGATTGCGGAGCACATTGTGCGCCTCCTCAATGACGGTGAGATGCCTCAGGTGGTTCCTCTTCGTTTGCTCCAGCCGATACGTCTCGTCATTCATATAGGCCGAGGTTCGGTACTCCTGAAGGGCGGAAAGCAGGATGGACATTACCAGCGAGCGGTCGTTTGCGTTCCCAAGCCGACTGAGGTTGATGACGGCGGGCTTCTCAAACAGATCCGCCCACGGAGTGCACCGGCGAACGTTGAGGACGCCTCCACGTTTCCCCCGTGTCAGATAGGCGAAACGGGTCTCCAATGCCGCGAGCAGCCCGCGCTCCACGCGTTCGTCGTAGCCGCGCTCCTTCAAAAGGGCCTCCGCCACGGGAAGAACGCCATCCAGCATGGGCCATTCTTCTCTTGGTTCCATCTCCCCGCCGACGAACTCCTGCCCTAGCTCCTTTTTAAGGTACACGTAAAACGCCTCGTCAATCAGCACAGGGAGGACATCGCCCATGGGTATGCTGGCGTTGACGATGGAGGTGAACTGCTCGCACCGCATCAGCGCATCCACCGGGGCACCTGCAATGCCCGCCGGCGCGAACGGGTTAAGTTTGAGCGATTGCGTCCGGACGCCGTAGATTTCACGGACTCCTGGCATGAAGATGTTGATGTCTTCGCCCCTCCGCTTTCGCTCCGCCGCCCACTGGACCCATTCGTCCTTGGCCGGTTCGGCAATCAAAATCGGGATGCCCCTACGGGATACCTCGCCCATGATCTTCTTGCACGTCGTGGTTTTCCCACAGCCCGTTCCGCCTGCGACGAGCGCGTGGCGCACGAGGGAATCGACGCTCATCCGGTAGGTTGCGGCCTGGATGATCCCGGTGTCCTTGATGTGGCCGAGCGAGAACACGTCATCCCCGGAGACATCGCCAGGATTGTTCGCGAACCGAACCGCGTTCTTCACAAAGCGGAGTCCGGGCACATCCTTTCGTGGCAGAGAAGTGGCCAGCGACAATTCCTCCGTGTTCATTGGTGTGCTGATATACTGGAAGCGTTCGCCAAAAAGATGCCATGGTTCTCCGGCGGGCGGTTCCTTTGCCAATTCCCGGGCAATGTCCCATGTCCCCTGCAGTGGGAT
>JAEEGL014829487.1_pt1 | contig 12112 bp, 7 predicted proteins | sample 9134231 | NCBI WGS metagenome assembly JAEEGL01 (sample SAMN16246548, study PRJNA631951) | gut metagenome | biome: gut microbiome; feature: rumen; material: fiber-attached | host: Bos | place: Iran: Karaj | collected 2018-10
GATTCCGCAACGTTCGTCGCAATAACGATTTTGCGATGCGGCGTCTTGCCGAAAATCTTTTGCTGATCCTCGGCCGGCAAACGCGCGTACAGGGGTAGAATATTCGTTTTCCGCGCGGCGTCGTCTCCCGGTATCGCATGCCCTTTGAGCAGTTTGGTCGTTTCGACAATATCGCGCTCGGTCGGCATAAAGATAAGCATGTCGCCGGCGCCAAGTCGCGCTAATTCGTCGACGGCGTCGAGGAGCGCGGCGTCGGCGAAATCGTCGTCGTCCTTAGGCGCGGGCAGTCCCTGCGCCTCGCGCCGTAACGCGAGCTCTTCCGGCGGGCGATAGCGCACCTCGATCGGATAGCTTCGTCCGGTGATCTCGATAATCGGAGCGGGCCCTTTTGCGGAATAGAAATGTTCCGCGAACCGTTGCGCGTCGATCGTCGCCGAGGTAATGATCACTTTGAGATCGCGTCGAAATCGCAACGTTCTTTTGAGCATGCCAAGGAGAAAATCGACGTTGAGCGACCGTTCGTGCGCTTCGTCGACGATAACGACTTCGTATTCGTTAAAGTTGCGATCCGACTGCGTTTCCGCTAATAAGATACCGTCGGTCATGAACTTAACGAGCGTGTCGTCGGACGTGACGTCCGTAAATCGGATTTTGTACCCGACGCGCGAGCCGAGCGGGACGCGCAGTTCGTCCGCGACGCGCTGCGCAATTGAGCGGGCGGCGATGCGTCGCGGCTGCGTACAACCGATTATGCCGCGCGCGCCCAGTCCCAATTCTAGGCATATCTTCGGAAGCTGCGTCGACTTACCGCTGCCCGTCTCGCCGCAGACGACGACGACCTGATTCTCGCGTATGAGCTTTTTAAGTTCTTCGCGTCGCGCGCAGACGGGCAGCTCGGCGTCGTACTCAAATTTCGGAAAGAGTCTTCTTCGCGCGTCGACGCGTCGAATCGAGGCGTCGCATTCTCGTTCGAGTTTTTGCGCGTCGTTTTCCCACGCCTGGCGCGACGGTCGCGACGTCGCGCGCCGTTTTTCGTTCGGTTTGGCCTCGGCGCGCTCGAGCGCTTGCGCGCCGCGTTCAAGGTTGACGAGCCGACGTCGCAGCGGCTCGCGATCCTTGAGCGCGACGCGATTTAACTTCTTGCGTAGCGCGCGCAACGCGGGATTGTCGACTTGCGTTGCATTGCGATTTCGGCGCGCGTTAGAACTCTTGCCGTCCATTTCGGGTACCGTTCGTTTGTTTCGCGGATCGTTCTGTTCCGCGAAAGATTGTGAAAGTCGTTAAATAGCGACGCGCGATCGGACGCTATTCGCGTAGCGCGCCGTCGCCGTAAACAACGTATTTATAGCTCGTAAGCTCGTTGATCCCGCAAGGTCCGCGCGCGTGAAACTTGTCCGTGCTAATGCCGATCTCGGCGCCAAGTCCGAATTGACCGCCGTCGTGTAGGCGCGTGCTTGCGTTGACCATAACGGCGGCGGAATCGATTTCCGTCGTAAAACGCTTGATTGCTCGAACGTCTTGCGAAAGAATCGCTTCCGTATGCCCTGAACTATGTTCGTTGACGTGAGCGATCGCTTCTTCCAGCGAGTCGACGACTTTAACCGAGATAATAGCCGCAAGGTACTCCGTATAGAAGTCCTCTTCCGTCGCCGGCGTCATTTTAACGTCGGGGCCCGCAAACGCAATCGCGCGTTCGTCGCCGCGCAGCTCGCATCCGCTATCCGCAAGCGCCTTGAGGAGACGACGCGCAACGTTCGGATCTAGCTGCGAGCGAAGTACAAGCGACTCTGCCGTATTGCACGTGCCGAGACGTTGCATTTTGGAATTGAGCAAGACCTTCTCGGCGATCTCGACGTCGGCCGTGGGATCGACGTAAACGTGGCAGTTGCCCGCAAAGTGCTTAATAACCGGCATTTTCGCTTCCGTAGCGACGCGCTTGACGAGCGCCTCGCCGCCGCGAGGAATGGCTACGTTTATGTATTCCGGCATATGGAGGAATTCGTCGATCGCGTTGCGATCGGTCGTCGTGAGGAGTTGCGCGGCGTCTTTCGGAAGACCGACTTCTTCCGCCGCGTCGGCTAGAACTTTGCCGAGAACGATATTCGAATGAATCGCCTCTTTGCCCCCGCGAAGAACGACCGCGTTGCCGCTCTTAACGCAAATTGCGGCCGCGTCCGTCGTTACGTTCGGTCTCGATTCGTAAACGAAAAAGACGACCCCTAACGGCGAGCGCACTTTCCGCACTTCAAGCCCGGAAGGACGAATCGACGAGCTGATCGTTTCGCCGATCGGATCTGGAAACGCGGCGATTTCACGGAGCGCATGGGCCATGCCCTCGAGCGTCTTGCGAGAAAGCGTAAGGCGGTCGATCATAGCGGGCTTGAGTCCCGCAGCGCGCGCGGCGTCCAGATCTTTGGCGTTTTCGTCAAGAATGAGGTCGGCGCGTTGAACGAGCTTCTGTGCGACGCTCTCGAGCCATTGGTTCTTCTGCGCGCCGGAGACGGCGGCGAGCGCGCGCGACGCGCGTTTGGCGCGCGCGGCGACGTCGCGACAGTATTCCTGGAGATTGAATTCTGACATGATAATAAAGTTCCTTTTGGGCGTTGCGACGCCGGTTACCGCGTTGAAAGTTCCAATTTCCCGTCGCGCAGCATATAGCGCAACGCGTTGGCGAGTCTTCTCGTAGCTCGAGCGCGATGACTTATGGCGCGTTTAATTTCCGGCGCCAGTTCGCCGAACGATTTGTGGTATTCGACGATTTCAAAGAGCGGATCGTATCCGAATCCGTTTGTTCCGCACGCTTCAAAGAGTATGCGACCGCGGCAGATTTCTTCGACTTCAAACGCAACGGCGCCATTGGGATCGGAGAGAACCATGTGGCACGCGTAATGCGCGCCGCGTTTGTCGATCGGAACGTCGCGTAACTTTTCTAATAACAACGCGTTATTTCGCGCGTCGCTGCGATTCTCTTCGCCGGCGAATCGGGCGGAAAAAATCCCGGGCGCGCCGTCGAGATAGTCGACGCACAGACCGGAGTCTTCCGCGAGAACCCACTCGCGGAGATGGAGCGCTTGTTCGATAGCTTTTTTGCGCGCGTTCTCGGCAAAAGACGCGCCGTCTTCCACGACGGAAATAGCGTTCGGCACGTCGGCGAGCGTCTTAAGGGTCACGCCGATATCGGCGAGGATTTCCGACGCCTCTTGGCCTTTATTGCGGCTGCTTGTGCCGAAAGTGAGACAAGGTTGTTCAGTCATAAGGATTAAACGTAATTTGTTTAAGAGCGCGCCGCGCTCGCGTGTGAGCGCGGCGCGCAAAATGAGACCTAAGTTTCGCGCAACGTTACTTGCCGAGTTCGTCGGCGAGTTGCGGCATTTGGTAAATGTCGCGAAGCGCGGCGCGAATACCGTTCGAGTGCACGAGCACGGCGCGCGCCTGAACCTCGTCGAAGATGAAGTTCAAAACGAGAGACTGGATATTGCCGTCGAAGATAAGACCGACGACTTCGCCCTTCGTATTGACGCACGGACTTCCAGAGTTGCCGCCGATAATGTCGTGATTCGTAACGAAGTTAATCTGAGCGTCCAGCGGAGCGCGTCCTTCTTTTTCGGCGTCGAACCACGATTGCGCGAGATCGTAAGGATCTACGCAATTGTGTTCGCGCGCGTGGTCGAGCGCGCCCTTGATCGTCGTCTCAAATGGAATCTCCGTCCCGTCGTCCTCTTTATAACTGCAAACGGTTCCATAAGTTAGACGCATAGTAAACGTAGCGTCCGGAGCGTCCTTTTCGCCATAGGCGGCGAAACGCGCCTTGGCGATTTTGGCATACCTTTGGCGTCGCGTTTCTTCGTACTTGGCGGCGACGTCGCGTAATTCGGAGGCTTTTGGTTCTACGGCTAACGCCAATTTAACGGCGGGATCGTCGCATTCGGCGAGCTTATCCAATCCGCCGTCGACGAGCGCGTCGCGGAACGCCTTGTCGGCGATTTTCGTATTCATGACGATTTGCGTCGCGCGCGCTTTCGGCGAGAGTTGATCGAAGATCGCGCTGAAGACTTCGTCGCTAAGCGTTACGGCGCCGAGCGCTCGACCGCCGGCGACCGGTTGCGAGAGTTCGTAGAGCATTGAGAGCGAATCGCCTAGACGTAGGATTTCAACGTCGGCGTCGGGCGCGTTAATCGCGCCGTCGAGGTCTTTACGGCGATCGGCGAGAGACGCGCCTTGGTACGCGGCGTTGCGTTCCGCCTCGGGCTTGGCGGCTTCGGTTATGTAGCGCACGACCGCGCGCGCGCGAGCGACCATCGGACTATAGAACGCTTCCCCGGATTCGAGAAGATCGTAGGCGACGAAGACGTTCGCCCATTCTTTGACGGCGTCCTCGATTTTCTTCCAAGGTTCGTCGTTCCCGGCGCGCTGGCGCAAATCGTTTTCCGCGTCAATTTTGCGCTGCATAAGCTCAGGCGTCTGAAGCCCGAGAAGAATGCCGCCGCGATTCTTTCGAGAGTTCTGAATCTTAAAGAGGTCGGTCGCGACGCGACGCGCGTTCTCTTCATTGCGCGAGCCGAAGACCTGATAAAGGACTTCGCGACGACGGTATTTGTTCATCATGTGAGGATAATAGACGTCGCGTTGATACTGGAGATCGGCGACCGTATTGAGACGGTTAGTTCGCGCCGGGTAGCCGGCGACGAGCGTGAACTCGCCCTCTTTCGCGCCGTTTTCACTCCATTTCAAGAAGTGTTCCGGATGGTACGGCTCGTCGTTTTCATAGGCGCGGAAGAGCGTAACGTCGAGATTGTAACGCGGGTACTCAAAGTTGTCGGGATCGCCGCCGAAGAATCCGACGCTCTCTTCGGGCGTGAAGACGAGTCGTACGTCGGTGAACTCTTTGTAATAATAGAGGTGATACCTAGCGCCGTGATAGAAGGTAACGACGTCGCAACGCAGACCCGACGCCGCCTTGCCTTCGTCAGATAGCTTCTTGAAAATAGCGGCGCGCGCGGCGTCGGCTTCTTCGATCGACTTGGCGTCTTTGGTCGCTTCCTCAACTTTGTCGGTAACGTCTTCGATCTTTTGTAACAGTATGAGTTTGAGATCGGGGCACTTAAGCTCTTCTTCGTACGATCTTGCGCAGAACCCAGTTTGTACAAGATTGCGTTCTTTCGTGCTCAGACTGGCGACGGTCGAAAGCCCGACGTGGTGATTGGTCAAGATGAGCCCGTTGGAGGAAACGAAGGACGCCGTTCCAGAGTTGGCAAATTTAAGGCATGATTTCTGGAGGTGTTCCAGAAAATCTTGGCTAAGTTCAACGTTGTGATCCGCCTTGATCTTCTCGAGCGGCGGCGCGCTAAAGAGCCACATTCCTTCGTCTGCACGCGCTACGGTTGCAATAGCGCCGAACGCAAAGAGGACGGCGATAAACGCCGCGCGTTTCGTAGTTTGCGTTATCGATATAATCATAACAAAGCCTTTCCGTTCGCGGCGATTCGTTTAACCGCCGTAGTTGAAGAAGTTAAAAAGTTGATTATTAGTCCTTTTGCAATAAGTCGGGTTTCGCCGAGAGCTTGAGGGTTTCTTCCACGCTCGACGGATCGACGTTGCGACACGCCGCGACCAGTTGCGAGCCGATTTCAACGAGATCTAAGCGCCATTCGGCGGCGGAGCCCGCCGTTGGTTTAAGGGGCGCGAATTCTTCCAATAGGAGAATGAGGCGCAATAAGTGGCGGAAGAGAATTCCTTCTTGCTTTTGAAGATTCTTATAAGAGACGTACTTATAAAAATCGCCGTGAAAGTCGAGTAGGAGTTCGCCCGCCGCCCAGACCGGCGTAATGCGCGTCGTCGCGCCGGGATACTGGTATTCGAAGAGTCGACGCAGCTTTTCGGCGAAGGGAATCGTATAGACGCGTTCCTCTGCGTATCCGCCAAACCTCCGGCGTTTCTCGCGCTCTTCAGTCTCCTCTTCCTCCGTGCGCATAACGAGTTCTTCATAAGAGGCCAATCCTGCCTGGAGCAACGTCTTATCAAGGCTAGCGTTTGCGAGCGCGCCCGGCGGCAGGACGTCCTGTTGCGGCGGCCTTACATAGCGCGCTACGGTCGCCGGCATTTCGAGAACGCATTCAAACGCCTGAATTCTTTCAGCGCGATCGGCTTCGCCGAGCTGATCGAGGAGAAAGGCGCCGAAGACGGGGTTAACGCCGCGAAACGCCGTAAGTCGTTTGATTTTTTTCGTCGGATAGGCGCGGAGAGCGCGATAGGTCGTCGCGAGTTGGTCGCGCATTTCGTCGGTAAGCGAGTTGAGAAACGAGGCGTCGAGTCCCGGTTCGCGGGACGCTTCCGTTTGATTGCCGTCGCCGTCGACGGTCTTAACGCGCGCGTCGAAGTTATCGCTTCCATTCTCGCCGAGCGTAAAGAGGTCGGGACCGGAGAAGAAGTCAAAGTTGTCCGGCTGACCGTCGACGAGTTCTTTTTGCATATTCTCAAAAGACTCGGGGTTAAAGGCGTCTTGGACCGAGGGATCGTCGACGATCGAGGAGTCGAAGATTCCTGCGCCGAAAGGTCGGCGTTTACGCTCTTTCTCCTTGAGGTCGCGCCTTCTTTCGGCGAGCGCCGCCTGCGCTTCCGCCGTTGCGGGAATGCCGTACCGTTCCGGATTGGGCGCAAGACGCACGAATCCTCCGCGCCAGAGGGTGAGCAGCATTTGGTCGAGGGAGCGTTGCATCGCTTCGAGACGCTTGGCGCCCATGAGTCGTCGCGCGACGAGCGTGCGGATTGGTCGCACGTCGGAGTTGTGTTCGATCATGTGGGAGAGGAGTCGCCAGGGTAGTTGTCCGCGACTCGTTAGATTAGCGGCTTTCGCCGTTTGGAGCATTTCGAACTGCTTTTCCGTCCAATATTGTTCGTTCGGATTGCGGGACGGCAGTTTCTTTTTTAGCTTCTTTTTCTGTTCGCGGAGTTTAGGGTCTTTCACGTCCTCGGGAATGGCGTCGTACGCTTTGCGCGCGCGCGCGATTCTAACGTCGTCTTTGTGTGGGAGCGCGAAGACAAACCCTTGCGAGTCGAACTGAGGTCGTCCGGCCCGGCCGAAAATTTGACGCGCCGTATTCGGATCGACGAGCTTCTTATCGCCCGCCGGTCCCTTGAGCAACGTCGGCAACACGACGGAACGCGCCGGAAGATTCACGCCGGCCGCGAGCGTTTCCGTGCAGACGCAGAAAGAGAGAAGCTTTTTTTGAAAGAGATCCTCCACAATGCGACGATATCGGGGCAATACGCCCGCGTGGTGCACGCCGATTCCGCGAAGAAAGAGCTGGCGCAACTTCGGACCCGCGCCGTAACGGAGATCGTAATTCTCCAATTCCTCCGCGATGAGCTTCTGACGTTCGCCGTCGACGACGCCTTTGCCCTTAATGATTTCGGCGTCCTCCCAACATTCGTCGCGATTGAATCTGAAGACGAGCGCGGGAATCGTTCGCTCTTCTTCCGTCCCTTTACACATATTAACGACGTGTTCTTCCAGAAAGGCGTCTTCAACCCACTGATAAACGAGAGGCACCTTGCGTTCGTCCGATTGCACGATTGAAAGGGAACGATTGGCCGTCGTTCTCAGCCAGGACGCGAATTCGACCGCATTGCCGACGGTCGCGGAAATAAGGAGCGTTCGCACGTGCGGCGGAAGGAGACCGAGGGTAAATTCCCAGACGACGCCTCGCTCGGGATCGGAAAACTGGTGGAATTCGTCCATAACGACGACGGCGACGTCGTCGAAGGAGAAATGCGCGTTGATCAACTCGTCGTCTTCTTCTTCGAAGTCAGACTCGTCGATGGGGATTTCCGGAAGACTTGGCGCGCGAGGTTGTTCGTCCTCTTTTCTAACCGGGACGTCGTCGGGACCGACGGCGACTGAGCGCTTGGCGTTGACGGACGCCGCTGAAATGCGAGGTTTGTCTGTTTTCTGATTGTCTTCTTGGCTGGCGTCGTCTGTCGCCGGCTCGCGCGATTCGTTCTGCCGCGCAAAGGAATCGAACGCGTTAGAGGAGAGAAGACGATTAAAGAGGATCTCCGCCACGACGACGAGCACGGTTGCGTCGACGTTTTCGCGCCGATTGCCGGTGATGAGACCGACGTCGGAACGATCGAATCCCCAACGCTCCGCCGAATCCTGCAATTCGCGATACTTCTGCTCCGTGAGCGCGATTAGAGGCGTCGTATAATACGCTCGTTTGCCGGTTCGCAACGCTTCGTAGAGGCCCGCTTCGGCGATGAGCGTCTTGCCCATGCCGGTCGGCGCGCAAACGAGCGCGCCCTGCTTCGACTCGAACCATTCGAGAATAGCCTGTTCCTGGAACGGGTATGGTTCATAGAGCAAGGAGTCGAGATACTCGAGAGCGATTTGCTCTCTCGTGATCGTTTCTTCGTTTTCTTCCTTGCGATCGTCGCGGTTGTTATCGTCGTTATTGTCGGCGCTCATTGTTTATTCTCCTGCGCGTAGCGCGTTCGCGTCGAAATTGACGACGAACCTACGCCATAATCATATCTTTCGGCGCGATAGAGTCAAGAGGTCGTCCGATTCGACCTTTTAACGAGTCGCGCGTCTCTTGCGTCTATGCGACTGAGCGGCACTGGCGCCAAAAATGCTGAAAAGGTCTGACGCGTCGGCTCTTTTCGGATCGACAAATCGACATATAATATTGCGGAACGCGCGAGCGGTCGCGCGGTAGGCAAACACGACGAGTCCGCAACGTTGCGAAAGGAGACTAACGATGATCACGCTGACGAAGAGAGCGGCGCAAGAAGTAAAATCGATAATGGAGAGCCAGAGTCTCGACCCTCAGACGTTCGTTCGAGCGATCATAGTCGGAGGCGGGTGTAGCGGCATGCAATATACGCTCGGTTTCGATACGGAATACGATTCGCTGGTCGACGCGCGAGCGGAGACGGACGGCGTTTTTGTCGTAACGGAAAAGAAGTATGCGCTTTTTTTGGACGGCGCGACGATCGACTTCCTGGACACGGAAACTGCCAAGGGCTTCTCAATCGACAATCCGAAATTTCCCGCAGGCGCCGGTTGCGCCGGTTGCGGTCACTAACGCGTCGTGAGCGCCGTTGCGGCGCGCGCGAGGGTTCTCGCGAAAGACGGCGCCAATAACGGAACGATCGCTACGATTGTTTCCGGAACGGTAAAGGTTAAAGGTTCGATAGCGCGAACCGACGATTGAATTATGGCTGACGAATTTTACAAACGATTAGGCGTGTCGAAAAACGCCTCTCAGGACGAAATTCAAAAAGCGTACCTGAAGCTGGCGCGAAAGTATCATCCGGACATGAATCCGGATAATCCGGAAGAAGCCAAGAAGAAGTTTCAGGAGCTGCAAGAAGCGTTCGAGACCCTTAAAGATCCCGACAAACGCAAACTCTACGACCAGTTCGGCGCCGGATATCAGCAGTATTCCGGCGCAGGCGGCGGCGCGGGCGGCTTCTCGGGAAATCCGTTTGGCGGCGTCAATATGGAGGATATCCTTCGCGGTTTTGCCGGCGGCGCGGGGGGCGCGGGCGGCAGTTTCAAGATGGAGGACATTCTTCGCGGTTTCACCGGCGGGGGCGGCGGTTTCGGTTTTGGAGGCGGTCGTTCGCGCCGTCGCGCGTCGTCGAGGGGCGCGGATACGACGTCGAGTCTGACGATTGATTTCAAGACGTCAATTCTTGGCGGCAAGATCCCTATAACGGTTCGCGATCCTCAAAGCGGTACGACGCGAAATCTTGACGTCACGATTCCTCCCGGTATAGAATCTGGCAAAAAAATCCGATTACGCGGTCAAGGCGAGCCTGGCGTCGGAGGCGGCGAGAAGGGCGATTTGCTCATAGCGGTAACGGTAAAACCTCACGCGTACTACTCTCGCGAGGGCAAGAATCTTACGGTGCGCCTCCCGATTTCGCTTCAAGAGGCGGCGTTCGGCGCGACGGTAGATTTTCCGACGCCCTACGGCGAAGTTAAGCTTAAGATTCCCGCCGGGTCGACGAGCGGTGCGAAACTTCGACTGAAGGGTTACGGCGTTCGAGGCGGCAAAGGCGCGGACGGCGATCTTTTTGCCGTGTTCGAGGTTCAGTTGCCGAAGGAGTGGAGCAAGTCCGATCTCGAGGCGCTGAAGAGTCTCTCGTCTCAGCCTTCGAATCTTCGTTCGGGTCTAGCGTTGTAGGGTGGGTTAGTAGTCGGCGATTCGTGTGCAATATGCCAAATGTAGGAGATGGTAGGACGAAAAAACGCGCCCTTTTGGGAAAAATGGGTCAAAAGTCAAGATTTTAATTGACGCCGGGCGGTCGTCCTTTTAGAATTGTAAGAAGCGTATTGCGCGGCGTCGGGTCGACCGGCGTTTGCGCCGAATAACAGACGGCTTCGCGTCGAGGTCGTAACTTAGGAGAGCTTACAATGCGAAACACGGGCGTAACCGTATCCCTGGTCGTTTTTATGGGCTTGTCAGGAGCCTTGGGCGGCGCAACGTATATAGGAGCGAAAGGCGCTTCTGAAGCGAAACAGCAGACGGCTGCGCTTAAGCAGGAGTCGTCTGAGCTTCAGTCGGTGAAGTCAAAAACGCAGAGCGATTTTACCACGCTGAAGGAACGTCTGGGTTATCCTGCGGTCGAGTCTGCTGAGGAACTTTCCAAGGCGATGGACGACGACGTTAAGTCGGTTCTCGGTTCCGTTGATCTCAATACGAGCTATCGCGACGCGATTCTTGCGTTGGGTCGTGCGAACAAGCGCGAGGCGCAGGGTAAAAAAGCGTCTAAGCGTATGAACGACGCCGCCCTTGAGATCGCCGACATGCATAAAGACATGAACGCGACGCAGCAGAAGACGTACGGCGCGAATCTCGACGACGTCAAAGCGACGCACGCGGAGACGCTCGCCGACGCGCGTTCGAGTTTCGACAAGTTGAACGACGAGTTCAACGCACAAGCGGACGCGCTCGGGCAGCTTGAAAAGGAAACGAAGACAGAAATCGACGCGAAGAAGCAAGAAACGGCGGATTTCCAGGAGATAGCCGGTAATCTGCAGAAGATTAATCGCAGTCTTGTCGATCGAGTGGAAGAGATCGGCAATATCGAGTTTGAACGCGCGGACGCCTCGATTCTCTTTGCGGATCAGGTTACCCGGTTGGTCCATCTCGACGTCGGCGCGAAAGACGGCGTGCAGCCCATGACGACCTTTAACGTCTTTCCGCCCGATTCCCTCGATATGACGAAAGACCGCGCTAAGGGAAGCGTCCAGGTTGTTCGTACGTTGAGCGATCACGTAAGCGTCGCCAAGATTCTCGAGGACGAGATGTCGAACCCCGTCATGGCGGGCGACCTCGTCTATACGCCGCTCTGGCGCCGCGGCAAGCCGATCCGTTACGCGTTAGATTACAAACTTGACGTCGACGGCGACGGGCTTAGCGATTTGGACAAGATCGTCGGTCTCATTAGATCGTCCGGGGCGGAAGTCGCCGCGTGGATTAACGACAAGGGCGAGGTCGAGGGCGAGATTACCGACGACGTCTATCGACTTGTTCGTGCAAACGAGAACGTGTCCGACGTTGTTGAACGCGACTCTACTCTTAACGAAGAGGAGCGCGAGAAACTCGTTAAGCTAGAAGCTGACTTCCTCCAGTCTGCGAAGGATAAGGGCGTTGAAGAAATCTTCCTCTCCGATTTCCTCGTCTCCATTGGCTATAAAGAAACCGCAAAGCTGACGCGTTACCGAGAAAAGGGCGGCGTCGACCTTCAGGATAATGGAACGCCGACTCCTGATCCGACGACGAATCCCGTCGCGCCTATCTACCAAATTGACCCCGATCACGCGCCCGTCTCGCCTGGCATAATCGCGCCCGTCTTCCGGAAAGACGCGGAGCCGGCGCCTGTTTCCGACGGCAAGGTGAGCGACTACTACACGCGCCAGCGGAATTCGAAGAGCGAATAACGTAGCGTAGATTATACGCGGCGTCAAAGCGAACGCGCGGTTCTCACGGAGAGCCGCGCGTTTTTACGCTGGTGCGACCGACGCTCATGTTGAATATGACAAATATAGGAGATGGTAGGAACCAGATTTGGCAACTTTCGACCGAAATTTGCCAAAAAAGAA
>JAEEGL016327381.1_pt1 | contig 12112 bp, 9 predicted proteins | sample 9134231 | NCBI WGS metagenome assembly JAEEGL01 (sample SAMN16246548, study PRJNA631951) | gut metagenome | biome: gut microbiome; feature: rumen; material: fiber-attached | host: Bos | place: Iran: Karaj | collected 2018-10
GAAAAATCAAAGGTCATGCAGGTGCGGTCAATGTCCTTCTGGGGAATGCCATTTTTGCAGAGGGACTTTAAGCACTCCCTTACAGTTTTTTCAAGGGCAGCAGCATTTTTTTCTTCTACTCCACGCAGTCCGATTGTCATTGTGGCATAACGGCTCTGAATGCTCTCTCCGCTCTGGGGTGCAATATCCTGACCAATTCCGCTTTCCACAAGTGCTTTTGCAACCGGGGCACAATCATCTCCCCACAAAAGCTCGCCCAGGAACATCATCTCCAGGGGGAAAACTGAAGCATCTTCTTTGTCTGCGCCACGTCCCACCTGCCAGGTAAGGGCTGCAACAGAACGTCCGGAAGTGTTGTTTTCATCAGAGGGACCAAGGGCCTTTACCCTGTGTTTAACAGGCTCGCTTAAGTTTACGTAAGGAAGGGAGGATTTTTTTCCGCTGTTTTTTAAGCGGCACAAAAGTTCCTTTTCTATAAAATCCAGCTGTTCTTCCGTTGGAATGTTTCCGTACAAAAAGAGCAGGCAGTTTGCAGGGCAGTAATGTTTTTTATGAAAAGCCCTAACCTGCTGTAAAGTCAGATAGGGAATCTCAAGCGGGTCTCCGCCTGAATCTTTTTCATAAGAAGAGCCTGAAAAAAGAGCGGCATCTATGGCATCATTTGCAACTCCGTCAAAGGAAGAATAATTTCCTTTCATTTCATTGTAAACAACTCCCTGAATGCTTGCCTTTCCATTTTCATCCAATTCAAGCCGGTGACACTCCTGCATAAATACTTCCGGTTTTAAAAGGGGAAAGAAAACTGCATCTGCATAAACGGAAAGAAGATTAAAGTATTCTTTTTTAACGGTTGTACTGGCAGGAAAAACAGTTCGGTCACTTGCAGTGTAGGCATTAAGGTAGGTGGTAATATTCTGATTTGCAAGACGGGTAAAAACATCGCGAAGGGGATATTTTTCCGAGCCGCATAAAACGGAGTGTTCGAGCACATGGGCAACTCCGCTTGAGTTATCGGAAGGGGTACGGAAGGCAAAGGCAAAAAGATTTTCTTCGTCATCATTTAAAAGATGAAAAACTTCAAGACCTGTTCTCTGGTGGCGGAGAAATATTCCCTTTGAAGCACAATCAGAAACATCAACTGTGTCTATAACTTTAAAACCTTTGTACATCTGATTTTTTTTCATCATACATAAACCTCACCGTCATCTCTTCCCTCTATGCGAAGGTCTCCCCTTTCCCAGGCACGGCGCAGAATGGAAAAGAACTGTGATGTAATGCGCTCGCAGTCAGACTTAAGGACTTTTGCATGAAGACTTTCTTCTTCGAGAACTGTGTCTCCCCTGCCCTTAGAAATATTATGAAAGATTTTTGAACGGAAGTCTTCGCTTTTTCCCCGGATTAAAAGCATAACATCAGTGTCGCTCATCTGACGCAGCTGTTCCTGCAGGAAACGGTCATCACAGGAAACAACATCTTCTTCGGTAAAGAGACGCTTCCTTAAATCTGCACCAAGGTCGGGGTCCTGTTCACTTAAGGCATTGATAATGTTTCCTTCCGCAGAGGGATCCATGCGCTTAAGGATTTGTGCAAGAACTCCCCTTCCGTCAAGGTTCTGGGAATTCTCCGTGTTCTGGGTGAGCATTTTTTCGTGCAGGCTTTTGTCAATGTTGGCAATAACTTCCGGGGCAACCTTCTGCATTTTTGCAAGACGAAGTACAATTGCACTTTTCTTTTCAGGCTCCATGGCATTTATTACCTGGGCGGATTTTTTTGGCTCCAACTGTGAAAGAACCAGTGCCTGAACTGCAGCACTCTCTCCGTCAATCAGGATTCGTATTCTTTCCGGGTCTGCATCTGCAAGGTACTCAAAGGGACGTCCACCCGGAAACTTTACGCTTTTGGAAATAAGTTCTTCTGCTTTTTCACTGCCATAGGCTTTGGTAAGAATTGTACGGGCTGTATCAAGTCCGCCTTCTTCACGGGCCTTTACCACAAGGGAATCAAATTCTTCAAGCACCGCTTCTGCTTCTTCAGGGCTGATGCTTTTTATTGTGGCAATTTCAGGAATGATTTTTTCAGTCTGCTCTTCGGTAAGGTGGGGTAAAATTTTTGCCGCTTCATCTACACCGATGATAACGAGAAACTTTGCAACCCTGCGGTAAATGCTTTCTTTTTCACCGGGCTTTACTTCCTGCTGTGGAACTTTTATCATGCCACCGGAAGTTAAGTTTGCGGCTGCCCTTTTTACATCCTCGCTGGTGGTGCTAGTCTTTTTTTCAAACCAGGTGCCGGTGCGGGAAGCAAGTTCTGCCTGCTTTTCTGCCTCAGCATCTTTTTGCTTTGTAAGTTCGTCTATCTTTGTATTGATTTTTTCAAAAACAGCCTTATGTACTAAAGGTTCATGACCGGGTTCTGCATTGCGGCGTATTTGTCTTGAAATACTTTCCGGCCTCTCTTCATCATCTTTTCCAGCCTTCCTGTATGCGCGAAGACCGTAATCATTCATGTTCATGGCAATATTTTAATTCAAATGCGACGACTTTACAAGATAAAAAAACATTAACTTTTATTTTAATTTTCCGAAGATATAGGTAAGGAAGTACAAAGATGGCAGTAAACGGCATTTCTGGAATAGGCATAACGGGAACTCTCTCTGACGGCAGTTTTGCAAACAAAGCGGCACAGGCTCAGGCAGAGCATAAGAACTTTATGAACCTGGTGAATGAAATGACGGCCCGTGCTTCAAGTGGTGTATCTTCCAGTCAGGTGCTTTCGGGAAGCCGTGTTAACGGAGATTACAAGCAGGGTTTCCACGGCACCTACACTGGAGAAAAAGACAAAAGTGCAAAGCCCCAGGGTTTTGCGGCAAACACCACAAACTCAAAGGGAAAAACTCCTGTCATTGACAGAACAAGTGCCCTTTACGAACAGAGCATGGAAATGGAAAACTACCTTGTAAAAAACATGCTCTCTTCCATGCGAAAAACAATCCAGCACTCAAGTCTCTTTGGCGAAGAAAATGACTACGCCCGCGAAATGTACGAAGACATGATGTACGACAACTACGCCGAACAGCTTACAAAAACCGCAGGTCTTGGTCTTGCAGATCAAATCTACATTGAACTTTCAGGTCAGAGATAGAAAAGAGATCTAAAAAAGCCAGCGGTTCAAGGTCTTTACAAGTCTTGCAATAGATTTTTTTGTCATTCCCCCCATCATACCTATTCCGCGAATGGGCATTTGCAAAGCAAAATGACTGGTATTCTTCTTTTCCTGTTTTGAACCTTCATCATACTTACCTGCCATGTGGAGAATAATGGGTTTTGCAAACTTAAAAAGCAGGGTTGATTTTACAAGATCCTGTAAGGTTGTGTTCTGGTCAAAGGGCTTACCGATCTTAGGGTTTTCAGGAACCTTACGCCCAAGAAGTTTTTCAAAATCTTCACGGGTAACATTCTGAATGTTTTTTGCATCCCCGTAGGCAGACTGATTTTTATAAAAATCACTTTCGTCAATAAAGTTTCTGCTTCTTTCCACATTAACAGAAAGACTCTGACTTTCGCGGTTTACAAAATCTGTCATGGCTTCTACAGAAAGGGAATAAAGGCCGCCCTGTACTGCAAAATCATGAGCAGATCGATTGTAGTATGAAAAAGCAGAATAAGGGATTGTAAGAGAAATCGTGCATTCTTCCTGAGGCTTGAGGAATACTTTCTTAAAGGCAGCAAGTTCTTTTTTGCAGGAAAAGACCAGGGGATTTTCGTTTGAAACATAAGCGCATACTACACTGGCTCCGGAGAGGGAACCTGTATTTTTTACTTTTAACTTAAGTTCAAGTTCTTCATTTTCCTTAAGTGAAGTTTTTGTTGAAGAAAGAGAGTTAATGGAAAAAGAAGTGTAGCTTAAACCATGACCGAAGCGGTAAAGGGGCTCTACACCGCCTGCATCATAATAGCGGTAACCTGAAAAAATACTTTCCCTGTATTCACACACCCGTCTGTTTTTTAAGTACCAGGGGTAAGAGGGAATATCTTCTATTTTTTTAGGCCAGCTTTGGGCAAGACAGCCGGAAGGATTTACTTCTCCCATAAGAAGTTTTACTGCCGCTTCACCAGACATTCCGCCGGCCAGTCCCACATACATAACCGCTTTAAGTTTATTGTAGCAGGGAATGTGAACAGGACTTCCTGAGTGAAGGACAAGAACACAGTTTTCATTAGTATGGCAGAGACGGTCAATTAAAAGACCAATACCTTTTGGCATTGCAAGGGTATTTCTGTCAGAACCTTCCGATTCCGAAGCAGGTGGAAGTCCTGCAAAAATAAAGACAAGATCTTTTCCCTTTGCAAGATTAACCGCTTCTTTTAAAAGTTTTCTGCTTGTCCAGCCTTCCTCGTGGTAACCCTTTGCATATTTGTAATTTATGCCGCGTTCATCAAAAGCATCCAGGGCACTTACAACTTTTACGGGATTAACTTTACTTGAACCTGCTCCCTGGTAACGGGGATGCTTTGCAAAACGTCCAATTACTGCAATATTTTTTTCTTTAGAAGCAGGTAAAAGCTTATCCTGATTTTTTAAAAGCACTGCACTTTCTTCTGCAATCTTTAAGGAAAGGGCAAGGGATTCTTCTTCCGTATATGAAGGAGTTTTTTCTTCTGAATGAAGGAGACTGAAAGTGATTACATTCTCTGCAGCATCATCAAGTCTTTCCTGAGGAATAAGATTTTTTTCTACTGCATCAAGAACAATTTCATCGGTTCCTTTACAAACACCGGGCATTTCAAGATCAAGACCGGAAGCAAAACTATTTACTTCGTCGTTTAAGGCACCCCAGTCGGTAAGAAAGAGTCCCCTGTAGCCCCATTTTTTACGGGCAATATCTTCCATAAGAAATTTATTTTCGCTTGAGTAAGTTCCGTTTACTTTATTGTAGGCAGTCATAATTGCATCAGGTTCTGCATTGCGCACCACATACTCAAAGGCACGAAGGTAAAGTTCAAAAAGTGCACGCTCATCAACTACGCTGTCAGAAACAAGCCTTAAGGTTTCCTGACTGTTAGCGGCAAAATGTTTTACACAGCAGGCAACTTTCTGACTTTTTATTCCCCTTACCACGGCAGATGCAAGCACTCCAGTAAGAAGGGGGTCTTCTGAATAATACTCAAAGTTTCTTCCGCACAGGGGATTTCTCTGATGATTCATTCCCGGGCAGAGAATCATGTCTATTTTCTGGCGGATTGCTTCGCTTGCAATAGAGACACCAAACTCTTCAAGAAGTTTTTCGTCAAAAGAACAGGCCGCAGTTGCACTTGCAGGATAGCAGACGGCAGGTTCACTTTTTAAAAGTCCCATGTGGTCAGAGACAAGAGGCTGCTTTCTTAAACCAAGTGGACCGTCACTTAAAAAACTAACGGGAACAGAATATTTTTCATTTCCGTTTACACGCCAGAAATCTTTTCCCTGCAGAAACAAAGCCTTTTCTTTATTTGTCATGGCACTTACAATTTCATGTGCCCTTCTTTTTCTTTCTTCAAAACTCATCGTTTACTCTCCAAAAGGCTTTTATTTTTTACAAAACTCAAGTGCAAGTCTGTAAGCTTCAAGTACCTGTCTGGTTTTGTCTGCGGCTACTTTTTCAAGCACCTGAGAGGCATTGTTGTGGTCAGGATGATAGTAGCGGAGTTTTTCCCGATAGGCAGTTTTTATTTCATTTTCACCGGCAGAAGTTTCAAGGCCCAGTAATTTAAAAGCGGCTTCAACCTCTGGAGAAAGACTTTTGTATTCGCTTGTATGAAAGATTGTTCCTGTCTGCGACTGAGTGTAGTTTCCAAAAGCAGCCCGGTCTTTTTCCATCTGATCGCGGATTATTCTTTCCCGTTCTTCACGGCTTCTTCTTGCATTTTCTTCGGAAGCGGCATTTGCTTTTTTTGTCTCTTCATCACTGGAATCATCTTTGGTAAAAAATGAAGAGGCTTTTGGAGAAAGTTTTTCTTCTGCAGAAGGTTCTTCTTTTTTTTCAACCTTTACAAACTTAACTTTTCCTGCCTCAAGAGTTTCACTCAGTAAGTCTCCCAGTTTGTCATACATTCCCATCGTCAAGCCCCCACTCGGAAAGCTTACGCTGCAGGGTTTTTCTGCCAATGCCAAGAATCTGTGCAGTGTGGCTCTTGTTGTTTTTGTTTGCGGCAAGGGTTTCCTGAATGATTGTTTTTTCTGCTTCTTCCAGAGTGACACCCATTGGCACAGAAATACAGTCACTTCCGTCTCCGCTTCTGGAAGACACTGTCGGCGGTAAATCTTCAAGAGTAATTTCCTCTCCGGAGCACATTACCACTGCGCTTTCCATGCAGTTGCGGAGTTCACGAATGTTTCCCGGCCAGTCGTATTTGAACATTGCAGACTTTGCACGATTGTCCACGCCTTTTATGTTTTTGCCGTTCTCCTTATTAAACTCATCAAGGAATGCAGCCATGAGTAAGGGAATATCATCCTTGCGTTCCCTTAAAGGAGGAACATGAATGTGAATTACATTAAGCCTGTAATAGAGGTCTTCACGGAAGTTACCAGCCTTTACTTCTTCTTCGAGATTTCTGTTTGTTGCGGCAACCACACGGACATCAACTTCTATGGTCTGTTCTCCGCCTACCCTTTCAAACTTTTTTTCCTGCAGTACGCGAAGAATTTTTATCTGAGTACTTTTATCTATCTCTCCGATTTCATCAAGAAAAATTGTACTTCCGTGGGCAAGTTCAAAGCGGCCCTTCTGCAAATGATCGGCACCGGTAAATGCTCCCTTCTCGTGACCAAAGAGTTCACTTTCCAGAAGGGTTTCACTAAGGGCGGCACAGTGCACGTTAATCATAGTCTTGTCTTTTCTGGAAGACAGATTGTGAATTGCACGGGCAACCAGTTCTTTTCCCACACCGCTTTCGCCTGTAATGAGGACACTGGCTTTACTCTCCGCAACTTTTTTAATTGTGTCCTGAACCTTCTGCATTGCGGCGGAAGTTCCAATCATGCCCTTAAGGGAGCCTGCATCTTCCACCTGCTTTTTTAACTGCTGGTGCTGAAGACTCATCTCCCGGCTTTCGAGGGCACGTTTTACAATCATTCCCAGCTGGTCAAGATTAAGTGGTTTTGTAAGAAAATCATAGGCACCGTGGCGCATTGCATCTACGGCACTGTCAATGCTTCCGTGTCCGGTTAAAACAATAACCGGAATACCAGGAGTTTCGGCAGTAACTTTTGCAAGTACCTGTTCACCGCTCATACCGGGCATACGAAGGTCTGTAATAACAAGATCTATGTCGCCTTTTTCAATAAGGGCAAGTCCTTCTTCTCCGCTGGAAGCAGTTTTTACATTGTAGTCTTCCATTTCAAAGTTGGCGGCAAGACCTTCACGAATATTTTTTTCATCATCAATAATCAGCAAGGTGAATTTCATTTCTCTGCCTCCCTGCTTGCATCAGTGATAAGAAGAGTGCTTTCTTTTGGAACAGGAAGAGTAATGACAAAGCAGGTACCCGCCCCCTTCTCCGAGTGAACGTTTATGTCTCCCTGGAATTCCTTTATGATTTTATAAACCATTGTAAGTCCAAGTCCCGTACCGTCAGCCTTTGTTGTGTAATAGGGTTCAAAAACACGGGAAAGAGTTTTTTCATCCATACCGCAGCCGTTGTCTGCAACCACAAGATAATAGTGACCTTCTTTTAAGTAAGACTCAACAACAAGTTCACCGCCCTTGTCGGGGAAACGTTCTTTTATTGCAGAGAGTGCATTCTGGCAGAGATTGGTAACCACTTCGCGAAGTAATTTTTCATCTGCCAAAAGACGGGGACTTTCGTGACAGAGCTTAAGACGCACTTCCACACCTTTTCCCTTAAACTCAGGAATAAAAAACTGAACCATGCGTTCTACAACTGAATCCGGTTCACACAAAGTCATTGTTGCCTGAACGGGACGCACTGCAAAAAGAAAATCAAGAACTATTTTGTTAAGGTTGTCAATTTCTTCATTAACAATATCCAGATAGTGCTCGGTAAATTTTTCAGGCGGAAGTTTACCGTCTCCTTCCCTCTGTTTTTTTATTGCCTTTTGCAAAAGCTGAATGTGAATGCTGATTGCACCAAGAGGATTTTTTATTTCATGAGCAACAGATGCCGCAAGATTTGTAAGGCTTGCAAGACTTTCCATTCTGTGAAGAAGAATTTCCTGCTGACGTTTTTCCGTAATGTCTTCGATTGTAATTACAGAACCTTCAACACAACTCTGGCAGAGTCCTGTTTCATCCGTAGTTTTTTTTACAAAAGGAAGAATGCGGAGAGTTACAAAACGAACTTTATCTCCGACAGTAAAAGAAAATTCACTGCTCACATTTGTTTTTTTATTCAAAGTAGATTCTTTTATGTAAGCAGAAATTTCTTCGTACTGAATAAAATCCCAGGCCATTACAAGCTTATGTTTTTTACCCTGAGAAAAAGAAAAAGAAAGCAGCCGTTCAGCCGCCTTGTTGGAACGCAGTAGTTTTCCGTCTGAATCAAGAAGAAGAATGCCTGTATACAAACTGTCCATGATTGCAGAAAGCGCATTACTTTCATCTTCAAGAGACTGAATGAGAAACTTTACCTGCTCTTCCGGCATTTTGGAGATTTTTTTTAAGGCCTTGTTTACAAAGCTGTTCATTGATTTTCTCCCAGGCCCTGCATAAGCACTTTATTTAAAATACCGCCGTTCAGATAATTTATCTGCATTAAGTTTCTGGCAAGAATTTCCAGAGCAGACTGAACCGTCAGGTTATAAACAAAAACACTGTTCTGGGCATTCATAACTTCTTTAAGAATGCTGGAGGAAAGTTCAGAACCGGCAGGTGTTTTTGCAAGAGGCTTTTGTGCCTCAATGATTCCTTCAAGAAAAAGACGGAAGGTAGACTTGGGAATAAAATCACCACAGGCACTTATGACAGAAGGAATATCGGGAACATGACCTTCTGTAATGGAAAGAAAATATTTTGAAGCAAAGTGGTAGAGCACATCAGGAGTAACCGGAAGATACTGCTGCATGAAGCGTTCAATGGTCTGGGGCATTGCACTCTGACCAAAGGAACTCTGGTAATGAAAGACCCGCTTCATTACTTCCTGCTGGTGTTCTTTTGTGCGTTCAAAAAAATTATAGGTTCTTACACGGGAAAGAATTGTCGGAAGAATGGCTCCCCTGTTTGCAGTCGTAAGAACAAACTCTGTGTTTTCAGGAGGTTCTTCAAGAATTTTTAAAAGGGCATTACGGGCACTTTCCTGCATCATGTCTGCATTTTCTATGATGACAACTTTTTTTCCGGAAGAGGAAGTTCTTCTTGCCCAGGCAGACAGGTTGCGGATTTGTGAAAAGGGTAAAGAGGCATACATGTAGCCTGACTCAAGTTTCTCGCAGTTTTTTTCAATAGAGTCCAGAAGTTTTTGAAGTTCTTCCGGCTCGGGAACAGTTCTTCCCGGGGCTAAGAGTTCCATGTCTTCATCAATTGCCTGAACAATTGGTGCAAACTTTGAAAGTTTATCTTCACCTTCCCAGAGAAGCGGACTAAAACGGGCAGTAAGTTTTCTTACGGAACGTAAAAAAAGAAATCGTGCCGCCTCAAGATGACGGGAGTTCTGTGCGTTTTGTGCAAGGAATGAAGCCTTTGCCGCCGCAATTTCCAGAACACGACTACCAGCTCCAAGTAAAAGCATGGTATGGGAAGTGAGGGCTTTATTCTGCTGACAGTTTTGACAAGTGCAGTTCCATGCAGCTTTTTCTCCGGGCGCAGTACATGCAAAAGCACGCACCAGTTCAAGGGCAGTGGTAAGTTTTCCTGAAGCCACAGGACCTGAGAGAAGAATTGAACCTGGAAGCCTGGACGCTTTCATGTCAGCCTGAAGAAGATCACAGGCACTCTGATGGAGCACATTGTCAAACATAAATTAAATGCCGCTTCCTATTGATTCCTGAATTGTCTGTGTGGTTACTTCTCCTGCTTTTCCAAGAGCGGCAGTAAAGGAAGTAACAGACCACTGAACTAAGGGATCAAGGATTTTTGCAAAAGTACTCTTTGCAAGAAGTTCCGTTACATCAAACCAGGGCTGGGCTTTAAGGGCGACAAGAATCATTACCACAACAAGCAGTCCTTCTACAAAACCAAAAACAAGCCCAAGGATTCTGTCTAACTGACGGAAGAGACCGGCAGAGAAAATTCCCTTAAAGATTTTTTCAACAATCTTTACAAGAAGGAAGGCAACAATAAAAATCAGAACAAAAGCAATTACAACTGCAAGCCAGTGGAAGGGAACAAGATTTTCAAACTGAATTGCAAGTTTACCGCAGAAAATTACGGCAGACCAGAGACCAAGAATCGGAGCTAAAAAATCAAAAACTCCGTCAAGAAAACCTTTTAAAAATCCAATCACACCAAAGGCAAGAACAACTACTAAAAAAACTAAATCAATAACCGGCATTTTTTTCTCCTTAAACTTTTACCTATTTAAAATCAGATTTGCAATTTTACGGGCAGCCCTTTCATCTCCCTTAAGGACTTTACATGCAGCAGAACATTTATTTCTTTCTTCTTCTGAAAGAAAAACTTCAAGTGCGGCACGGAGGTTTTCACCTGTGGCTTCCGGTCCTGCAAGAACTTTTGCACAGCCGCGCTCTTCTACATAACGGGCATTGTCCACCTGGTCTCCGCGGGTTCCAGAACCACAGAGGGGAATTAAAACCATGGGCTTTTCACAAACCACACATTCCCAGAGGGAGTTGGCACCGCTTCTGGAAAGAACAAGGTCTGCGGCCTGAAGAACAGAAGGCATTTCTGAATAAATAAAAGCAAAGGGCATGTAGGAAGAATCCTTCATTTTCATTACATCCGGCCTCTCTTCTGCAAAGGCTTTTCCTGTCTGATGAACGACAATAAAGCGTTCCTTAAGCCAGTCAAGGTTTTCTACAACAAGGTCATTTATCTGTCTGGCACCAAGACTTCCGCCCTGAATAAAAAGTAAGGGTTTCTTCTGGTCTTTTGGAATGCCGAGAAATTGCCTTCCTGACTCACAAAGGTTTTCGTAAAAAACAGGACGAACGGGGTTTCCTGTTACAACGCATTTTTTTTGCAAGGCTTCTTTTAGATAATTTTTTGTAGCCTCATAGGAAACAAGCACTTTATCTGCAGAAGCTGCATTCAGACGGGTGGCAAGACCGGGAGTAAAATCGCATTCGTGGGTAAAGTATGGAATGCCAAGAAGTTTTGCAGCCCTGCAGGGAGGTACACTTACGAAGCCGCCTTTTGAAAAGAGAAAGTCCGGTTTGAGTTTTTTTAAAAGCCTTACCGCCTGGAAAAAGCCGTGAAGAATTTTAAAGACATCTACCAGGTTCTGGAAAGAAAAATATCGTCTTAGTTTTCCGCAGGAAATTCCGTAGAAGGCAGTTATACTTCCGCCTTCTGAAAGAAGATTTTTTTCAACAATGCCCCTGTCCATACCGGAAGCTGAACCAATCCAGTAAATTTCAAGGGGAATATTTTTTTCTTTAAAAAGAGAAAGGGTTTCGTCTGCAACAGCAATGCCAGGGTAAATGTGACCGCCGGTTCCTCCTCCCGCGAACACTATGCGCATCATTTAGCCTCTTTTACAGGATATTTTTCAAACAGTTCAACCATGCCGGGTTTCTTAAAGAGATTGGCATAAGCCCTTGCACTCATTCCCATGCCGTCCTGCTTATCTGCATCTGCTCCGTGAGAAAGCAGAAGTTCTACAATCTTTAAGTTTCCGTTACCTACTGCAAGTACAAGGATTGGCTGACCGTCGCTGCTTACAAAGGAAAGGTCTGCTCCCTTGTCAACAAGGAATTCGGTAAGCTCGAAGTTTTTTCTCCAGACTGCATCCATTACTGCAGAATAGCCTCTGTCGTTGGAGATTGCATTTATGTCGGCTCCCTTTTCCAAAAGCCACTTTACTCTGGAAACACAGTCGCTTCTTGTTGCAACACAGATTAAGGGAACACCGTCACCTGTGCGGGCATTTACATCCATTCCGCCGTCAACAAAGAGCTGGCAAAGGTTTTCGTTATCTTTGGAAATTGCAGTTGCAAA
>JAEEGL016849384.1_pt1 | contig 12112 bp, 8 predicted proteins | sample 9134231 | NCBI WGS metagenome assembly JAEEGL01 (sample SAMN16246548, study PRJNA631951) | gut metagenome | biome: gut microbiome; feature: rumen; material: fiber-attached | host: Bos | place: Iran: Karaj | collected 2018-10
GTTTTACAGCTTGCTAGATTGATAAATGACTCTTATGCAAACATCGAAAATAACAAAAATCAAGCTGCAATAAAAAATGCGGCAAAAGATTTTATTACTAAGTACAACAAAGAATTTGTAAACCAACATAGAAAAAGTCCTAAGCTATATGATTCAAATTCCATGAAGGAAAATGGATATGCTACCCGTGATTTCATTGCAGCAATGCAGCTTGCTATTGAACAAGCAGAATTCAAATCCGGAAAGAAAATTCAGAATAAAGACGAAATAATTGCAATTGTATTCAAATCAGTTACAGAGCCAGCAGTTCAAAAAGCTGCAATGATAATGGAATTTCTTAAAGGACTTTTTGGCATACCTACAATGTATGCCGGCGATGAACTAGGACTAACCGGATATGAAGAAAAAGCGAAGAATATTTATCTTCAAAACAGATTAGTACTTCCTTTCTCAGATTTAGAGAAACAAGATTTAATAGGAAAATACCGGAATAAAATTTATGAAATTATGACAGAAACCCTTAAAGATAGAAGTGATATAAATCTCCACCCATTAAATGACGGAACTCCGTATCCTATGGATGTCGTCATTAATTCTAAAACTAGAGATGAAGTTCAAGAAAGAATAGTACAAGTTGACAGAGAATTAAATTGGACTCCTGAATACGACACTCATAAGAGACAGGCGTTAATGAGCGAACGCAAAGATTTAATAAACTCTCTCGCTTGCGTTGCACTATTGCGTCATTCGGCAAATGGCGGCGATGTGACAGTCAGTTTATTTAATGCCGCTGGTGTAAATCCGGATAACAGACACAACTATTTTGATGACGAAGACAGAAAGCTTGATACGGAAGAAAAACGCAAACAATATTTTGAAGAAAATAATATTACATCAATAAATCCAAACAATAAATACGTTCCGATTCTGCCAAGAACAGAAGTAGATTACCTGCTTCTGAGTGCTGGAATATCACTTCCAGCTGGAATGATACTTATAAACTCCAATAAAAGTGATAAATCCAGATATGTAGTAAAGGTTCTGAATAACGGCAGACGTGCGATTACAAAAGAAGGCGGCGGGAAAATTATTATGGATGGTTTGACATCAAGAAACGGTGTTATGATACTCACTAATGCAATAAAGAGAATCGCATTTAAAGGTAATAATAAACCCTTTTATAATGAAACTTTTAATATAGCGCCGAAACCATACATAAATACATCTGAGAACCTTGTTGGAAAAAAGCTGTCCATACTGGCACAATAAAACAACTTATCCTTTGAATACCAAATCTGGTTTTCTAGCTGCCAAAGTTTCATCCACTTTCTTAACAGGAGTATTTTGAGGTGATGTTAAAACTTCTTCCGGATTTTGTCTAATTTCATCGGCAATCTTTAACATTGTTTTGATAAAATTATCTAAAACGGCTTTTGATTCGGATTCAGTCGGTTCTATCATAATAGCTTCATGGACAATAAGCGGGAAATATACCGTTGGAGGGTGATAATTTGAATCCATGAGCCTTTTCGCAATACCTAGTGTTGATACACCTTGCTGATGCTGTATTTCCCCGGAAAGTACAAATTCATGCATACAAGGTTCATTATAAGGTAATTCATATACATCTTTAAGTTTTTCTTTGATATAGTTTGCATTTAATACCGCATCTGCACTTGCTAGCTTTAAGTTATTGCCCATCATTAGAATATATGCATATGCCCTTACTAACACACCAAAATTACCGTAAAAACTCCTTACCTTACCTATAGAATTTTTTAAACTATAATTACGCCTATATTTACCGTTATCATATTCAATAACAGGTACCGGCAATAAATCTTTTAATTCACTTGTAACACAAACAGGACCGGCCCCGGGCCCCCCTCCACCATGCGGTGTGGCAAAAGTTTTATGCAAATTCAAATGTACAACATCAAAACCCATGTGTCTTGGGTTTGTCCAACCCATTATTGCGTTAAAATTCGCTCCGTCATAATAAAGAAGCGAACCATTATCGTGCATTATTTTTGATATTTCCATGACGCGTTCTTCAAAAATACCTAATGTATTAGGATTCGTCATCATTATAGCAGCAACATCAGAGTCTACAATAGCTTTTAAGGCCTCAATATCAACCTGTCCCTTTTTATTAGATTTTACTTCAACTATATCAAACCCACACATTTTTGCACTGGCGGGGTTTGTACCATGGGCAGAGTCAGGGACTATAACTTTTCTTCTGTTATTTTCACCTTTAAGCTCAAAGTATTTTTTAATAATCATCATTCCTGTTAGCTCGCCATGAGCTCCTGCTGCAGGTTGCAAAGTAACGGCATCCATACCGGTTATTATTTTTAATGCCTCTTGCAGCTTGTACATAAGTTCTAATGCACCTTGGGAATCCTCATCTGAAATAAGCGGATGCAAATTTGTAAAACCTTCTAACGAAGCTAATAATTCATCGACCTTAGGATTATATTTCATAGTGCATGAACCTAACGGATAAAAACCTTTTTCAATACAAAAATTTCTATCACTTAATTCTTTATAATGACGCATTACTTCAAGTTCACTTAATTGCGGCAGACCTACTTCACTATTCCTTAAAAGATTTGCCGGCAAATATTCTCCCAGTTTAAATTCCCCAAAGCATACTCCATCAGAACCATTACTCTTCTCGAATATCGTCTTCATCAATCTGTTCCTGTTTTAGTAACTCTTTTTTTATTTTATCTAATGCATTTTGTATAATTCGTGATATACGTGACTGTGAAATATCAAACTCTAAAGAAATATCTTTTAATTTTTTATCATAAAAATACTTGGCTTCAATTAGTTCTCTTTCTCTGGGAGATAATTTCTTCATGAGGTCACAGATACGATGTTTTAGCTCAATTATTTCTGCTTTTTCTTCAGGAGTTCTATCACTGTCCTTTATTTGCGCAGGATTTTCTGATTCAGACATTTCTTCAATAGAAAGAATCGTCTTGTACACAGCATCTTTAATCTGTTCTTTTTCTGCAGCAGTGTCATTTTTCATAACATACCATCTATATCTCCTGCGCATTTCATTTCTTATTGACCATTTAATGGCTTTTGTTAAATACGATGCCGTAAATTCCTCTTCAGATTTTGCATTAACAGTTAAATAATATATTGTATAATTGGCAAGTGCTATCACTTCAGACAGCTCAATTAGTCCAAGCGAAGCCATTTTTTTATATTCTATCTTGCACACAGTTTCAATTAAACTCTTATACTGAGAAAGATTTGCTCTACCTTCTTTCTCTCTCATTATATTCTCAAAATCCTTCATATAGTACTATTCTAAACAAAAATGGCAACAATTGCAACATAAAATTGAACTTACTACCCACCTAATTGTTGTCTGAGACTAAAAAACGTGGTAATATGTAAAAAGGAAGAAGAGGTTATTATTATGAAATGTTTAAAATACATAAAAGACATACTTATTATTGCCATAATATCTGTTAGCACAGCTACTGGTATATTATATTTTGATAAAGCCTTTGCGCAAACAACTACCACGCAGCAAAGGCAGACTGTTCAAGTTCAACAGACATCTGAAACTAAAGTTACTCCTCTGGCTGTTGTAAATACCCCTAGGACATTCTTAAATAAAAAAATTGTAATGAATGCGAAATTTGATAAGTTTTCGACTCTCGGATTAGATTATAAGCCTGCATTAAAATCATCAGAAGAATATATTTCTTTTTTAATCAAGAGAGATGATACGCAGTTTAACATACCGCTTTCGGAGATGAAGTTGTTTTTAAAAAGAAAAACTGCCGAAAAATACATTGATTTAAAAACAGATGATGAAATAGAAATCAAAGGTACAGTATTTTCAGATGCCTTAGGAGATGCTTGGATTGATGTAAATGACATTACTATTACAAAAAAGGCACCTGATAATGAGAAAAAACAATAAAAGGATAGCCTATTTATGACAGATAGTACTGAATTGAAGAATGAAAAAGAAAAGATTTTTTTAACTATACACGGCCATTTTTATCAACCACCAAGAGAAAATCCGTGGTTAGAATCTATTGAGCAACAAGATAGTGCTCTGCCGTTTCACGATTGGAATGAGAGAATAAACGCAGAATGCTACAACCCCAATTCAGTATCTAAAATTGTAAATTCAGACAATCAGATCCTAGACGTAGTTAATAATTACGAGTACATGAGCTATAATTTCGGTCCCACTTTATTATCTTGGATGGAAGAATATGCACCTTTGGCATACGAAAGAGTTATAAAGGCAGACATTAATTCCAGAAAAATGCATTCTGGTCATGGCAATGCTATAGCACAAGTATACAACCATATGATAATGCCGCTTGCCAATGAAAGAGATAAACAGACCCAAATAAAGTGGGGAATTAAAGATTTTGAATACAGGTACGGAAGAAAACCTGAAGGAATGTGGCTTGCAGAAACAGCTGTAGACGATGACACCCTTAGGGCACTTGCCGAAAATGATATAAAATTTACAATACTTTCTCCATATCAAGCTCAAAGCATAAGAAAAGAAGGGGAAAATTCTTGGCAGGATGTAAGTTGGGGAAATATTGATCCGGCACGTTCCTACAGATACTATATTAAATCATCTCCAGGTAAATATATAGACCTATTTTTCTATGATGGTGCTATATCAAGATCTGTGGCGTTTGACGAACTCCTCAAAGACGGGAACAAGTTCGTTAACAGACTTAAAGACGGTATCTCTCAGGACAGAAATTATACACAACTTATTAATATAGCAACTGACGGTGAAAGTTACGGACACCATACAAAATTCGGTGATATGGCTTTAGCATATGCCGTTAAATTAAGAATAAAAGAAGCCGGATTTACCATTACCAATTATGCAGAATATCTTGATAAATACAGAAGCAACTGGGAAGTAGAAATAAAACCAGTTTCTTCATGGAGTTGTTTTCATGGCGTTGGAAGATGGTGTGATGACTGTGGATGTTCAACTGGAGGACATCCTGGTTGGAATCAAAAATGGCGTAAACCACTAAGAGATGCTTTAGATTACCTCCGAGATGAAACAATTAGCATTTATAATAAAAATGCAAAAAAGTATTTTAAAAATCCTGATGATGCAAGAAATAACTATATAAACGTTATATTGGATCGAAGTGATTTATCGGTAAAAAGCTTTCAAGATGAATTTTTTGTTCAAGGGCTCGACAGCGAACAAAAAGTAAGAGCAATGGAACTTTTAGAAATACAACGACACGCCATGTTAATGTACACCAGTTGCGGTTGGTTCTTTTCTGAAATATCCGGCATTGAGACTGTACAGATTATGAAATATGCTGCAAGAGTAATGCAGCTTGCAAAATCATTCATAAAAAAAGACCTGGAAGAACACTTTCTTGAATTACTAGAAAATGCAAAAAGCAATATCAATGAATTCGGTTCCGGTAAAGATGTATATGAAAGATTTGTTAAGCCGTCAATCGTAACACCTAAGCAAATTGTATCATTATGGGCTATTTCGAGTCTTTATACCGATATTGATGAAGAGGAATTTGTATACTGCTATAGCATAAGGAAAAAATCATATAAAGAAGTCAAAAAAGGTGACTCCAGGCTTGTTATCGGAAATATAGAGGTAGAGTCAAAAGTAACTTTAGAAAAATCTAATATGATTTTTGCCCTGCTTCAATTCTCTGGAGGGGACTTCCATTGTGCAATAAAAGAATATTCCGATAATTTTAGTGACATAAAAAAAGAACTTATCAGGACATTCTTAGTCTCTCCTCTTACTGAAATAATCAGAAATATCGATAATTATTTCGGGAAAGAATATTTTACATTAAAAGACATATTTATAGAAGAAAGACGTAAAATCCTTCAAACTATGCTTAAAGGTAAGCTTCAAATATTCGCAAATACTTATGAATCAATGTATAACGAGGGCAAAGGTTCTATATACCAAATGCAAAGTTTAGGACTCAAAATACCGGAAGAATTTAGGATTTCTGCTCAATATGTACTTACTAAACAGTTTAATGATTTGTTTAACGATTCTCGCGGATTTTTAGATGTTGAAACAGTTCAACTTGCATCAGATATCAATTTTGAAGCAAAAAGAATCGGCATTGAAATCGATAAAACACACACCTCTAAAATATTTAGTAAAAAAATAGCACAAAATATAAACAGGCTCTCATATGCGCTTGATATACAGCAAGTGGATGCAACACTTGAACTTCTTGATTGTATTTCTAAACTAGAAATAAATGTTGATATAGCAGAAGCTCAAAGTTACTTCTTCTCTAAAATTGTTTCTAATTTTGAAGAAATGATACAAAGTATAAATTGTCAGGCCGATAGAGATTTACTATTAATGCTTTTTGAGATTGGTGAAAATCTTAATATTAATATGGATTATTACAAGATAATGTTTGATAGAGCACTTGTAGGCACAAAAATTTAATTAGTTTTCTTCAAGCTATACTTTACCTACAAATTTGATATTATAATCACTCATAAGTTCTTCATATGCAAGTACAGTAAGATTCGGCACAAACTCAGTCATTATCACATATACCATATGCCTTATATCCATTGGCACAACTACTACTGGATTTGTTATTTTCTTTAATTTTGCATATTTTACGAGCTTTTCACTAATTTCTTCAACATCATTTGATTCAATTCTAATAACAGAATCATCGTCTTCTTTGAAAAATGAATATATTTTGTCTAAAATTTCTTCTGAAAATTCAATAACTTTCAATTCCCCATTGCTTAATAAGTCCCTGACAATATGTTTTGCTAATGCTAAACGGACTTTATCAAGTAAATCCTCTTTTGTTGGCTCATTTGCATAATCATTGATTTTTTCAAATATATAAACTATATTTTTTACAGAAACACCCTCTCTAATAAGGCAAGTCAAAAGATATTTTAAATCTGATGCTGTTATAAAATCAGGTATTATATTGTCAACCAAAAAAGAATTTTCTTCTATTACTTTTTCTACATATTTATTTACATCATTATAATCCATAATGTCAGATACTTCTTGTATAGAAATATATTCAATTGCTTTGCCTATATATTCAGACGCTGACATACCATGAACCCAGAAATCCTTAACCTGTTTTTGAGGTATCCAAACAATTGTTTTACCAGTTATATTATCTATTACAGAAATATCATTATCTGTTAGCTTATATCCTTTTAATTCATCTTTATAATATGCCACGTAACCAGGAAATACAACTGAACGAAAAACTTCAATATCGTGTATTTTAATACTAAACTCATTTTGGTTTAATTCATCACTATTATGAAAATGAACATGTGGTATTACATACCCAAGCCTATCAGCCAAATTTTGTCTTATTTTCACAGTTTCAGCCAACAGATTATCCGAATAATCCATAGAAATTACTTCAAGAATTTCTTCAGATAGATTTACAACAAACTTTTCTTCTTTTATTGACGAATACATTGCATCGGGTGAGATTTCATTGACAAGAGACTGCTTCAAATCATCTAACTGTCGTAACTCATCCGACATCTGGTTATTTAACTGAATCTTCTTATCTGGAGACAGGTTGTCGCTCTCGAGTTGTGATTTTATTTTCTTTATTCTATCTTTTTGATTTGCAATTTTTAATTGTATTTCCTTACAAGATGCATAAGGACTTGATGGAGCCGCAAGCATCTTTTCCATTCTGTATTTAAAACTGGTTATGTTTACTATATCATCAAGATCAGTTGAATTTTCTTCATGTTTTTCTCTAACAAATATACAATTAAAATCAACAGATGATTCCGACTCAACTTCATGCATAGTATACAAATCCCAGCCATCATTAGACATTTCATTCAATAAACTTTCTAATGCTTGTCTATCATCAGTAGGAACAGATTTTATTACATACTGCATTTTTTTGTTATACATCTTCTTCCTCAATTCCAATTACTTTATGTACTAAACTTTTATCTGAAGGTTTTGTATCGCCAATAATAAACGCCATGTCACACAATGCCTGTGCCTTTTTTGTTTTATCATATTCATTTGAATATATCGTATAAAGAACATCACCTTTTTTAACTTGTTCTCCACTCTTCTTATTTAAATATATTCCAACGGTATAGTCAACCTTATTACTTAAATTATCTCTAAAGGCACCCAATTGTTTTGCTGCTTGATAAATACATGATCCGTCAATATTCTGGACGTAACCGTTCTTTTTTGATTCACACTCTACCTTATAACATGGCAAATTAAATTTGTCGTAATCTCCAATTATGCCAGCATCTCCACCTTGTGATACTACTAATTCTCTAAACTTGTCAATCGCTTTACCTGTAGAAATTGCAGATCTAATGTTTTCAATCCCTTCACTTATAGAATTACAAATTCCCGTTTTGTATAAAATGAGAGCTCCAATATAATATACTAGACTTGGCAAATCTCCGCTTATTATATTGCCTTTTAAGAATTCCATTGTCTCAATTATTTCCATTGAGTTGCCAACAGCTCTCCCCAGCGGTTCTTCTGTTGATGTTATGACAATTACAACATCCTTTTTTAACATTTTAGATAGGTTAACAATGATTGAAGATATGTGAACAGCTTCATCACATGTTTTTATAAGGGCTCCATTACCAAATTTTAAATCTATTACTGCATTTGATACACCTGATACTATAATTTTTAATATAATTGATACCGAAATTAATACATCAGAATTTGCAGTAGCAGTATTGTACTCTATATTAGATAGTCTGTTTGTAACTCCAATCAATTCATCATCTAGAAATGATACGACAGAACCAATATTCTTTATTTGATTTACAATAGCTAAATCACTCAGTGCGGTCTTAAACCCGGGTATTGATTCAAATTTATCAACAGCACATTGATAACCGCATTTCTCAGATAATAATAAAACTGGTACATCTAAAACAGATAGAAGAAAAACCAAGATTAGATTCAGTTTATCACCTATACCAAATGTTGAATTTAAATAAAAAGCTTTACTTTGCAGTTCAGAAAAATCAATTACTTTTCCGGAACTTATAAGTGATTCTGACAAATACAACATCTCGTCTTCCGTTAAGCTTTTAAAATTTATAGCCATCAGCCAAGAAGCAATTTGTGAATCTAATAATTCTCCACTCAACAAGGAAGAAATAATGTAACTTATTTCTTCCTTTGTATGAGCTTTTCCTTGTTTTTTCTTTTCAATTAGATCAACAAAATCCATTATATTAACGAATGCCTTTTAGTTTTGAAATAACGCTATCAGTTATATCGATACCGCCAACAAAAACACCTCTAACATCCATTACTGCATCAAGTTTTTGTTCAACCATTACAGCTTTTGCTGCTTCTTTGATTTTGTTGTAAATTTCTTGTTCTTTTCTATCTCTTAAAGACATATAAGCAGATTCTTTTGCTTTAAATTCTTGAGCGACTCTATCCTCAAAAGTCTGCTTCTTTAAAGGTGTATCAAGAGCTTTATATTCTTTTTCCTTGTCAACAAGAAACTGTTGCATTTCCAAGCCTTTTGCATCTATCTCTTTTGTTGCTTGCTTTGCATAATCATAATTATCTATTACTCTTGCATAATCAATACAGCCAACACCTGACGCGTTTACTGTACCTACACAAGCCAGCATCATAAGAATCGCAAGCCCTAATTTTAAATTTTTCATGCCGTACCTCCTATATTTTCTAATTATTATACAACATTTTAATACATCATGTCGCCAACGCCAAATGTAAAGTATCCGTTTCTTGAACCTCGAGGGCCAGGGTTTGTTAAAGGGAAACCATAATCTAGTGATAACGGTCCGACACCCGGCATATTTATCTTTAAGCCAATACCAGCTGTAATTGCATGAACAGGTCTATCAAATAATACACTTGAAATTGTCGGATTAAATACAGTACCGGCGTCAACCCAGAACGTCAATCTTAAATTCTTTAAGAAATTAGCCCTTAATCGATCTACAAATGGCAACGGAGTTGCAAGCTCTGCAGAACCCATAATAAATGATGTACCAGTACCTACACCATTAACTTTATACCCTCTTATTGTATATGGACCGCCTAAACGGAATGCCATAACTTCAGGCATTTCGTCTCCATGAACTTTCAAACCGCCTCTGCCAGAAAAAGTCAATGAAGACTTCTTCGCAACTGGAATGTATTTCTTTGCCATACCAGTTAACCTGCCTGTAGTCTTACCTAACCCATCCAAGCCTATAGCCTCTTCATATTTTACTGATGCCAATACACCATGACGAGGATTAATAGCGGAATCACGTGAATCATATGATAATCCTGGAGCCATCTTGAAGTAGAAACCACCCTCAAGTTGCTTTGCACGATCAGCTATATTCAAATTATGACTGTTGAACATGCTTTCAATTTTAGACCAGTCACCTTCTTCAAGATTTATATACTCTAAGCCGACATTTAGTGTTGATGCCATATTTCTGTTGACTTTTAATCTGTGTGCTAAAGTAGACTCGATACCAATTCTTCTTTCCATAGCAAGTGGTACTTGGTAACTACCAAGTTCTCTATAATAAAGCTTGCTCATTAAAGAATTATCAGCATTTAAGAAATGTGGTTCAAAGAAGCTTATTTCTGCTTGGTAGTTCATATTATTTTTAATTGATGAATCGCTCATCAAAATACCGGAGCCAACCATACCTGTTAATGATAGCCTTTGATTTTTGCCTCTGAAGTTATTATCAGATATACCTACAGAACCGTATACACCTGTTGCAGAATCAATACCGCCACCCAGTGATACAGACGCGGTTCTTTGTTCTTTTAATTCGATTGTAATGTCAAATTTGTCAGGATCATCATTAGAAGGTTCAATCGTTCTATTTACATCTTTAAATGCTTGTGTTGAATAAAGCCTTACTAAATCCTGTTTCATTTGGTTTTCATTATACACACTACCGGGCTCTGTCATTATATTACGTTCTATTACATAATCTTTAGTTTTTTCATTACCCGAAATTGATATTTTATTAATTTTGCCCTCTGTTATACTTATGTTAAGTGTACCATCCGGATCATCATATATAGAGTCTATTTTTGAAAGAATATAACCTTTTGCATAATAGCATTGATTAATCTGCTCCATAGCCTGATTTATAGCTGTGATATTTTGTGGTTTACCTTTTAACGGCAAAAGGTACCGCATTATTTCTTCTGTTGAAACAACTGTATTACCTTCTATAGTAAAATCCGTAACAGGAATATTTTCTTCTACTATTATTTTTAATGAAATTGTACCATTAGCATTCTTGACAGGAACGGCCTTCATTCTTTCCGTAAAATATCCTGTATTATAAATTGTTTTTAAGTCAGCTTGAATAGTCTTTTTATCGTACAATTCACCTTTTTTTGTAATTATTTTTGATAATATAAACTCCGGTTTTATGATATTCGCACCCAGAATTTCTATATCGTTAATGTAAGATGTATCAGATTCATTAATAGCTTCTTCTATTGTATCCGGATCGACTATTTCATTATCATATTCCTCTGCACACACAAATAAGCCCGGCATTAATAGGGCGTTTAACACCATAGCTGTTACTATTAAGTTTTTATATAAAAATGATAGATTTCTCACTATCTACTCCAAAGTATGTTATATACAAATTTTATCACAAATATACAAATAAAAAAAATGTAAATAAATTTTTATAATTATTTGTTATTTGATTTCCATTTTTTGTATAAATCCGGACGTTTTTGTTTTGTTCTTAGAATTTTTTGTTCTTGTCTAAATTCGTCAATCAGTTTGTGATTACCGTTAAGTAACACTTCAGGCACAACAAGCCCTCTGTAATTGCGAGGTTTTGTATATTGAGGATATTCTAAAAGCCCGTCAGAGAAACTGTCATCATGGGCTGATTCTATTTTTCCTAAAGTTCCTTCTATTTTTCTCGATATACTGTCAATTAAACAAAGAGCCGGTAATTCACCACCGGTCAACACAAAATCTCCTATTGAAATTTCTCTCGGTTTTATAATTTCTCGTATTCTCTCATCAAATCCTTCATAATGTCCACA
>JAEEGL017323167.1_pt1 | contig 12112 bp, 8 predicted proteins | sample 9134231 | NCBI WGS metagenome assembly JAEEGL01 (sample SAMN16246548, study PRJNA631951) | gut metagenome | biome: gut microbiome; feature: rumen; material: fiber-attached | host: Bos | place: Iran: Karaj | collected 2018-10
AAGACGAGGTACACCATCGGTACATACAGCACCGATGATATACCATTTGTCTATATATAGTGTAAGAGCCTTCATCTTTCTTACATATTATTGATTAAAAGCCTTTCTTATTAAGGTGTCCAAGAATGAAAGACCCTCAGCAATTATGATTGGTTGATGGTAATGGAAACCATTTCCCTCATTCTTGCGGGCTTTTCTGTACTCATTATCATTATTGCAGATGTAACTCGTTATGCGATTTGGCAAATCAACCATTTCATCTCTCAAGGCATCGTCTGCTTTTGGATATAGTCTGGTCTTTTGACTCACAAACTCAATGAAAATGTTCATGAATTCCTCAAAGTTCTTAACTTCGGAGAAATCGAAATTGTTCATCTCGTTCGCGAAATAATCACCTGTAAGTTCATCTTCTGTGTGCAACAGTTTTGGAGTTCCGTCAGGCATTGTGAATTTCACTCCAGTCTCACCACAGATATCGGAATCTGAGTTAGGGCTCTTTTTAATAAGAACCTTAGGATCAACCAAACCTTTTGCTACTTCTGCTTTATTGTCAACTTCAATCTCGTCTCGATACTTTACATCAAGAGTCTTGTTGATGACCAAATTAACACCTGCATTAAGACAATTCGCATAGAATTCCTTGGTAGCTCTTCCACCTGCTGAACTGCGTAACCAGTGGAATAGTCGGCCACCTTTACCGAATGACAGGATGTCAATACGGTTAATGTGATCCATGTGTTCCGTCTTGATTACTTTGCCGATAAGCATTCCTGAATAGAATAGTAACAAACCTGTTACATAAGCAGGAATTGTAAATACAAAACGAGCATTGGCATCAATGGAAGAATAGAACTCTTCGTAATCATTCTCACTCTTCAACTGGTCAAATATGCTATTCAAATAATAAGGAGCTTTCTGTGGCTCAGAGAGTATTTCCTTGATATTTGCAACATACACACCAGTCTTCTTCCCCTCATGGAAATTAACTAGAGCTTGTCTAAATGATTCAGACTTAATGACAGCGTTGAAGAACACACCAGCAGCAAGCCTTACCGAACTTTCACGGTAAAGAGAAGAATTATTTCCATTCGATGGATCTTTGGCCAGCAGCAAAATGTCACTAGTGCTTCCACCAACGTCTATACCCAAGAACATGTTGTCCTTGTTTAAGCCAAAGTCCTGAGATAATGCAAAGCTACATACGGCTTCTGCCTCGGTAGTCAACTGTGTATTAAGCTCAGGCTTCCTTCCTATAGTTATAGGCGTAATCTTGCAAAGTTCCTCAAATATCTTTTCCAAGTCAGTTCTGTCTGCCTCCATCATAGAGCCTGGATAACTCCACTCAATCTCTTCTGGACGCATTTTGTTCTTATAGAGGAAAGCGCAGACATTTAGCCATATAGACTTCAAGAATGCACGCTTCTTCTGTAATCCCTTCTCGTTGTCGAGCCACTTCATATTGTAGTGAAGTATGCCTGCCTGAGTCTTTATCTCATACTGATCCATCTCTCTGACGAGAACATTAGGACGATTCACAGGTACACCACCAGCTATTTCCTCAGACTCATTGTAACAATTGTATCTGGAATCATGCTCATGTAACCAAGATTTGATTTGCCCGTTTTCAGATGGATAGTTCGTAAAGAATAACAATTCATTGTTTTCCGCAATAGCCCGCATGTCGTTACTCTCTTTGCCAACCAAAACAGTACGGTAGTTCCCAAATTGAACTGGCATGGCTCCCTTGTCATTCTCATTGTAGTAAACACAAGTATTGTTGCTACCAAAGTCTATGCCAACAATTGCTGTACCTTTAATGTCAAACGAAGTCCTGTCTTCAATAACTTGTGGACGGAACATAAGGAATCCTGCATGGACATCCTTTCCAGTGTCCTTTACCATTGCAGAAAGTCCAGCAAGAGGTTTGTCAGCGGCAATAATATTGTATTTAGGCAAATCTTCCCCTTGTCCTGCAGGATAAGTTATTAATTGCTTGATCTCTACTTTCTTCTCTTCTTCGGGCGTCGGGACATAATCTGCCGTCAAGAAATCACCTTCAATGTTCCTCAAAAGTTCATTCTGCCATTTAAATATAGGAGTAAATTGCTGCTTTGCATCAGCAGTAAATTCCGAGTACAAATAGTATTTGTTCCATTTCTCAGAAACAAAGTTTGGCCACATTATAACACGTCCTTGGTCTGTCATCCAATCAATTTCGTATTCACGTGTATTGAGCGTGACCTTTTGTCCGTCTATCTCAACTACAAGAGTTACAGCAAGTTGACCGGCATCTGTAATTACTGCATCAAGCGACGTGTTTCCTCCATCGGAATATCCTAAAAGTCCAGAAAGACTATTCTTAAAGATGTCTATACCACGTTCTGAAAGTGGCAATGTGAAATAATTCATACTGCCATCTTGAATGTCTTTAACTTTCAAGAAGAAAACAGGCCCTTCTGATAGTTTGGGACGCTCTGATTCGTCCTCGGCCCAACCTATTACATACTTATCTTCGCTTAAAAGGTTTTGTATATCGCCTATTGCCTGATAATCTCCATCATTAGTGTAAGTGAATGTGAAATCAGGCTTTAGATATACAGGAACATCACTCTTAAAGAGAAGAGAGAAAGGACAATCCAAACTACCATACTTTGCAATAGGACCTTTATCCCTTAATGTTCCACCTCCCTTTTGCTTTAATTCATCCTCCCATTTGCGGCTCATTTGCTTAAAGCCATCAATAATCATTGGCTGCTTTTGGCCTCTTTGTGAGTTAATCTTTGCTTCGAAGGTATCAAGATTTGAATTCATATTCTTAATAAACAGATAAACCTTTTGGAGTTGATCTGTCGTAAAGAATCGTGTCGGGTCTTCAAATTTTCCATTACGATACCAATTGACATCGCTTGCATCTGCTCCCAAGTTCGTATAATCTACACCCGTAAATACACCAGTCATTGGCGATGTTCCACCAACAAGATGTTCCCTGTAATAGATAAGATGAATATAGGGTTGAGTATCTGGATTCTTTGCAAGCTTATCCTGATTGCTCCATACATCATTGTCTTCAAAGAGCATCCTTCCAAATGCTGCAGCAATATCGTATTCTCCACCTTTTACATTCATCGTAACAGGCTTTGAGAAGCGGATTCTATCAGGGAATAAGGCTATCACTGCTAATAAGCCTTTCCATTCTCCATAGAGGAGCTCATAAAACTGTTGTAAGCCAGAAATATCTATATTAGGGTCTGGCGTAGCCAATGTCTGTAACGCAAACTTAAACAATTTGGCACGAGCCCATGGAGTCGGAACTCCTGAGATTAATGCACCTAGCTTGTCGGCTGTTAACCCTTCCAGTATTTTTCCAGTCTCAATACCCTGTATATAGGACGAAGCCATATTCAGCTCATTCCATTGTCCCTGGGTTCCCGTTGTTATATTAGTATAACTCTTTATTAATAACGCTTTCGACATAGTTACATCAAATAAAATTATACAACTTGGCCAATGTCTCGAAAGTCAGCCTGTACAGCTGCTCGCCCTGATTGGTGATATTCTGCCAACTCTTATCACTATCGCGGACTTCTATAAATTTCTTTTTGAAAGAGTCAAACTTGGAACCGAACAAGCCTGTTTTATAGAAATTATCTTTTCCAACTCCTTCGTTGCGATAAATTTCTTTGTTCCAATCTACCTTCATAAGGTTCTTGAAAGTGTCAGGCGAGAACAAACTTGCATTGAAAAGGAATTTGTCACCACCACCAGCTGAGCGATGTATCTGCTTCAACCATCCTTCTTTGAGTGAACCATCTTGGTTTGCCTTAGCAAAGAACAAATTGAAATAGTTCTTAAGATTTACGACTTGGTTGACATCTACGTTCAAGAACTGTTGTATTTCCTTCTGTCCTCCAGTTCTAGTGCTCTCTACGAAATCATCCGTTCCATTTGTGAACAAAGCAAATGCAATTAACATTCCGAACTTCTGCGCGAATTCCTTTGCTCGATCTGAACCGACAAAATCCTGAAAATCAAATTTACCATTGTCATTAATGGAACGATATTGGTAGTCCGTTTTCTTTAACGACTTGTTTTGGGCAAGGTTACCTTCATCTGCATTATAAAAGTCTAAAGCAGCACAAGCAGCCAATAACTCTATATAGTGTGAATCATTCTTCTGTTGCTCACCGCCAGTAATGGTTTCGGTAATTTTATCGCCCTCTCTCTGCATAGGGTCCCATTCCAAGCCGCTAGTTCCCATCATGTAGAATTTCTGATAGGTACTTTTGACTGTTGTGTCGTCATCATAGAACATCATTGCGACCTGTGAGTTAAGAGCAAATTTATCACTTGTTGCGATGACTCGCTGGTTTGATAATTCTGTTCCGCTGGGTGCTCTAAAACTAAAATATGCAGTCAGCAATGTAGAGCCGAAGTATGCGCTCTTCAATACGTTAGCAGCCCCGTTACTAAGAATTTCTGCAGCTTTGGAAATAGCCTGTGGAATGATGGGGATAGATGATGCTCCAGTACCACCAAAAACAGAACCAAGGATAAACACTTTGGGCTGTCCATTTTGAGAAGCCTTTATCAGTTCACTAAGGAATGATTTCAGTTCACTTGATGCTGGAGAACTTGCTGCTTCTATTATTGAGTGGTACATCATCATTGAGCCAAGATGAGTCTGAGCGCGATAACCGTGACGAAGGTTAAAATCCTCGACATTCTCACTCAATACTAAATCAGCTAAGTCTGTTTCCTCTCTGTGATTATATTGAGTATCGCCATAATTAAACACAAGTTTAAAAGAACTCTTTTGTTCATAGTTAGGGCTGAACTCATAATACTTTATGTTTGCAGAGAAGAATGTGTCATGAAGCGATACGCGATTTGCCTTATCAAGCCCTTTGCTATTTACATATGCTTCCTTTACCTCCTTCAAACGGGAGAAATTTCCATTATTCTTATCAGTATCAAGGGCTAGAAGATGAATTTCTGTATCATCAAACATGCCCATAGCACAAAGGTGTATAAGGGACTCAATGCACCTCATACCTGTACCTCCAATGCCAAGTACAAAATATTGTTTTGCCATATCTTACTTCTTTTCTTTGCCTAAAATAGAACCGAACTTCGAATGACGGAATGTAAACATCAAAGCTACACTCGCCACAATGTAAACACCTGCATTGATAAAGATGCACTTCAGATTGCAAGCCTTAAACATACTTTGGAAACCAGCATTCTTAATATAGCCCATGACATGTAAATCATTGTACAGCCAGAATCCTAGGATAGCAAATAGACCAATTACAACAAACGCAATTCTGCGTTTTACATAAGACTTATCGTTTCCACCTTCCCACGGGAACATGTTAGCGACAGCAAGCACAACAAGGACTGCAACAAGACCAACAATGACCGCATAGATCATTGTGCTGTTCATCAGCTGATTCAACTGGTTTAAATTTGTAATAGGTGTCATATTTTTAACTTTTAGAATTAACGTTCAGAAGATTTTACATAAATTGAATAAATTGGACAAGAGGTAATCATACCCTTAATATCAGGATCTGCCAAACACTGTTTTATACTTTCTGCAACAGAAGTATTAGTCTGACCGGGCATGTCAATGCTGTCAAATTCAAATATATGCGCAAACTGAGAGAACATATCCTGAACCTCAGAAACACAGATATCAATTTTGAAGAAATTATATGGTGAACCATTTAATACTAAATCAGGAGAGAACATTTGTGTATCAAAATGCAGATTGATGATGCCATGTTTGGTGAACTCCTTTTCGTCCATTTTTACAAAATTTTCTTGGGGTTGCGGCATTGGCTCCAATTTGCCTCCAATTTTCTCTCCTGCTATCCTTGCAGAACAATAATCAGTAAATTCTTGATTAATATTATAGATTTTAGGCGCAACTTTTGAAATACGATAACCTCCAAAACTATTCCTGTCAACTTTAAGACCTCCAGTAAAGATTTCACCATCAGGCAAAGTTTCGCCAGTCTGAGGATTTAACGCATAAACAATTAACGGTTCAATACCATCTTTCCAGTTAATCTGCCATTCTTGTGCTTCAAAGGAACCGAATCCTTTTACATTTGCTGAAAGGTTGTCATTTGGTTTTGTACCTTCACCTTCAGCCGCAAGTGAAGGATGATCCGCAGACAAGTGGAACATTTCTACCTCAGGGAAATCCTGCAACTTAGCAGTTTGCATAATTCTATCATATATATTATCGCGCAGGCGCACATCAGTAAATATAATATAAAAGCGCTTTTTATTGTAAGATTGTCCCTTATATTGCTCAACGTATGGCTCTGAGAAAACAAATATATCGTGCCCTTTTTTTAGCCATGTTTTTAATGCGTCTGCCATATAGGGGTTGTTAATATTTCCTTTAGCGATTGATTGTTGGAAATATTCTCCGTCAGTGAGCAGTACTGACTCAGAGTCACTATTTGCCATTTGTGCAACCGCACCTTTCAAATCTGCAAAGTTAACTTCCTCAATAGTGCGCAACAAATCAAAGGTTGGACCTTCTTCTTTTGCTATTTGGTCGCCTTTAATTGAATAAAAGGTCTTTGTTGCTGCAGTCCATGAAGGGACAAGAGCTTGATAGAATGCTGAATTTTGCCCAAGAACATTACAAGTCGAATAGTCAACATATAATGAAAGATTGCCAGATTTTATTGCATCAATACCATTGCTAAAATAGGTGTAGTGGAATTCTGGCACATACTCGAAGAATTTATCACCATCATCAGTTGGGATATTGTCGCCAAAAAGCCAGTCACACGAAGTTAGAACACTGAGCCCTAAAAGCCCCAGCACAATCTTACTACTAAACGTTTTATTAAAAGTTACCATATCACTTAATTTTAGGTCCGTAAACCGGAAATTTACTCTAATTTTTGAATGCAACACGCTAAAGGATTGTCCTTTGTTCTACTTCCACAATAGAGTATTAAAGCCCGAATTATAATATTTTAGGTTTCTCTAAGGTCGGTAGTTTGTCACATCAGATTATGTTAATACACTTCACAGTGCAATAATATGGCCTCAAAGTTACAAAATATATTTAATATGTAATACACAATTTTAGTTTTTTTAGTAAAATAGGCGTTGTTTTTGCTGTTTAGGAGTAAAAATCAATAAAAAATGCCTAAAAAGCAATTAAAATGTAGAATTACACTTTATTTGTTCCTACAATAATTTGCAATTCTAAGTCCACGTTTGGCCACGAAATCCAATTGTGAATCAATCCATCTGTAATACTCGTCCAAATCTTTTGGCATAGGCATACTAACAAACAGTGGAGTTTCAAGCCAAAATTTAACATTGTAATCGTTGTCAACGCAATCTTGCAGCAAGAAAAAATCTACATACCCTTTAAAATCTACGAATAGGCTGAAGAAGTCACGGCTCTTTTCTAAAGCCTTATCGAGTGGTGATGGTTCTCCAACATAGTAGCGACGAATGCATTCTAATGTCAAGTCCCATCTATCGCATATTTTGATACTGCAACCTCTTGCCTGATTCATACTCCATCTAACCATAGGGAAGATTATCTCGCCCCCAATCGTATATGTCTTGTGCCAATAATCTTTCTTGAATTGGACAAAATTCGGAATGTTTTTCTCAACATATTCCTTTAGAGGGAAGCGATAATGCAGGAAACTCGCAGTGATAGAGTCACTTCCAAACCACATATTTTTCCACTTCAAACAACCTTTTTCAATCTCCAGGTTCATCATTTCACCATTTGGAAGTTTTTTACTCCATAACAATTGCTGGTATGTACGCAGTGTTTTGCTAGCAGAGTCAGGATCTTTACCACCGCTATCTAATTGAACATCATATGTTATATCAATGTCTCCTAAAACCATTTCACAATTTGGGAATAATAATTATATGTTTTTGAAATCTTATATCTGATGAGAACTATTCTGTCCCCCGGCATAATAACTTTGAATTAAAATCACCTTATATGATTAAACAAGCTACCCAGCAAGCGACGCTGGCAATACTAATGATAGCAGCAACCATACCAAGACATCCGCTCGAACAGCCTTTGTGCTTTGCCAGAGCTTCTTCCAGTTGTTTCTCCAGTTGCCTTTGCTTTTCCTTGGCCTCATTCAGATCTTTAGCAGCCTGAGTATTTTGGGCGGTTAGTTTCTGGAGAGACTTGTTCAGTTCAGTATTAGTGTCCTGCATCTTTTTCAGACTCTCATTGAACTCTTTGGACTGTTTGGCACTGGCTTCCGTCTGAGCCTTCATCTGTCCTTGGAGTTTCCCCATTTGCTCTGCCTGCTCTTTCTGAGCCTTAGTCATCTTTTCGAGTTGTTCATTCAGTTCCTTGTTCTTCTTGTTGGAGTCCTCAATCTGCTTCTTGAACTGACCTTCAACCTCTTTAATCAAGGCTGCGCGAGAATTATTACGTTTGGCAACTACTCGCTCCACCATTTCAGAGAAATACTGACCAAGCCCGTTAGGTGTTGGAGCCACCTTATCGGCTATAGACTTCATAAATAGTTCCTCACCGACATGACCAATGGCACAGATTACCGGAGTTGCCATAACAGAGACTGTTTGAAGCACTTGAACCTCATCGAGAGCTTCGATGCCCCCACCACCTCCGCGGACGAGGGCTATTACATCATAGCCAGACCTGTCAAGGTTCTGCAGGAATGATGACAGCATGGCAGCATTACCGAATGATTGCCTGTGCTCTTGGAAGTCAATCTTCACAGCCGCCGCATTAACACCGGCATTAAAGTCTGCCATCGTGATAGAGGTCAATGCGAACACCAGAGCTACCTTTGGTCGTTCGTCGCGGAAAAGTTTGTCCTCCAAAATAGCATCGACATTCTTAAATCCCTTTTTGCTCTTGGCTATACGGATTTCGTTTCGCTTCAAGTCCTGCTCTGTCACAAATTGGTCTTTGACTATCTCGTATCGTGTGACATTAACCAGAATCTGTATTGTGCCTGTGTTATTGGCCACCAACTCGATTAGACCACCAATATGCACCAGACTATTAGACTTCAACTTTGCCCTATCCTGGCGATTGATTTTCAGAGTGATGGACTGGTTGGTATTATCGGGATCCCTCAATTCATCATAGAACGCAGACCATTGGGGATTTTGGTTTGGACGTTGTATGTAAATACCCCGAATCCACACCACATTATTTGTGCTGCCTTTATCAAGGTATTTGCGGTATAATCCTACTACCTCAACGGGTGAGAAATAGTTTACAGCAGGTAAATTTTGTGTCTCGTTCGGCATATACTGCTTCTTTTTACTTTATTGTAAGGTTGTGAACTGCGGCACTATTCGCTTGTATATCAGTCATTTCTTCGGTGGCGGTGGAGGCGGTAGCTTCGATACCTGCGGCAACTCTCTTTGATTTGGCTTATTGTCACTCATATTTATTTCTTTTTTGGTGGTGGAGGTGGTGGCAGCGGTGATACTTTTGGTAACTGCTGACCAGGTTTTGGCTCCTTATTCATAATTATTTGTTTCTTTTAATTCTCGTTCTACTTGCTTAGTCATCCTACGATTTTCCCAAAAAGGAATCCATAGAACTAACTTATTTAACTCAGTTTCTTTACCTGACTTCTTTTTTATAAGTTCTTCCAGTTTCTTTTCAGCATCATTTATTGATATGGATTTGTTTCTTAGGCCATTCATTAAAACTTGTGCCTCATTAGAATGTTTATCAAAGAAAGTACCTACAGCGTCTAAAGCATCAAGAGACTTGTCTGACAGCAGCAGCTGTGGAAATATTGCCTTCAGACCAGAAGAGACAAGAATCACACATGCTGTTATTATGGTTGCGTCGTAGTTCTCGATTTTAGCAAGAAATACACATACAGCAGCAAGCAGAGGGATTGATATGTTATAGACAACTGAGAGTTTCCTTTGGATAGACGCATATTCTCTTGCACACAAAGCATAAGTTTTGTATGTTTTTAGTTCTTTCCAAATTTGATTCCAAGTATTCTCCATAACCATATTATTCTTCGAACGGATAAGTTTCGTCATAAATATCACTTAGGAGCTTGTCATTGAATAACCAATGAGCACCAGGAGCAATATGCCTCGATTTATAACCCTTCAGTTGTGCTGAGAGTGCGCTAATAGAGGTCTCTTCTCCATTATAGCTTACCTTACGTTCAGATAATACAGATACAGAAATAGAAGGGTCATCTTTCCACACTAGTATATCACCCTTCTGCATTCCCATTTCATAGAAATTTAGTGCCGGGCGGTGTGGCTGAGCCTTTGCTGATGCAGCCTTATCATCATCTGTCAGGTCATTCTGGATCTCATCGGTTACTTCTTCCGTCACGTCAGTATGATGGAAGAGTTCGAGAATAGCCTTGGCCTGTCCCACATTGATGCGGAAAAACTCACGGTTAGCATTTATACGTTGTGGCTCAAATGCTGTGTGTAGGGCTTTCTCAATTTTTACACAGTCAGATTTCTTCACCCTACAAGCAAATTGGCACTCAAAAGGTACTGGAACACCTGTTGTATAGAGTTCCTTCATTCTCTTGTCTATATCTTCCTGTGCAGTCATACCTATCTTAACGAGACCTGGCATCACAGGATTGGTCAGCAGATAAACTATTCCGTATTCCATATCGTAAGTTTTTGAATTATTACATCTTGATTTTATAATGCTGATAATCGATTAAGTGCTGCTTGGAAAACTATAGCATTGACGAAGTTTTGAAAATCTTGATTTGCAAAGTACGTTTGGACGAACTCCGTTTTTTCTTCAAGCATTCCAGCAACAATGTTAATGATATCATCATTGAAAGTTATCTGTGCGACCTGCCTGTCACCATTACGGACGGCATTGACGAAATCAACGCTTGTGGCAATGCGAGCTGGCAGTTCCTCTATCTGACGTTGAACTTCATCACGATTCTTCCACTCGATATTTCCATAAGTATCATTGAAGTCCTTAACGATGTTGGAAAGAGCATCCATCTCTGGCTCTGGCTTACCACCACCTGTACCTACAGGAATCGGTTTGACGTTAGTGTCCTCATTTTCGAGTGTAATAGAACGTTCTTCTTCCTTGACGATGCGATACTTATCGAAATCAATGTTTTCAAGAAGTCCATCTGTATTATCATCGATCTTTAGCTTTGGCAATTTTCTAACCAAAAGCGAATAGAAGACATATTGCTTCTCCCATTCTAGACTCTCATAGGGCATGATAGCGGAGAAGTAAGGATAACAGCGGTTGAAGTTCTTAATTGCACTCTTGCACTTAATCTGGTCATCCTCATTCAGTTCCTCCTTAAAACGAACAACATCGGCATCAATTACAGAGTCTATCTTTGGACGGTCTTCATCTGTACCCATCAATTTGAGGTCTGCTACGGTGTCAACGTCATCCTGGGTATAGAAGTTGAATCCCTCAATGGTCTCAGTAAGGTCATTTAGTTTGTTGACATCCGACTCACCTTCAAGTATAGTTGTCTTGTAGTATCGCTGGAAGGCTTGACGAATCATCTCTGGGTCATTGGCAAAGTCAAGCACAAAAGTATCCTGTTTCTTTGGGTGACATCGGTTAAGACGTGAAAGTGTCTGCACAGCCTTCAGGTCACTGATCTGCTTATCCACATACATTGTGTGCAATAGAGGTTGGTCGTAACCTGTCTGGAACTTATCAGCCACAATCAGGAAACGGTAAGGTTCTTGCTCGATGCGCTGTTCTATTTCTGCGGATGGGAAGCCATTGAGCTCCGATTCTGTTACAACTTTCCCATCTATCACTTTATCGGTGAAAGCAACGATAGCCTTATATGGGCTATTACGTTCTTCAAGCATACGGGTTATGACATTGTAGAATTCTATAGCACGCTCAATGCTGGAGGTGATGACCATTGCTCTGGCATGACCGCCTATCTTCATATACACCTTTTTGCAGAAATGCTCAACGATGATTTCTGCTTTCTTCTCAATAGTTTCTGGCTGACGTTCCACATAAGCACGAATCTTACCGAGTGCTTTTATCTTATCGTATTCAGGATCGTTTTCAACAGCCTTTAGTACACGATAATAAGAAGAATAAGGA
>JAEEGL011825321.1_pt1 | contig 12111 bp, 8 predicted proteins | sample 9134231 | NCBI WGS metagenome assembly JAEEGL01 (sample SAMN16246548, study PRJNA631951) | gut metagenome | biome: gut microbiome; feature: rumen; material: fiber-attached | host: Bos | place: Iran: Karaj | collected 2018-10
AGGGAATAAACGACCTGCATCACTATCCCCGCTCCGAATGTGCTTATCACCGTACCGATCCCTACCGGTCCTCCAAGCATCCATCCGATAAAAAGCACAGCCGCCCATAACAGAACCTCAACGATACCTATAGGGATCCGGGACAGACGCTTCCCAAGCCCTACGAGCAGAGCGTCTCTCGGCCCGCAGCATTGCTCGCTTTTCATGTATATGGCCATGCCGACCGCCATAAACACAAATCCGGAAAGCATTATGATTATCCCCCGCCAAAGGCTGTTATTCAGCGGCAAGGGGTTGAAGCTGTTAAAAAGTTGTACGAAATTTCCCGTAAGCAGGGCGTCTATGATCGTGCCAAACCCTATCTTTTCCCTCATAAGAAGGTCTATTCCCAAAACCGTGAGCGCAATAAGGGTCATGGACAAACCATAGTTCAACGGGATGTGATAGGAGAGGCCCATTCCCAGACAGTCCCAGGGAGCAAGCCCTATGTTTGCAAATATTGTCAAATGTACGCCGAAAGCGAATATAAACAGACCGGCTACTATTCTGATCCACCCAAAAACTATTTCCCGTTTCATTTCTTTACTCTCTTAAACATCCGGATCTCAATCCCTATATATTAGGTTCATCGCATATCCCTCAAAATTCACATTTACCGTGACCGTCGCCGGATCTGTATCCGTATCATTCAGAACATATACCTTCCCGTTCTTGTCCATGGCAAGTATTGCGAACTGTCTTCCTGCATTCCCCGCCGATACGCTGGTACACAGATATTCCGCAGGGATATTAAATATCAGCTTTCCGCTCTTAAGGCTCGTTTCCGGCTTCCTTTCTTTATTCAGTAAGTTGAACGAAAAAGCCTTCTTCCACCCCTTGGGCATCGCCTCAGTAAACAAAGCCTGTGCTACCTGTCCCTGCTCCTGCCATCCCGCAGTCAGACCCACCGGAGTGCCTGTAAACTTTATCACAAGCTGCTGTTTCTCATTCGGATTCAATATCCAGCTTGCTGTCTTATGCTCCTCATGCTTATGCTCATGCTCGTCTTCCCCGTTATCTTCGTCTTTCTCATCGTCTTCTTTTTCTCCGGGGATTCTTATCCTGCAAGGTGCGCTCGCGTAGTCGGTTTCCTGATCTCCGTTCAGCTCTTCTGTCAGAAGATATGCCCTCCAGTAAGGGCTATAGCCATCGGGCAGATCAAATGATACTTTATTGTCTGATACTGTCACGGCCTTATATTCTTTTATTTTGGCATTTTTATTATCAAGGATTTTATCCGTAAAAAGCAGAGACAGTCGACTTCCGCCTGTTACCTGTACCGGGACAGTGACTGTATTATCTGCTTTTTCGGCTTTCCCTGCTTCCACTCTCATTGAGCTGTCTTTTATCGTAAGCTTATAAGTTGAGCGCTCTACTTCGGTCGAAAATATGACAGATGACAGATCTACATTAAAAGCAGGGCTCACACCGCTTTCTTCTCTGCTTAAGCATTGGGTAATCATGCCAAAGTAATCACCACCGATATCACCCACCCAGGCCCCTTCTTGCACAGGCGAGCGCAGCCACCAATAGCCGTTTGAGCCGCTTGCATCTCTCTTTTCCCGGGAGGTTACGGAATGTTTATTTGGATTCCAACCGTCGTCCCTGGGATACCCGTAGTCGGTATTCAATACGTCCTGGACTTCAAGCAGAAATACATGGGCGTCAGCAGGCGTATAGCTTCTAAACCAATTCTGGATGTAGAGTCCGTCACGGCTCACCTTATCCTTTCCCCGGCTTATGGCTATCGCGTTTCTCTCAGCTGCCGAAAACCTGGAATCGTTCTCGTAGAAGTCTCCTCCGTTAAGCTGGGCTTTTATATCGCTTTCCGACCACTTGTTTTTACCGAGCGGCTCTTCGGTATCTGGGAAATCTCTGAACTTATCCCGAAAGAGTATGCTGTCACAGTCAAGGAGCATCTTGTCGCTTCCGTAGGTGTTCTTTTTCCCATCGGGCGAAAGCACACGGTAAAGGACAGGGGTGTTGTTATATTTTCCGAAATATACCTTGCTTCCTTTCCACTGATCAGTTCTGATTTCTTCATCCGTTGACGGAGCAGTTGGGCTTGGTATGCTCCATGTGCCGAGTGTTGTATTATCCTTTGTTTTATCAGTCGCCGCAAACGCCTCAGTTGTATTGATCTGAAGCCCGCCAAGGGTCAATATCACCGTCAGTGCTGCTGCACATATTCTTTTCCGCTTTCCGGCTTTTATAAATTCAAATCTCTTCAGCATATACTCTCCTTTAGAAACTGCCCTCATATGCGGTCGCCACTGCCTCTGTACAACGATCGGAATTGTACCGCTCCCCGCACGTCAGACATTTCACCCTAAATATGAGTTCTCATGGGAAAGCTGCCCTTATTACATATCATCAGGCTTGGCAAGTCCATATTTGTTTCCTCGCTTATGTCACTACATCCTCATGCCTTTGTTCATACATTATATCATCCCGTTGCCCCTTTTCACACTTCCGAAAAAATCTGTTATAATTCTAAAGTGCTGCGAAAACCGGTAAGATATTTTATACAAATAAAAACCATGAGACATTTAAACAGGACACTATCAATACTACTGCTGATCAGCATGTTTCTTCTTGCTTCCTGCGGAAACAAGAAAACTGATGCTGCTCCTCCAGAAGCCGATACAAATGCTCCTCAGAAAACTGATATCCTGACAGAATCACAACAGACAAGACAGGAACTTGAAGGCAACATGGCAGCAGCAAATTCCCTCCTTGCATCCGTATCATCTGACGAAGTCCCTGTAGACAGCACGGAGATCATAAGACATGCTACAGGCGACGCTCCTTCAACTTATAAACCTACCGGTCAGATGGTCACTAAGAAATACAGACGTTTCACTGATAAATCCTATACCTATGTCAGCACTGAGCCCGACACCATAACAACACGGAATTCTGAAACAGTTATGAACGTTAATCCTTAAACAACTCGGCCCAATCCCCGATGAGTACAGGATGTATTTTGTCCTTAAGATGATCTGGGTATTCGCAGATAAATTCATAACGGAGAACGATTCCTGTAAGATCAAGGAGGCACTTACAATGACAAAAGTAGACAGATTATATGCAGAAGAAAAGAGACAGGCTGTGGAGGCAGCAGTGGCCGATACTACAGCATCAGTTACAGCATCAGTTACAGAGGCCGTAACCCATGACGTTACCACTACAATAGCAAGGAATTGCTTAAAATCCGGAGATTCAGTTGAAAAGGTCGCAGCAAACACCGGCCTTTCAATAGACAGCGTGAAAAAATTACAGATGGCTCTTTAATAGTATTTAAAAACACCTTTTCCGGTAAGACCCTTACAATGCATAAGCTTCCGTCGCGAGTACCTTTCCGGTCTTTGGCAGGAAATAAACATTTTCACGACCCTGTTTGAATAAAAGAGCAACACTCTTATCAAGAGGATTCTGTCTGTTATGACTCTTGCTTACACTTGGAATGCCGGAAATACCTTCATCGAATTCCACTATATCCCATGTAGGCTTTATATCAGCAAACCGGACAAATTCCATTCATCCCTTTCCTTCTTAACTTTCCTGATAATTCTTCAATATCTACTCTGATAAAACCGGAAGCAAATTGAATGAACCGGCAGTAAAGCCGCTGCAGGGGAGCCTCATCAGCTCCCCCACGAAAAAATCATTATTCTTACTTCGAGTGATCCGGATCGATCCGGATCATTTCTTATTCCATTACTTATAATCCTTCAGAGGAACATAATCGATCCTCTTATAGTCCCCGAACGAATTCATGGAAGCGTTCCAGTCCTTCTCTGACACTTTTTCCCAGACGGCATCACGTCCCCTGTCCTTCTTGAACCAGGGATTTGCTTTGTCTTCATCCGAATCATACTTCAGGCCGCCCGCATATTCCTTAATATTTGAATACTTCATAAGGTTGTAGAAGCTCCACTCCGTATTGGATGCTCCGCCTGAGGCCTCCTCGCGGATGTAATTATCTGTAGTCAGGGTGAACCTGTCCCTCTCACCGCTGCTGGCAACACTCCATACGGCCCTCTGGATAGCGGTATACATATCATATATCATGCCTTCATCTTTACTGCCCTTATCCGTGACCTCCCCTATGAAAAGCTCATCCACTCCGTCATTGTTGACATCAAATTCCAGATATCCGATCTTTGAAAGCGCTTCATCCTTTGAGCTTCCTGCCATTAGAGCATACAGGTAACTCATTTTTTCTTCCTCAAGCTTTGCCTGATCCCAGCCCTCTTCGATCGCCTGGATATGCTTCTCGACAATCTTCTTATACACATTGCTTACCGTAACGGGATCATTGTCTGTAGCTCCCGTGTCTTCCCCTTCCGGTGTGAAGGTTCCCCCGTCCGTACACTTCACGGAAGCTTCTATTTCCTCCTCTTTGGCTTCCATTGCCTCATATGTGTCCTTCTTGGCCGGAGCATATTGCAGATCCGTAGGATACATGCTCACCACATCATATGTTTTACCCGATGCGCTGTCGATCTGACCCAGAAAGGTGTAATGCTCATCATATATATAATCCTCCGGATCCTCATAAATATATATGCCGAACACATATCCGGCATTCATCAGTTCCGCGGATACTTTATCTAATATATATATACCCTCCTCAGATATCATAGCAGTGTATGTTCCTTTAAGCTCCTTGGGTATATCAATTGAAAAGATGCCGTTATCCAGATGCAGGTCCTCGGACGAAACCCAATCGGCCTGCCGCTTCCCTTCAGTCTCCTGTTTCTCTTCCGAAACCTCTTCAGTTTTTTCCTCGGACGCTTCATCAGCATCAGACGTGCTTTTCGTGAAGAGTCCTTCTTCATCCTCTGTTTCAGGCTCCTCGGATTGGCTCTCCCCGCTTTCCGTCACTGCTTCACTGCTTCCTGAGCTTTCTTCAGGCGATACCTCCCCGGACTTGCCGCAGGCAGAAAGGATGGATACTGCCATTCCGATGGACAGTATCATAATGGACATTTTTTTCATATGCAGACCTCCCCAAATTTGTTTTTTACTATTTCAGTAATCCTCTAAGAGCACAAGACGGTCCCCGACGTCCTGTATATTCCGCCTTTCCATCTCATCTTCCGTCAGCTCCTCGCCCGCGTAGCTTAAGTGGCGCGTTCCTCCGAGCGTCACGTCCGAAGGGAGCACGGAGGAGATGGCGTAACAATAAGGTCCCTTCTGGCTGTCCGGATCCGGTATCATAAAGACAGAGCTCTGGGTATGGTATTTATCATCAAAGACAGGGCTTGTTCCACTCACGTATCCATCCAGCACGCATCCGCTCGGGACATATTCGTAGTCATCCGTGATCTTGGGCAGATAAGCAAGCATGAGCTTCTGCCAGAAAATAAACCCCGGTTCATCGCTGCCTGTGAAGCACTTCTCCTCGAAATCTTTTGTATCCTTATACAACGATACTCCCGAAGCTTCATCTTTTGATATCTCCGCTATTATCTCATCAAAACTGTAGCCATCGTAAAAAGCCTGTATTATAAATCCCAGGCCTTCCCTTAAAGCCCCCATGTCGGGCTCCCCGTTTACAAAGGCCTGCTTTCCAAGCGACTCCGCTGCCATGGAACACAGGTACAGGGAAGCAACATAACCTAGTGAATAAGTATTGTATTCCTGGGTGACCTCCATAACATTATGTCCCTCAAGTCCGGCATACGCTTCCTTCTTTTCCTCTTCATCAAGTTCAATGCTTTCGTAAGGATCGTAATTTTCAACGGAAGTCCACAATCTGTCCCTATCCTTAAACACTTCCACGATGTCATCAAAAGTATCGGCATCATACGCCGCAAAATCCATCAGTTCTTCAAACCTGTTGCTGAAGCCGCTGCTCACGCTCTCCGCGATCCCCTCCGCAAACCAGTCCGGGACTGCTTCGTCACTAATGAAGTCACCGTTCCTGTCGCATCCCTCATGAGAATTCCTGGCGTAATCATACATAAAGGCATGCATCATCTCATGAAGCAACGTAGACTGAAGCTCGGCCTGCTTATCGGCGTCATCCATGGTCTCGGGACCGAATTCGGATGTATTTACGGACAGCAGATGAGCCATATTATAGATCGTGGCTGTCTCCATATCCTCCGTGGGAGCAGAACCGTCCTCCAGGACCGGCATGATAAGAGTGATGGCTCCATAGCCTGTCTCCGGGTCGTAAGTAAGACTGAAGGTCGTGTAGCGGCTTAAGAGGCCTGCTTCAGCGCCTTCCTTAAATTCCGGTATCGTAAGGAGCTTTTCCACTGCCTGGGGCGCATATTTGTTTATCACGGTATCACAGAGCCAGTTGAGGTAGTCCTCGGTCCCGGTCTCCTCCGCATGCGCCAGCGCAGAATCGTCACAGTATACATTGATGTCTATCGGTATGGGCTCTACTCCGGAATCATCATATTCCGGTATCACATTTTCAGACTGATATCCGGATGCTGTGCCCTGCGTGACCGCGTCAGCAACTGAGCTTTCATCATTAAGGCCTTCTTCATAATTGCCCTCATCGGCGCCTTCGCCTGAATACAGGCTGTAATCCTCTTTATATACTTGATCGCTGCGAGCCTTCCCACTGCAGCCCGTAAGCAGCATCGAGGCCGCAAGAGCCCAAGCCGTTATGAGGGTTAACGCATTTTTCCTTTTTTCCATTGATCCATCTCCTGACTTCTGTTTCATGCTTTTTACCGGAACTGATATGGCTTTTTATTCCGAATACAGAAGATACGGTTTCCTCTGCTTCTTAAAGGCTTCTATGTCATCCTCCCAGGAGGCTTTTATCTCCTGCGCTGTTTTTCCTGCGATGATCTGCTTTCTCATCTCGTCTGATCCGCTGAGAAGATCCAGCCAGTACCTTCCCTTATTATCCGGAGAACCGAAGAAATCGGAATTCGGCGACGTTTCCATATAGGCATGATAAGCGTCCACGATATACTCCGGGTTGACGCCGTTTTTCCAGATATCTTCAAGCTCGATGCCGCGCAGGTCCCTCCCTGTACAAAGCTCTCCCTCGAAAGGCGGCGCCGTGGCTCCGCTCATGCTGTGGGGAGTGAATGAAAAATCAAACTCCTTCGACTTCTTAAGCCTGGGACTTCCGAATACCTCAAATGGATATTCAGTGCCCCTGCCCACAGAGAAGGCTGTATTCTCAAAGAAGCATATTGATGCATAAAGATAAACCGCCCGCATATCCTTGATATTGGGTGAAGGATTTCGTATCAGCTGCGTTTTGGTCTGACGATCATAGTTTTTGCATGGGATCACCGTAAGCTTCGCAGCGTTCTTCCCGGCTTCAAGCCAGCCCTCACCGTTTATCATCTGAGCGAGCTCACCCCAGGTCATCCCGTAGACCACAGGGATGGGAAGCCTTCCTACTCCCGACTCGTATCCCTTCTGCAGTACAGGCCCGTCCACATAGAAGCCGTTGGGATTAGGCCTGTCAAGGATTATCACCTCCTTGTTGTGTGAAGCGCAGGCATCCATCAGATAATACATGGAAATATAATAGGTATAATACCTGAGTCCCACATCCTGCATGTCAACTACCAGCGTGTCAAAGCAGTCCATATCCTTTTCCGAAGGATAGTGGCTGTCACCGCTGTATAAGGAAAGAATAGGAACCCCCGTCTTTTCATCAACAGAACTGTCGACCTTTTCCCCGGCATCCGCAGTTCCCCTGAAGCCGTGCTCGGGACTGAATATCGCCGTGACATCCGCCCCCTTCTCTATCAGGGCATCCAGGATATGCTGTCCGTAGACGGTGTCTTTACCGTTTGCTTCTTTCCCGAAGGGGATAAGGCTAGGATCCTTTATCCACGCCGGGGCGCCCTGGCTTTCCGTCTTGTCACCGACGATGCCCGTCTGGTTTGAAAAAAGCGCGACCCTCTTTCCTTCCAAGAGCGGCATGTACTCATCAAACTGCTCATCTCCCAGCACAACCTTTTTCCAGATGTCATTCCCGCTTACGCTCTTTCCACCGTCCTTTCCCGGCACAGCAAGATCTATTCCGTCACCTCTGGAATAAAGTACCTTGTCGCTGTATTTATATTTTTTATCAAGCTCCGGAATATTTACCGGGATCCTTCCGGTAATGCTGCATCCTCCGAATACGGCATAGACCGCTGCCGGGATATTCGGCCCGTACTGCGGGGTATCGCCGGAATAATCGCCGGGAAGCTCCGACATGCCTTTTGCGTTGTAGCAGCAAAGGATCGCATCGGCGCTCTGATATCTTGCGGCATCATAGGGAAGCTGCGCGCTGATCACTATCACCTTTTTACCTTCTTCATGCGCCTTTTTGATGATCCTGTCATAAAGCGCGCTGCACCATCCGTCCTCAGTATTTGGATCAAGCTCATTCTTGCCGTACATAGCTGATATCGCTATGACCACATCATTCCCGCTCAGGGTTCTGTCCACAAAGCTGTCCCTGTCTTCTTCCTTAAGACCTTCCGCGCATTCCTTTGTAACCTTCGCATTCTTAGCCAGCACTCCCTCTTCGGTAAGCTTCTGGATCGCAAATTCCGCGGAAAGCATTTCCGACTCGTAAGGGATGACTATAGCCGTCCGGTCCTTCTTGCTTAAGGGAAGCAGTCCGTCCTCATTTTTAAGAAGAGTAATGCTTTTTTCGGTGATCTCCCATTCTCTTTCATGGTTTTCCTTTGAACCTACCACAGCTTCCGGATTACTTACCGTCTCATCTTCTTTCTTATCTGCCGCGGTATCAAGAAGTCCGTATTGTTCTTTCAGTTTAAGGATCCTCAGAACAGATTCATCGACTCTCTTCTTCGATATCTTACCCGAGTCCACCATTCCGGCGAGATCTGAGACAAATTTATCCATCTCTTTGATCCCATCAGTAGAGTCCATTTCAACAGGCAAAAGCAGTATATCAACTCCTGCCCCTATGGCAAGCTGCGCTGAGTCAAGGGGCGCGAAATTTTCAGAGATAGCCGCCATGTTCATTGCATCCGTTAAGACCACTCCGTCAAACCCGATGTCTTTACGGAGTATGCCGTCTATTATTGACTTTGAAAGCGTTGCCGGAAGGGTGATCTCCGCTCCGTCCTTAATGGAAGTATATGTTTCTGTCTCGATCTGAGGATACTGTATATGTGCTGTCATTACCATGTCTGCGCCGTTTTCAAGGCATTTTTCAAACGGTATCAGCTCATTTTCCCTGATGGTATCATAATCCTTATCAATGCACGGAAGTCCTGTATGGCTGTCAGTCTGCGTGTCTCCGTGTCCCGGGAAATGTTTCAGGGAGGATATGATCCCCGCTTCGTGAAGCCCGTCTGTATATGCACAGCCGAAATCAGCCGTCATTTCAGGACTGTCCGAAAATGAACGTATTCCTATCACGGGATTCTCGGGATTCTGATTGACATCCACCACGGGAGCAAAATCCATGTTAAAGCCGAGCGCCTTAAGTTCAGTTCCGATAACCTCGGCTGCTTACTTTGCAATATCGGTATCTCCGGTCGCGGCAAGAGCCATGTTTCCGGGCATCTGCGTTCCGTCCGCGAGCCTTGTCACCTTTCCGCCTTCCTGGTCGACTGCAACGAAGAGCTTTTTCTTCGCATCCCCTGAACGGTTAGCTTCCTGTATATCATCTATAAGTTTTGCCGTCTGCCCGGCATCGGTTATATTATCCGCATAAAGGATAACGCCTCCGAATTTATGTTTCTTCAATGCGCCTGCGATCTCAGGGTTCATTTCGGTGACGCCTTTTGGTTCACCGTTCTTTTCCGACCAGAAACGGACATCCGGCATGAGCATCTGCTCAATCTTTTCTTCCGTGGTCATGTCATGCAGTATTCCCTCAGGCGTCCCGGCTGCTTCTTCCTTGTATTCCTTCCAACGGGCGCTGAGTGCCTCATAGACGCTTTGATCATCCCCGTCACCCTGATCGGCAAGCTTTTTCAAAACAGCTAGCTTGCTCTCCACGTTTTTGCATGCGGGATGATCCGCTTCATTCGCATAGGCCGGATCCACCAGCTTGATGCTGTCATTTGTCATTTCCGAAGCAAGGTTAAATAAAGGCTTGCTCACATCCCCGTCATTATCCATTCCAAGCTGGATAAGCTGCGGCACAAATCCCAGAGTGGAAGATGTATAATATCCGCCGTCGAACTTATTGGGGTTCGTGTCCTTATCGGTGACAGGCGAATTGATCTTATTTGTAAGATATGCGACAACAAGTTCCTTATCGGGATCGACCATTACCATGGTCCCTGTCCATCCCTGATGACCGATGGTGTCGGAGCCGGTCTCGCCGAAGTACCAGGTCCTCTGGTCATCTCCTTCTCTCCACCAGCCAAGGCCCCAATTGGCGTCCGTTGCGTTTTTCGGGGCCGTGAAAAGATCCATCACATTCCTTGAAAAGAACTTATGCTCCCCGTAGCCGCCGGTAAGCATGACGCTGGCAAGCTTTGCAAGATCCCCTGCATTGGAGAATAAACCCGCATGTCCGGACACTCCGCCCATGCTGTAATAGGCCATCTCATCATGCACTTCGCCCTGTATCGTCTCCGTCCTGATCCCCGGGAACTGAAGGTAGCCGTCTCTTGTATTGCCGTTAAGCTCGGTCGCGGCGCATTCATTTGCCGACAGGCCGTTTTTCAGCGGATTGAAGGTGATATGCTCAAGCCCCATAGGATCATATATATTGTCCTTCAGGTACTGATCCAGCATCTTCCCGGAAACACTCTCCACCACAAGTCCCAGGATCATATAATCCACATCTGAATAAACGGTCTTACTCCCCGGCTCGTACATAAGAGGCGTCTGGCAGATAGCTTCTATCGTAGCCTCCCTGGTTTCAGGCGAACCGTTATTTCCCGCATACAGGACATTTTCATACTGCTCCCCGTATTCCTGTGTTGCTGTGTCCACATAGGGATTACAGTAGCGGGGCGAAGCAGGAAAGCCTCCCTGATGACAGAGAAGATCTTTTACGGTAAGTGCTGCCTTCCACTCCTTCTGCGTATCAAGCCCTACATCGGGAGCATCCTTATAAACCAGGTCTATGGTATCTTCTGAAAATCTTTCACCCAGGAAATCAGTGATCTTTGCATCTACTGTCAGCTTGCCCTCTGTTACCAGCTTCTGCAGCGCGTAATTCGTGGCAAACATCTTCGTCACGGATGCAAGGTCAAAGAGCGTCTCATCCGTAACATCGGGACTGCTCTCATTTTTCTGGCCGTCCGGCAGATATGAATTCACTTTCCCCCAGGAATTCTCGTAGACAAGCCTTCCGTTCCTCACCACAGCCAGCTGTGCTGCCGTGAAGCCGGATTCCACATCAGATTCTATGATATCGGAAATAAGAGAAAGGGACTCATCGGATATGCCTTCTTCCTCAGCTGTTCCCGGGATGACCTCGGGATAGGGGATCCAGACCCTTACAGCCTCTTTGGCTGACAACGGCTCTATTCCCGAAACCTGAATTGTATTCAGTCCGTTTACCGCGGCATCCTTAAGGTCAAGTTCATACACGCTCCCGGCCTTTACACCGGAAGTATCCACTTCCCTGTTATTTACATACATGTTGAAGGAGGATACGGTTTCCGAAGGTGACAGATAGAGTTTTCCCTGTCCATGGAAGCCTTCAAAGGTCAGAAGACTGTTCATGGCGAGAGTGTCATCGATCTTTCCCTTCCGGTCCGGGAAAACCGCCTGAGCCTGCCATTCCCATTCAGGAAGCTCATCAGCCTCAGCAAGGGCAAGAGGCGTATCCGGCAGTAAATCTCCCGCTTCTGCTTCCTGTCCGTCCGAATTCTCCGCGAAACGCCCTGCCTGATCCCCGGATATGGATGCACTATCTGCAAAGCTTCCGCAGCCGGTCATTATCAATATGACCGACAATAAAATCCCTATGGCCTTTGTAATATATTTTTTCCTTTCAGCAGATATCATAACGGTTTTGTTTCCTCCCTCCTTGAATCCATCAGGATCAGATCCCTTATCGGTTTGTCTTCAATCAATATTTCCCATGCTTCATAAGTTGCTTTGACAAAATCTTCCTGCAATCTCCTTTTTTCTTCTATCAACGGA
>JAEEGL012485723.1_pt1 | contig 12111 bp, 17 predicted proteins | sample 9134231 | NCBI WGS metagenome assembly JAEEGL01 (sample SAMN16246548, study PRJNA631951) | gut metagenome | biome: gut microbiome; feature: rumen; material: fiber-attached | host: Bos | place: Iran: Karaj | collected 2018-10
CCTCACGGCCTTCTGGGTGCCGGAAGTCGTAAACCTGGTGTCCATTCTCTCTCAGTTCCTGCACCAGTTGTTGATGATAGCTGTTTCTCCAGCTACTCGATATGTATATCCTAGCCATATTAAATAATTGATTATATTTAATTTTATACTCTGATCTTTCTGAGACTCTATCCCCTACCCTTGTGTTCGGTTAATTGGCGTATATTATCAATATATTTTTTTTCCACTTTTCCGGTGCAAAAATGTAAAGGTTCTACCGAAGGGAAGTGATTCCGTTCAGACTTTACGCTTACATTATTGGACGTTTTAAGATTGTTATATCTTTATTCGTCGCTTTTTTGTTAGCGTTTTATGGAGTGAGTCGTAAAAAATTGCGTCCGCTTATAAAATTTTCCAGATTTCTAGCGGTATATGTTCGTTAATTATAAACGTCTAATATAGAGGTTTCGTTAACGGCGGTGATGATATAATCATTCATCGACGTTCCCATGAATTTTTCCACACCTTTTAAGGATCCCTGAAGACTGTTGCCTTGCACCAGATATGTTACAGTCATCCTTTTTTCCTTTTCAGACTTCTCATCAATTGTAATGAAGGCCACCTTACATTTATACCATTTGTCCTGAGAATTGTTCTCTCCAAATATAATTTCACTATAGGAGGACAGCCCCAATTTCTTGACTTCAAAATCACCGGTAACATAGGATGCGGTTTCTTCAGTTATTCTTCGCTCAGCTTCGGAAAAACTATTCGCTCTTATAACATACTCTTCAGAGACAGTAGTCTGTTGACCACTCTCCCCTACCCTATCGTACTTGACCTTGCACTCAAACCAATGCTGCTGATTCTTATTTTTCATATGCAAGTTTATTTCTCATATACTCCTGGGATTTCATTTCGGATCTTCGTGCTCCTTCCCGTCCGGCTTCTATTAATCCCCATATACCTTTGACTATATTATACAGGATTATGGCCGTCCATTTGATGGAATAGACGACGATCTTCATGGCCAGCACGATGATATTCCCGATCAGGCTACCTATAAGCCATCCGATAAATATTGCCATAGTTGTAATCTTTAAAAGTTTAACTTCCGTTCATGATCTCTATTTTTTATGTGTATATTATCTCTACTGCAAAGATACAAATTATTTTTCAAACCACAATGAAAAACCGCGGATATTTACAATATATTAACATACAAATATATTATATTCCTAATATACTAATATACTACCACTTCAATATATTATTTTATTTTTTTTCTAATGTTTTATTGGTTAATTAATATTCTAATATAGTAATACTCTTATAACTTAATATATTATTTTACCGAGGTTAAAGAAAATCTGATATGCGTTTAAATATCTCAGATTCAGCCAATAATCACGTTTAACCGAAAAGATGGATCACTTCTTTTAAACCTTCTATTTCCCTTTTGTAAACATAATAATATATGAATATACTATTATTATCTTATATTTTTATATTAACGTATTTATATACCTTTCTTAAAAAATTCTATAATAAACAATGTGCATGTTGCACATTCCAAAATTCTCAATATCTTTGCACCATGGTTCAACCCTTTTGACACGCAAGTTGTACTTTTGTACGTACAAAATCTCGCTTTCGCGGATTTTTACACAAAAGTTAACTTGCCCACAAGGGGAATATTCGCTCGCAACTCGCATCTTAAAATAAATTAAATATGAAGAAAACTGTCAGGCTTGGAATCCGCCTTACCGAAGAAGAATATAAGGTGTTCGTCGAGAAGGCTGCACCCTACCCTTCCATGAGTTCCTTCGTCAGATCAGCAGTTTCGGTATTTGACGATAAACTGTATGCAAAGAAGCTAAAATCTTTTGAAGATTTGTATAATCTTATTATGGAACATAAGACGGAAATGTCGCGCCAAGGTAATAATCTTAACCAGATTGCTCATGCCTGTAATTTGCTTTCCAAAAACAATAAGCTTTCAGAGAGTTTTGTTGAATCGGAGGTTTTACCTGTCATCAGATCGGTTAATGGCGACTTTGCGCAAATTCTCTTTATGGAAGAAAAGATATTTAAAAACTTATTTGTCTAATCTATTAATTGTTTAGTTTACTAATATTGTATTATAGAAGTTATCTAATATACTGATATACTAATATTTAATATTTTATACTATCTATATAACAATATACCAATATACTAATATATAATAGAAAAAGACAATCACTATGATGATATATAAGGATAGTAATATATTAATAAAGTTAAGATGTTGTATTAACTTGTTGCAGCCGTTTCTTAAGGAGATACGTTTGTGTACTCAGCCTTATTATTCTTTTATATACGAATACTTTTATATTAGACAAAAAGTATTGTAATACATTTATATACCGATATACAAATACTCTATATTACCAATATATTACACTACCGTTATACCAATATATTAATATACTATTCTAAAATTTACTTGTACTATATGATAGCTACAATTCTCCAGTCCAGTAAATCTTTTCGTGCAGTTAAATACAATGAGGATAAAGTCAATGAAGGTGTTGCACGTCTTCTGGAAGCATCTAATTTTCCTCCTTATCTATTTAATGGTTTTGGAATAGGAAATAATCAGAGTATGATCAGAAAATTCTTCATAGATTACTCTGCGAGAAACCAGCGAATACGAAATCCTCAATTTCATGTAGCTATCAGTTGTGAGGGTAGAACGTGGACGGATCAACAGTTGTTGGATTTTTCACATAAGTGGCTGAAAGAAATGGGATATGAAGGACAACCTACATTAATATATTTCCACCAGGACACGGATAATAACCATCTTCATATTGTCACAAGTAGGGTAGGGCAGGATGGTAAAAAGATAAATCATAACATGGAACGAGTTCGCAGTAGAAAAATTATTAATAAGATCTTAGGTGAAAATGTCAGAAAGACAACTTCTAAATTCCTGACTGATGCGCTGAATTACAGGTTTACGTCTGTCAACCAGTTCAAGGCTATCTGTGAGGCTGCAGGGTATGAATGCTATACTGAGAATGAAACGCTGTACCTGAAGAAAGAGGGAATGGTACAGATGAATATATCCCTGAATGCTATTAACAGCAAGATTGTCAAGTTTGGAGAAGAGGACGAAAAACGCCGTAGGCAGATATATGGTATCATGAAGAAGTACTGGAATTTGTCTTCTAATATTAATGAATTGGAGAAAATCCTCCGTGAACAGCATGGTATAGCCCTGAAGTTCATGGGAAAACCGGATAGTCCGTATGGTTATTTCGTCGTTGACAATCATACAAAGCGGGTGTATAACGGCTCTCAGATCATGAAGATTAAGGATCTGCTGAACTTCATGCCTCCGGAAGAAATGATGTCGGAAATTAACGACTATATCAAAGTCCGTCTGGACGAAAATCCTTATATGACGACAAGGGAACTGAATAAAACGCTGAAGATGTACTTTGGGGCAAACCTGAAGGGTGGGGTACTATATTATAAGAAAAATGCTTATCCTCTGAATGAGTTTACCAAATCAATTCTGAAGAGAAATGACAGAAGACAATGGCTGAGTGAATTTTCCATCAAGACAGAAGATGAAGCAGAACTGCTATCAAGGGTGGTAGGTGTAGACAAGTCTGCCTTTACCGTGAATCCCAACCAGGAGAGGGATTTGTTAATCATCAAGAATGAGCTGCTGACGATACTCAACTACAGTGAGACGAGAAAGGAGTTCTTTGACAGTCTGAAGGAAAGTGGATATTCCCTAAAAATGATGGATGGTTCTTGTTATCTCATATCCTTCAAGGATAAGATGTGCGTCAATCTGGACAACGAATTGAAAATCGGGCCTGCCATCAATCTGATAAAAAAACATCTGGATAAGTCTCATGAAATGACACCCAAGCGTAATAAAAAAGCATTTAAGCGTAAGAAGTCACGTACTTCAAAACTGCACACTGTCCGGAGAACAGTAGCAAAGGTGGGGCGCACTGTAGGTACTGCCGTGTCCAGGGTTTCTTCCGTAGTCAGCGGAGCTGCAAACTTACTGGGTCATTTCAGCGGAGGATCCGGCGGAGTGGCCGGAGGAGGCGGTGGAAAGAAGAAGAAGCGCAGCATCTATGATGATGACGATGATATGCAGATGACAAGGTAGCATTATTCATTTAGTAATATATTAATATACTTTTATTCTAATTGCGTTATCTTTGTTTATACTGTTATATCATTATACTATTTTGTTAGTCTATTAGAATAATAGATAACCTATATTGTAATATGTTTTTATAATAAGTATTAAAAATATTATGCAATCAGTATATTTTATATAATATATGTTAATATATTCGTATGTTTGTTTATTTGTATATTGATATTTGAAAAATTTGTTTTATATTTGCATCAGTTTTTATAACGCAGTAACTGGAAATAAAATGAAAAAGAAAAAGAAAAAAGTTTTTATGTTCACCAATTTTAAGGGTGGAGTAGGGAAGACTACCTTATGTGTGTCTTTTGCGCACTATCTGGTCTCCAAGGGTCAAATGGTAACAGTCTTCGATGTGGATTATAATCAACAGTCTTTGTCTGAAAAAAGGGAAGATGAATTATCCAAATATGAGGATGATAATATGGAGGTTCCCTTCGAGGTTCACAAATTTACGAATCTCCGTAACGCAACGGCTGTTGCAACACTTACGAATAATATTCTTAATGAGATTGAAGGTAATGTGCTGATAGATGCGCCGGGAACGGCTATCGAAAAAGGTTATGCACAATTATTGATCAACTCAGACTATGTGGTGTGTCCTTATAATTATTCTGAAGATACGATCAAGCAAACGAACAAACTTATCCAGTCTTTGATAGATATCCATAAGCTTAACAAGCAAATCAAGACTCAATTAATTCTGGTGCCAAATGACATCCATAGTTCTGAAGGTACCAGGGAGGAACTTGAAGCTATCAGTCAGCTGGAAGCAGCGTGGAGTAGTGTTCCTTATTTTATGGTGGCCCCGAAAATCCCTCATCGTGCCGGTGTAAAGAAAACATGGAGTACGCTGGAAATGGGTGACGCTCACGCCAAAGCAACCAAGAGATCTTTTGACTTTATATATAAAAATATTTTCACGGAATAAATTATGGCAGACAAATCTAAAAAACAGGAGAAGAAAAAAGGTGGTAGCGGTCTGAAAGGGGCTATTGATAGTCTTCTCGTAGGGGTTATCAAGGATGAAATGGGCGTAAATGAGGAGGAGCAGGAAGATATTGAAACTCCAGAATCAGATACGGAAGAACTTGAGAATCCTAAGAAAAATAATAAGATAAGGCAGGTGAAACCAGAGAATAAAATCTTCAGTGATGATGATAACGTCGAATCTACATTCATCCGGGCAGAAAAGACACTGAAGGATGTGAATAGTAAGAACTTCACAATGATATGGGTTGACACACGCTATATCACCCTGCTTAAAAGAGCAGCGGCGGCAGCGGAATTCAAATCCAAAGGAAGGTCAATGGTGAATATTATCGTGGCCGATTTTATCAAAAGGCACTACGATGAAATCAAACAGATGATCGAATCGGAGCAGATAGAAGACCTCCTGAACATCTAAAATATACAGGCTGGTGCGTCTTGTCATGTGGCGCACTGGCTTTCGCTAGAAATCTGGAAAATTTTATAAGCGGACGCAGAACATGATTTCTCTTTACTATATAGACTCTATAAATGTAGGCAAGAAGTCTCCCTTTGTGTGAACATGGGGAGGTGATGAAACAGCTCTGCTTCCGTCATAATTAATAAATTATGGACGGTACAAAATCATATTCAAATCTTTTGCAGTCTGCCAACAAACTGCTCTCCGTCGTGTTTAATGTCTGCAAAAACAAAAAGGTGGGGGAGGATATGGTGGCTGAGACGATCCATCGTCTTGACGAGATAAGAAATGACCTTCTCGATATTGATAAGGCAAATAATAAATAAACTATAAGGACAACTATGGAAAAGTTAATTGAAATCCTTTCTTGGTGTATTGAGCATAGTAGCTTATTGGCGAAGTGTATTTTCTGGGGGGCAGGAGTTGTTCTGACCTTCATCGGTGTGTTCACAGGGTGGGGGGAGTTCTATGTAGCCGTGGCCCCGGCTTTTGTAACATTGATGCTGGCAGCTATGCTTCTGCTGTTTGCTACGGGGTTAGGAAAATGGCTTTATAACCTCCGTTTTTACTATTATGGACTTCATATAGAAAAGATGGAAGAAAAGAGGCCATGGCAATACGTCCAGCTGAAAGAATATCTTCAGCTCTCACGCTCGCAAAGACAGGAGAAAGAATTGCCCAAGGCCAGGAAATTCTGCCTGTACAGATACCTGAAATGGTATCGTAGGTATCTTAACAAAAGGAGAGACGAGGGGACACTCACCATACGGTAACTTAATCTTACTGAGGGGAAATGAAACAGCAAGGTGATTTGAGAAATGATCTCTGGAAATGGGTCGAGGGTAGAAAACTTCACGGTTCTTTTACCGAAAAGATCTATAATAGATTTTTGAGGATGTCTCTGGGAAACGCTAATATTTTGTATAAATTTATGTTGGCAAACTTTCCCGGGGTCGATGCGTCGGCTTTCGTTAGACTGGAGCACATCTATTATTACCGGTATTTCGAAGATCTTAACACGAAGAACTATTATGAGAGAAATAAGGTGGCTTTCATGCGGAGGGCAAACAACAAGCTCGCGTGCTGTTCTGTCCTGAGTCATAATATATTTGAGTTCTGTGTGATGGCTCTCTTTCCCAGAAAATGGCTCGCCAACTCAATTCTGCATATCTTCGTTAATGAGGATGGATATGAGTTGATGCTGAAGAAATGTAATAAACTTCTGATGGGCAACTGTCATGGTGGGGATATAGTCAATAGACTGAAAAACAAATTAGTCCTTGACAGTATAAACCTTGGAATTAAAAAAGATGATAGTTGGATTAAATCTTATGAATAATGGGAAAATATGCTAAATATTTCCTCTTGTGCGGCATCGCACTACTATCTGTAGAATCGTTTTTTAATAACGGAACGGTTTACAGATTGTACCAGAAAGGTAAAAAGGTGGTGGTGTCAGGTATCACCCTGGTGGGTGGTGGTGACAGACAACAGGCAATTGCAAAAAACGAAATGCTCCTGGAAATGGCCATACCCCGTGAAAAAATGACGGAGACGGTCTTGTATAAGAAATATTTCGTCGTTTCCTATAATACGGAATATAAAAATCCTAATTGGGTAGGGTGGAGGTTGACAGGAAACCATGTCTATGGTGAGATTAAGAGACCAAGCGGGAAGGCGTTCCATAAAGATCCTGACTTGATGGACTCACAGGCCGATCCATTGGATTTCAGAGGATCAGGATATTCCAGGGGACACCTGTGCCCGGCAGGGGACAACAGATGGAGCCGGGAGGCTATGTATGAATCTTTCTGTATGACGAATGTGTGCCCACAGCTTGAAGAACTGAATACTGGTGAATGGAACGACCTGGAGAACAAATGTCGGAAATGGGCACAGAGATATGGGGTGATATACATCATCGCGGGGCCAGTATATAATGAGACAATGGAATATGTAGGAAATACCAATGTTCGGGTTCCAGCAGGGTTCTTCAAAGTGATACTAAGGACAGGTAATAATCCTCAGACAATCGCTTTCTTCTTTGACAACAGGCAGAATGTACCGGAGAGGATGAGCGTGATGTCGGTGAAGGATATGGAGAAACTGACGGGGCTGGTATTCTTTCCTCTATTGCCTGATGAACTGGAGAAAAGACTGAAATCTTCATTTAATATTAATCAGTGGAATTATGGATATAGCAAAAAGAAAAGAATCGGAAGGGGTTTTCGAAGACGAACAATATCTTTACGAAGAATGGTTTACAGAACAGTCTGACAGACTAGAACGGCTTGCTTCAAGGATATATTCTCTGCGGCAGGAAATGGCATGGCAACAGCTGGTGGCGTTGATCCTGAAGAAAAAGCCGAAACTGGCAGCAGAGATACGGAATATGGGCATCGACCTACAGCAAGAGATACGGGTATCTGCAACACATGTATCTGTTCTTAATGCTAAGATAGATAATATCGTGTCCCATATCTACGGCTCGATGCGTAGGGATCTGACAGACTCCAGAAAACTGTTTTTTGATATGATCGGGGAACACCGGGAGTTCGAACAGTTTATGGGACTGAAACAGCAGGGAGGATATGAAGAGAGTAGGGGAGATTTCGATGAAATCAAACCTGGAGAGTTCCTGAATGTGGATGAGGGATATACAAACCTGATACCGGAACTGGAAACGCTGTTACGGCAACAGGATCAATCGCCACAGAAAAAAATGACATGAGATCATTATTATAATTATAAAGATATGAGAAGGGTTTTTATTATGGAGAAGCCGGACATGGCTCTCGGAATGGCTCAGTTCTTCTGGGGCGCGAAAGCAGTACGCCAAAAGAAGAATACACATTATGAAGGACAATACGACGGTGTGGACACCGTGGTGACATGGGCCTACGGTCATATCCTGTCTATGCCGATGCCGGAGGCTTATGGCGAACAGTTTAAGGAATGGAAACAATATCCTTGCTTTCCGGAGGTATGGAAGAAGGTAGTCTCACCATCTACGAAGGAACAGTTCAAGGCCATTAAGGAACTGGTGGCCAAAGCGGATCTAGTCATTAACGGGGGAGACCCTGACCGGGAAGGACAACTGCTGGTTGACGAAATTCTGGAATATGTCCGATACAAGGGTAAGGTGCAACGGATCTTGGTTAATGCCAAAGATGATGTGTCAGTGCGTAGGGCGTATGAAACGATGTGCCCCAACGATAAATATCACAACCTCTATCTGGCAGGACTGGCACGACAACGTGCCGACTGGCTGGTAGGTATGAATCTTTCACGGGCCTATACGGTCAATGCACAGCGGTCAGGAAAATGCCCTCCTATCCGATTCGGAAGGGTGAAGATTCCAACCTTGTGCCTGGTAGTACAAAGGGAAAGGGAAATCAAGGACTTCCAGCCGGTGGCCTACTTCCTTCTTCATGGTTTATTCGATAAGGATGGTTCCATATTCAAGGCTTCACTCGTTCCAGAAGAGGATGCACCAATAGATGCGGACAATCATATCCTTTCAAAAAAATACCTACTCAATATCGTGGAACAGGTGAGGGGAAAGGAGGCTGTGGTTGTAAAGGCAGAGAAAAAGGCTGGTACCGAAGCAGCTCCGCTACCTTACTCACTAGACACCCTCCAGGTGGAGGCAAATAAAAGATTCGGGTTCTCGCCGAAGACGGTGCTCGATACTGTTCAGTCTATCTATGAGAAGAAATTCGTTACCTATCCGCGATCTGACTGCAACTACCTCCCGGAAAGCCAGCATGGGGATGCTGCAGATATTTTAAGAGCTCTCTCTCAGTACGAGGGGCTTGGACAGGCAGTCCAGGGCGCTGACCCTTCTATCAAGGGTAAGGCTTTCAACGGGAAAAAGGTGGAACAGGCAGCACACCATGCCATCATTCCAACAGGGGTGAAGGCTACAGGATTGTCCGGGGTGGAAGAAAAGATCTATAGGATGATAGCCCTACGCTATATCCTGCAGTTCTATCCTCCTAGTAAGTTCAATAAGATGGAAGTGCTGCTGTCTGTAGGCGAATATACCTTCAAGGCTTCCGGCAAGACGGTAACCGATAAGGGGTGGAGGGCGGTGCTCTCCGGAGAAGAGAAAGATAGTAAAGATGTGGTGCTTCCTGAAATGAAGGTCAATGAAAGGCTGCAGGCTGTCCGTTATGAAATAGAGGATAAGATGACCACACCTCCGGCACGATTCACCGAAGGTACATTGCTGGCTGCCATGACAAACATCTGGAAGTTTGTCAGTCCCGACAATCCAAACAGGGAGAAACTGAAGGAGTGCAAAGGTATCGGTACACCGGCTACTCGTGATACCATTATCGCGGAGCTGATGGAAACAAAGGGTGGAAAACTTACTCCCTATATCTCCAAGGAAGGCAAGGAACTGGTGCCGACGGATTTTGGTATGGCCGTGGTGGATAATATCGACGTAACCTTTACGAAACCCGACTTTACGGCCGTCATGGAATATAACCTGACGGAGATTACAGAAGGGAAAAGAACGTTGGAATCTTATATGCAGGAAATCAAACAGATTATCGGACAGAATATTGAATTTGCGGAAAAGAGAAACTTCAACCTACCAGGGTTGACGGCAGAGAAAAAGGTGGTGATGTTACAGTGTCCCATCTGCAAACAGCAGACACTATCCAGGAGATTTTCTTCTAATACTAAAAGATATTTCTGGATCTGTACTGATAGAGAATGTCATACAAAGAGAACGGTGTTCTATGATGACTACAGGAATAAACCGCTGATCCGGATCTGTCCGGAATGCAAAAGTCCACTAAAGCATGTGTTCAGTAAGAAGAAAAACAAATATTATTGGTTCTGCGAGAAATGCAATGAATTTAAAAACATTACTTAATCATTCAAGAATATGGAAGAGACAAAGGAAAAGAAAGACGGAATAATTCAATTCTCCCCGGAGGAACAGGAAACCCTGCTTCGGGAGGTGATCGAGGAAACCGCGAGGCTGAAGGGTGATAATGATCCCAAGGGGGCTGTTGTCTTCATCCCTGATTCAATCATGGATAAGATAGACACACTCAAATATTCTCTCAGAAAGGAGAAAATCACCAAGAAACACTTGATAGCAGCTATCTTGAAGGTGTTCTTCAATAAGGTTTCCGGGGCAACAGCGAAGGAGTTACAAAAGATGATGTCGGACGGAAAATCTAGTTAATGATATATGACGAAACATAAATGTAAGGCAAGAGTCGTACGCCATAATCCGTTGACAAATCCTGAAAACGGATGGGTGGAAGGTTTTTATTTCCAGGACTTGTGTGGAGGAGAGATAAAACACTTTATCCGTTCAGGTGAAATGGTCTGGGAAGTAATACCTGATTCGGTAAGCAGGAATATAAACCTGTTCCTTCCAGATGTTAACGGTAAGAACATCCCAATTTTTGAAGGGGATATAATTGCTGTTCGCGAAGAAGGAGAAAATAGCGGATGGCTTGAATACGTTATCGGATGGGATAGTTATGGATTACAACTCGGCATCTGCCCTGTATCTTATTATTTTAGCGACCGTCCGGATGCAAAAGACGCTTTTGTGGGACATGCGTTAAGGATGGCTCTTAGCAGACAGTATGTTTGTCGGCTGCCACTCCATGCTTATGATCTCTCTCAGAGGTACAAGACGGATAAAACCGGCGAGTGCCATCCTATGATTATCTCCCATGAAATGGCTGAAAAGATTGTCATTCCAGAAGAATGGGAACCCGTTATTAAAAAGGATGATAAAATTGTAAGGGAGTTATGACACATCAGAATAAATACATCGACATGGAACAGCCGCTCTATATTAACGGAAAGGCTATCTATACCACCGGGGGAGCGGCCAAGGAATATTCTCCCGTGGCCTGTAACCTCCATAAAGGATGTGCCGGAGGATGTGATTACTGCTACCTGAAATTCGGGCCGTGGAGTAAAACGCTGGGGAAGGATAGGCCAATACTGCAGAAGTCTTTTCTTGATAACAATCATGCGTATGCCGTCTTTGCCAAGGAGTTCAAAAAATATCATCCTCAGATAGTAAGCCGGGGAGGACTGTTTTTCTCTTTCTCCACGGATCCGTGTGCACCAGAGGTGTTTCCTCTCTATTACAGGTGCATGATGAAGGCTCTGGGATTCACACCCGAAGGGGAACGCGACAAGGCTTCACCTGGAGCCGTGATTGTAAAACTGCTCACCAAGCGCACAGAGTGGATAGATACACCTGAAGGAGAGTTGCTTTTAAAGCGAGGTGGTGATAACCTGGAAGTGGGATTCACGCTGACAGGACATGATGAGCACGAGCCGCACACATCGCCAGGCGTGGAACGTGTCAGGGCAATGAAGAAAGCATATGACATGGGCTGTTTTACATGGGCCTCGATAGAGCCTATACTTGATAATGATGCTGAAAAGGCAAAGGAAATCATTA
>JAEEGL013654771.1_pt1 | contig 12111 bp, 10 predicted proteins | sample 9134231 | NCBI WGS metagenome assembly JAEEGL01 (sample SAMN16246548, study PRJNA631951) | gut metagenome | biome: gut microbiome; feature: rumen; material: fiber-attached | host: Bos | place: Iran: Karaj | collected 2018-10
CAATTTAGGAATCAGTCCTTAAAATCAGCCTAGTTAAAGTGTCCAATAATTGGGGTGCACTTCATTTTCCAAAGCAGGGCTTTTTTTTGGACTGCCGGTTCAGGGAACCCCTCTTTTTATCCAGGGGCTTTATGTAAAATAAAAAAAGGCAAAGCCGATTTTTGCTTTGCCCGTATGGTGTGCGCAGTAAAATTTATTAAAGCTCAGTCATCAAATACCCATGCAATACCGCAGGATGCATTAACTGAAATGTTTGTTCCGAGATTGGCATCATGAGAGTCATCAGTATAGTTTATAATCGCAGCTCCCTTTACGGAACTTGAAACGTCCAGTCCTGCAAAAATGTTAAGATTTTTAGAAGACTTTACAGTTAAAATGCAGTCAAGTCCCAGACACATGTCATAGGCAGTATATCTGATACTTCTTTTAAGATAACTGCCGTCTAAATCCTTGTAGTTTCCGCCAAGAAATGCGTGTGCTGCAACGATGAGATTGTCATTGCACACTGGAGCAAGTCCAAATCCAACTTTAAAGCCTGTCTGAAATCCGTTAAGACTTGCTGACGACTGCTCCGGTATATCCAGAGACGTATAACTGAAGCCGAGATTACATCCTAATAAGAACGAAGCTCCCATGTTTGTTCCACCGCTTACAGTCATTCTTGTATATTTAAAACCGAATCCTTCAAGTGAAACGTCAAAGTCATCATAGGGGTCATCATCATAAAAAGTTAGTCTTGAATAATCGTATGAACCAAAAAGAGCAAGACTGCGTACAACAACACCGGTGTATTCATCTTCATCATCATCGTCATCATCTGCATATATTCCCTGAAGAATTACAAATGCCATTAAAAGTATTGAAAGAAGTTTTTTCATAAAGTATCCTTGGTTTATTAAAATGAATTAGAGCGTTATGAAATACGCCTTTCTGATATTATAAAGGATTGATGTTCTAATGCAAGAAAAAAATAAAATAGATAAGGATTATTACAGTGAACAGCATGAATAAAATATTTGAACTAATAAAACAACTTCCTTTAACCCGTATAATGGAATGGCTGCCTTATGGTGACGGTATAACGCTTCATTTTGGTGGACTGCATGAAATCAAAATTATTCACAAACGATACGGTGAAATTCCTCTAACGCTCGGAGAATATCACATTGATTTTCCTGATGTATTCTGGAGAGTTGTAAAGAATGAAAGAATTCTTTTTGCTTCCGAATGGTACGATGATGATGATGAATCAATTATTGAAAATATACCTGAAACTATATTTCTGAACGAAATTAAAAAAATTGATAAAAATCATGTGCAGTTTATTTTTACGGATGAATATGTAATTGATTTATTTAATCTTCACATAGGTAACTTTGAGAATGAAAAGTGTTTTTCCATTAATGATAAAAATGATAATAAAATATTGAGTTCAAATTTTTGACTTAGGGGAGTAATTATGTTTAGAGCAGAAGAAATAAAAGCTGATAAAGACTGGAAGTTAATCATAAAACTCTCAGATGGAGAAAATGAGTTTTCAATATGCGGTCGCAATATTTACTGGCGTTTATTTAAAAACGAAAAAGTTTTATATGCAAGTAATGACTTTGCTGAAGACCAGAATCTCTTTGATTACATGAATGAAGAACCCTGGTATGAAAAAATAGAGACTCCATTGTATTTTGAATCAATAGAAAAAATACGTTTCTTTGACTGGCTTTTAAAATTTAGAAACGGTTATAGCCTTGATATTTTACCTCAGCTTAATAACGAAAAACTTGTTTTTCTTGATAAAAAAGGAAGTCAGATTCAAAAGGAAGAGTTTCAATTATAGATAACGGCTTAAAATTTATTCTGAATTATGTTTTTTATAAATACAGGATTAAATATAAAAAACCAACCTCCGGTAAAAATGAAGTGTACTTCAAAAGCCGGAGGCAGTTTTTAGCGTTAATATTTTTTAGAGATTTGTGTAGCCCATAAGGTACTCGTCGATCTCACGGGCGCACTCACGGCCTTCGGCAATTGCCCAGACAACCAGCGACTGGCCTCTGTGCATGTCGCCTGCAGTAAACACTTTATCAACGCCGGTACGGTAAGAATAGTTTTCTGCATTCAGGACTGTATTGCGTGCAGAAAGCGGAGCACCGAATGCTTTTGCAGTATATTCTTCTGCGCCAAGAAATCCGGCTGCAATTAAAATTACATCGGCCTTTAATTCTTTTTCAGTTCCTTCGCGCTCGCAGAGTGTGCGCTTTCCGTCAATGTTTTTAAATTCAACCTGAACGGTTTTTATGCCGGAGACTTTTCCGTCTTTTACGTGAACTTCTTTAATTGTTGTTTCGTAAACACGCGGGTCGTGTCCGAACTTGTGAATGCTTTCTTCTGCACCGTAATCCGTTTTAAGGACTTTAGGCCACTGAGGCCACGGATTGTTTGCCTGACGTTCAGAAGGAGGACACGGCATCATTTCTATCTGAGTTACGCTTGCAGCACCAAGACGGATGCTTGTTCCCGTACAGTCGTTTCCAGTATCGCCACCGCCTAAAACAATTACGTGCTTGTCTTTTACGTCAAAAAACTTTTTGTCTTTAAGTTCTGAATCAAGAAGACTTTTTGTAACTGACTTTAAGAATGTAACTGCAGGAATCACTCCTTCTGCGTCGCTTCCCGGAGCCGAAAGAGGACGGGCTTTTTTTGCGCCGCAGCACAAGGCAACTGCATCATATTCAGAAAGAATTTTTTCTGCAGGAACAGAGTTTTTACTGTTTCCTCCAATGTCAGCTTCCGTTATGAATTCAACACCTTCGGCCTTCATAAGATTGATGCGGCGGTCAATTATTTTTTTGTCGAGCTTCATGTTAGGAATACCGTACATCAATAGTCCGCCGACTCTGTCATCGCGTTCGTAAACCGTAACACTGTGGCCGCGTCTGTTAAGAAGATCTGCAACAGCAAGACCTGCCGGTCCTGAACCAATAACTGCAACTTTTTTTCCTGAGCGAACTTTTGGAATCTGAGGCTTCATGTAACCAGATTCAAATGCTTTTTCGATTATAAAAAGTTCGTTGTCATGAATTGTAACAGGCTCTTTTTTGTCTGCGCCGCTATTCTTCTGTGCGCCGGCACCGCTGTCGCATCCGCCGGCTGATTCGCTGCAACTTGTGCAACCACAGTTGCAGGCTTTCTCGCAGAGGGCAGGACAGACGCGGCCTGTAAACTCAGGAAAGCTTGAAGTTTTTAAAATACGCCATGCTGCCATGTCGTACTGTTTCTGGTAAAGCGCATCGTTCCATTCAGGAATAAGATTATGGAGCGGACAGCCTGTAACCATTCCTGCAAGACGTATTGCACTCTGGCACATCGGAACGCCGCAGTTCATGCAGCGTGAAGCCTGACTGATTCTTTCTTCCTCATTAAGAGGTTCATGGAATTCCTTGAAGTTTAGTTCGCGGAGTTCAGGTTTTATGGTTACGTTTTCTTTTCTTGAATATGTTAAAAATCCGTTCGGGTTTCCCATTTTGTTCCTCCAAAATACTTTTGTTAAGTCAGGCTAACTTTTTCTGTCCGGTTGTTGCATAAAATGCTTCGAGTACCGCATCATCATGATTAAGTCCGCGTTCTTCGGCACGGCTTATTTCCGTAAGCATGCGCTGATAATCGTTAGGAATGATTTTCTTAAAGTGAGCAATGTAAGACTCAAAATCAGAAAGTATTTTTGCTGCAGTTTCAGAACCGGTTTCTTTAAGATGTTTTTGTATAACAGATTTTAAGAAAGCGGCATCATGTTCATCAGTTACTTCCTGCATGGTTACAAGCTGCTTGTTTATGCGGTGATAAAGATCATGATTTACGTCAAGCACGTAAGCGATTCCGCCCGACATACCGGCTGCAAGATTACGGCCTGTTTTTCCGAGAATAACTGCAGTTCCGCCTGTCATGTATTCAAGTCCGTGATCACCGCATCCTTCTGAAACAACGGTTGCTCCTGAATTGCGTACGCAGAAACGTTCACCTGCAATTCCGTTTATGTAAGCTTCTCCGCTTGTTGCACCAAAGAGAGCAACGTTTCCGATGATGATGTTTTCCTGTGCACTTCCTGAAAATTCAGCAGGCTTTTTTACAACGATTTTTCCGCCTGAAAGACCTTTTCCAAGATAGTCGTTTGCGTCTCCCGTAAGTCTAAGAGTAAGTCCCTTTGGAATAAAGGCACCAAAGCTCTGTCCACCGCCGCCGGCTGCGTTTACGGTAAACGAATCGTCTTCAAGTGATGAACCGAACTTTTTCTGGATTTCGCTTCCGAGAATTGTACCGAGTGTTCTGTCGGTTGAAGTTACGTTTACATTGAATACACCTTTTTTTGCATCAGCTGCTTTTTTGAATGCAGGAAGAAGTTCCTTTACGTCAACAGTTTTTTCAAGTGCAAAATCGTAAACATCATTTTTATCAAAGTGTGATTTTTCCTGAGGATTATATCCGTATCCGATGATGCGGCTTAAATCAACAAGACCTGCACGCTTAAATCCCTGTCTGTCTTTAAGTTTTAAAAGATCCGTTCGTCCGCACATTTCATCAAGATTATGCACGCCGAGTTTTGCCATGTATTCGCGAAGTTCCTGTGCAATAAACTTCATGAAGTTTTCAACGTATTCAGGTTTACCGGTAAAGCGTTTTCTGAGTTCGCTGTTTTGCGTTGCAACACCGAAAGGACATGTGTCAAGATTACATACGCGCATCATTGCACATCCCATTGTAATAAGCGGTGCCGTTGCAAAACCAAATTCTTCTGCACCAAGAAGGGCTGCAATTGCAACGTCACGTCCGCTCATAAGTTTTCCGTCGGTTTCGATTACAACGCGTGAGCGAAGTCCGTTTTGAATAAGAGTCTGATGTGTTTCGGCAAGACCGAGTTCCCACGGAAGTCCTGCATGGTGAATTGAAGAAATAGGAGCAGCTCCCGTTCCTCCGTCGTGTCCCGAAATTAAAATAACCTGCGCACCGGCTTTTGCAACACCGGCTGCAATTGTTCCAACTCCGGCTTCGCTTACAAGCTTTACAGAAATGCGTGCATCGCGGTTTGCATTCTTTAAATCGTAAATAAGCTGTGCAAGGTCTTCGATTGAATAAATGTCGTGATGAGGTGGCGGCGAAATAAGTGAAACACCCGGAGTTGCAAAACGTGTTTTTGCAATCCACGGATATACTTTTTTACCCGGAAGGTGCCCGCCTTCTCCTGGCTTTGCACCCTGTGCCATTTTAATCTGAATTTCTTTTGCGCTTAAAAGATATTCTTCTGTAACACCGAATCTTCCTGAAGCAACCTGCTTGATTGCAGAGTTTGCTTCTGTACCCAGACGCTCCGGTTTTTCGCCGCCTTCACCTGAGTTTGATTTTCCGTGAAGATGATTCATTGCAAGTGCCATGCAGCGGTGTGCTTCTTCGCTGATTGAGCCGTAACTCATTGCGCCTGTCTTAAAACGCTTTACGATTTCTTCAACACTTTCTACTTCATCAAGAGAAATAGCGCCGGCTTCATTAAAATTAAAGTCAAGCATTGCGCGCAGTGTGTGAGGATGTGCGTTATCATCAACTAACGTAGTGTATTCCTTAAAGCGCTGATAGTTTCCGTTGCGTGTTGATTCCTGAAGTGCGATTATAACTTCAGGACTGTAAAGATGATCTTCGCAGGTTGGACCGCGCCTGAACTTGTGGTTTCCTACAGAATCAAGGTGAGTGTTTACGGTAAGTCCGAGAGGATCGAATGCGCGGTTATGGTGGAAGTTTACGTCTTCTTCAATTTCTTTTAACGTAATTCCACCTACGCGTGAAACTGTATTTGTAAAGTATTTGTCGATTACGCTTTTGTCGATTCCGACTGCTTCAAAAATCTGTGCAGACTGATAAGACTGAATAGTGCTGATTCCCATCTTTGCTGCAATTTTTACAATGCCGTTTAAGATTGCTTTGTTGTAGTCATCAATTGCAGTGTGATAATCTTTGTCCAAAAGTTTCTGGTCAATAAGTTCTGCAATACATTCATGAGCAAGATAAGGATTTATTGCACGTGCCCCGTAACCTAAAATCATTGCGCTCTGATGAACGTCACGGATTTCTGCGCTTTCGAGTATGATTGAAATTGAAGTTCTCTTCTTTGTGCGTATAAGATACTGTTCAACTGCAGAGACTGCAAGAAGTGAAGGAATTGCAACATGACTTTCGTCAACTCCGCGGTCGCTTAAAACAATAATGTTTGCGCCGTTGTGATACTGCCTGTCGATTTCGTTAAAGACTCCGTCAATTGCATTTTCAAGAGACGTGTTTTTGTAGTAAAGAATACTTACGGTTGCAACTTTGTAGCCCGGCTTATTAAGTGCCTTGATTTTTATCATGTCAACGCCAGTAAGAATCGGGTTGTCAATTTCAAGAACAGTGCAGTTTTTACTCTGCGGCTCAAGAAGGTTTCCGTCGGAACCTACGTAAACCGTTGTGTCTGTAACGATTTTTTCCCTTAAAGAGTCAATCGGAGGATTTGTAACCTGAGCAAACAGCTGCTTAAAGTAACGGAAAAGTGCAGGATGTTTTTCGCTCATAATTGCAAGCGGAGTGTCCGTTCCCATTGAGCCGGTTGGTTCAATTCCGTTCTTTGCCATAGGAAGAACCATTTCGTTTACGTCTTCGTAGTTCCAGCCGAATGCGCGGTACATTATGTCGCGCTGTTCCTGAGTGTAAACAGGAATTTTTTTGTTAGGAATCGGAAGATCACGCAGGTGAAGAAGATTTTGATCAAGCCATTCTCCATAAGGATGTTCCGTTGCAAACTGTTTTTTGCATTCTTCATCAGAAATAAGGCGCTTCTGCTTTGTATCAACAAGAAGAATGCGGCCCGGCATAAGTCGGGACTTTAATGCAATTTCGTTTTCTGGAATATCAAGAACTCCGACTTCTGAAGAAAGAATGAGGCAGTTGTCTTTTGTAATATAGTAACGACTAGGTCTTAAACCATTTCTGTCGAGTGTTGCACCGAGCACGTCTCCGTCGCTGAATAAAATAGCTGCCGGGCCGTCCCAGCTTTCCATCATCGTTGCCCAGTAATGATAAAAATCTTTCTTTTCGCTGTTCATGGAGTCGTCGTGTTTCCACGGTTCCGGGATGCACACCATTACGGCAAGCGGAAGCGGCATTCCGTTCATCGTGAGGAACTCAAGCGTGTTGTCGAGCATTGCAGAGTCAGAGCCGCTCTGGTCAACTGCAGGAAGTATTTTTTTAATTTCGTCTTCGCTGAATTTTTCTGAGACGATGTTTTCTTCACGTGCGAACATGCGGTCAACGTTTCCGCGTATTGTGTTGATTTCTCCGTTGTGTGCAATAAAGCGGTTCGGATGAGCGCGCTGCCAGCTCGGATTTGTATTTGTAGAAAAGCGCGAGTGTACGATTGCAAGTGCAGAAGTGTATTCTTCGCTCTGAAGATCTTTATAAAAAGTTCTCAGCTGCTGTACAAGGAACATTCCCTTGTAAACAATCGTGCGGCTTGAAAAAGAAGCAACGTAAGTTTCAAACTTTGTCTGTTCAAACTGGCGGCGCAGGATGTAAAGCTTTCTGTCAAAATCGATTCCGCGGTTTACGGTTTCAGGACGTTCAATAAAACACTGCATTATGCACGGCATACAGTCGCGTGCTTTTTTTCCGAGTACGTCTTCGTTTACAGGAACTGTGCGCCATCCTAAAAATTTCATGCCTTCTTTTTCGCAGAGGGATTCAAGCATCTTCTGTGCCTGAGCGCGAAGAAAGCTGTCCTGCGGAAAAAAGAACATTCCTACTCCGTAGTCACGTTCAGCGTTAAGGCTTTTAGCCGCAATTCCGCCGGAAGAAAGTATTTCACCTTTTTCGCAGGCTTTCTTAAAGAATTTGTGTGAAATCTGAACGAGAATACCAACTCCGTCTCCCGTTTCGCCTGTGGCATCTTTTCCTGCGCGGTGCTCAAGTTTTTCAACAATTGAAAGAGCATTATCTACGATTTTTCTTGAAGCCTTTCCGTCAATGTTTACGACTGCACCGATTCCGCAGTTGTCATGTTCAAATGACGGTTCATAAAGAGTAGTTCTTTTTGCACTCATAAGCTGTGCCCCCTTTGAAAAAAAAAGACGCCTGACCTTGCGCAATAGGTATGTTTAAAATACCCATTACGTAAGATCAGGCGTCGTTGCCGTTCTGCAAAATATACACTCTTGAAAACTTTTGTGCAAGATATCACATGAAAAAAAATATTAAAAAAAAATTTTAAATACGTTGACAAATTATATTGTACGCAATATAATTTTATCAGATAAAAGCAGTTTTATTCCGCGAGTGAGGTGAAATATGGGAATTTATGATTTTAAGGTAATGGACAGAAAAGGAAATGAAGTTTCTTTTTCAGATTTCAAAGGAAAGGTTCTTTTGATTGTAAATACTGCCACAGGCTGTGGTTTTACGCCTCAGTATAAGGGCCTTGAAGATCTGTATCAAAAGTATCATGACAAAGGTCTTGAAATTCTTGATTTTCCTTGTGATCAGTTTGGTCATCAGGCTCCGGGAGATGATGATCAGATTCATGAATTCTGCACTCTTAAGTACCATACAACTTTTGATCAGTTTAAGAAAATCGAAGTAAACGGAAAAAATGCAATTCCACTTTATGCTTATCTTAAAGAACAGAAAGGCTTTGAAGGTTTTACAGGCATAAAGGGTGCCGTCATGAAAGCCGTTGTTTCAAAAATCGATCCAGACTATAAGAATAATCCTGATATCAAATGGAACTTTACAAAGTTCCTTGTAGACCGTGAAGGCAATGTAGTGGAACGCTTTGAATCAACAGTAGAACCGGAAAAAATTGAAAGTAAAATTGCTTCTTTAATTTAACATTATTAACGGAGGTATGCCATGTATGATGTAATTGTAATCGGGGCAGGTCCTGCAGGAATTTCTGCTGCATTATATATAAAGCGAGCAGGCCTTGATGTTTTGGTTCTTTATCACGGTGAAAGCCAGCTTGAAAAGGCTCATAAAATTGACAATTTTTATGGCTTTGAAAACGGTATTTCCGGTTTGGATTTGTATAAAGCCGGAATTGCTCAGGCAAAAAATCTTGGGATTGAAGTGCTTGATGCCGAAGTAACGAATATCCAGATGTCAGAAAAAAAGTCGTACATGGTAACTTCAATGGCTGGTGATTATGAATCAACTTCTTTAATCATTGCAACCGGCAACAAAAAACTCAGGCCAAACCTTAAAGGTGTTGTTGAACTGGAAGGAAAGGGAGTCAGTTACTGTGCTGTATGTGACGGCTTTTTTTACAGAAAGAAAAATGTCTGCGTTTTAGGAAACGGGCGCTATGCATTTGAAGAAGCAATGTATCTTGCAAACCTTGCTGATTCAGTTACAATTCTTACTGACGGTATGGATGTTTCTGAAAGAAAAGTTCTTCTTGAAGAACAAAAGGCAAAGGGTGGAGCAGCAGAAAAAATTTCAGTGAATGCCCATAAGCTTCATGAGCTGCACGGTACAGAGCGGCTTGAATCTGTAATCTTTATGGACGGAACAGCCTTTGCATCAGATGGACTTTTTGTTGCACTCGGAAGTGCCGGCGGGGCAGATTTTGCAAAAAAGCTTGGTCTTAAACTTAACGGTGACAGCATTGCTGTTGATGAAAAAATGTCTACAAATGCGCCTGGCATTTATTCCTGCGGTAATGTAAACGGCGGACTTTTGCAGGTTTGTAAGGCAGTGTATGAAGGCGGTATTGCAGGTTTGAGTGCCGTTGAATATGTAAGGGGATTAAAAAATGAGCGGAAGTAATGGTAAAAAGCAGAATGTTCAAAAGTATGACAGCCTCCTTTTAAAGAATCAGCTTTGTTTTCCTTTGTATGCAGCATCACGCGAGATTCTGCGTCTGTATACTCCGCTCTTAAAAGAGCTCGATTTAACTTATACGCAGTACATTGTAATGATGGTTTTGTGGGAAGAAAAAGAGCTTAAGGTAACTGAGCTCGGAAGCCGCCTTTTTCTTGATACGGGAACTCTTTCACCGCTTTTAAAATCGATGGAAAAGAAAAATCTTTTGTGCAGAACCCGAAGCAAAAGTGATGAGCGGATTGTGCAGGTTGCAGTTACAAAAGAAGGCGAAGCCTTAAAAGAAAGGGCGGTAAGCATCCCGCAGAAAATTGGAAGCTGTGTTAATTTAACTGCTGAAGAAGCTGAGTGTCTTTATAAGATTTTATACAAGATTATAAGCTAGTGGATTTCTTGCTCAGATTTTGCGTCCGTAAGATTTTACATGTGTAAAATTTAGCGGGCGCTTTTTTTATCGATAAAATTTTTCGCGCGGGTTTTGTTCAGCCGATAGAACGCATCGTCGGGCATCAATAAATTTAGTTTTTTCGCGTGGTTTTCATTTTTCTACAAAACCGCTAGAATCGTCCGTATGGAAAATTTTGAGCACATTCTTTTTGATTTTGACGGAACGCTGTTTGATTCTTCAAAAGGTGTCTATAAGTCTTTTGCGCATGTTGCAGAATATTACGGAGTAAAGGCCGGAGAAGAACTTTTTGCAACCATGATAGGTCCTCCGCTTTACGAAAGCTTTAACAGATGTTTTCATATTCCTCAGGAAAAAATTCACGAGGCAATAAATGTATACCGCGAGTATTATACTCAGGGCGGGCTTTACGAATGTACAGTGTACGATGGAGTTACAGACCTGATTCAGGAGCTTCGCAAGGCCGGAAAAAAGGTTTACGTTGCCACAAGCAAGCCCGAAGTTTATGCGCGGAAGATTATTGAGCACAAGGAAATGACGCATCTTTTTGACTTTATAGGCGGAAGCGATGAGGAAGAAAAATTCCGTGTAAATAAAATCGATGTAATAAACTACGTGCTTGAAACAAATGGCCTTGAAAATAAAAAAGAGAGCGTTTTAATGATTGGAGACCGCTTTTATGATGTTGAAGGAGCGCATCAGGCTGGCATAAAGTGCATGGGAATTCTCTGGGGTTTTGGCAGCCGTAAAGAGTTCATGGAATGTGGTGCTGATTATATTGAAGAAACTCCTTCAAGTGTAAAAAAATCACTTCTTATTGTGTGACAAATCAGAAATTCCGTTATATAATATTTTATATGACGATTGACAATATAATACTTAAAGAAAAGAGCATTTCCCGCGAAAATTTACAGCCTGCAAAGCATCTCGGCATTAAATTCAACAGAATGAATTATATGCCGGCTTCTGCAGACGACAAATTTTCCTGCGTTATAGAAATAAGTGTAATTATTACAGATGAAAATAATAACGGAGTTGCTTCGGCTAAAATTGCATATTTTATCTTTGCATCTCTAGACGGTGATATTTTTGAACAGTCTCCAACAGCTGACAGGCTTTTTGAAATGGCAAAATTTGCATACTGGCAGGAGCTTAACAGACTTTTTCATGAAGTTAATCTTCCTCCTGTACCTGTTGCAAATTTTTTCCCAAAGAACAGCTGTTGAAACATCAGCCCTGATGGAGAAAACAGGCAGTGATATCTTTTGATAATGAAGAATTTTATCTTCGTAACATAGAAAATGTAAACCGCCTTACTTCAAAGACTCTTTTTTTCGGGAATCTTGTAGCTCCAGCATGTTTTTTGGGTAATTGTGCGGGTATTTTTTCAATTCCTATTCCTTTTCTCCTGAAAATGGGAATTTCCATTCTTATACTTTCGATTGTACAGTGGATGCTTGTATATCTTTTAGACAGACACAGGCTTCCTATGTACTTCTGCATGATAAGTATCATTTTTCTGATTGCATTTATCGGTACAAATTTTTATGTTGGAGTTTACATTACTTATGGACTTGTGATTTTTTTAAGCTGTCTGTATTACGATGTAAAACTGACGCGTGTTGTTTCGCTTATTTCTTATATAGCAACTGTTATATCCCTTTATTTTAAAGGACAGTCTGCGCTTGATGCAGGGCAGTCAGTTTACACTCCGCTCGAATATGCAATCAGGCAGGGCGCAGGTTATTTAATAGAATTTGCATTCTGTTATTTTGTCGGAGTTTCCATTGCAAAACGCTATAAAATTGCTCTGGATC
>JAEEGL014254087.1_pt1 | contig 12111 bp, 9 predicted proteins | sample 9134231 | NCBI WGS metagenome assembly JAEEGL01 (sample SAMN16246548, study PRJNA631951) | gut metagenome | biome: gut microbiome; feature: rumen; material: fiber-attached | host: Bos | place: Iran: Karaj | collected 2018-10
CATCATCGATTTGAACAGCTCGTGGTCGGGATGCTCGGGGAGACCCGGATAGTGGTACTTGATGCCGGTCTCTTTGAAGCGCTTGGCCAGGTACATGGCGTTCTCGCTGTGCTTCTTCATGCGGATGTGCAGGGTGTGCAGGTTCTTCTGGATGCTCGTGGAGCGGAAGGTGTCGAGCACGGGACCCAGCAGCATGGCGGTGCCGGTGTTCACGTCGATCAGAGAGTTGATGTATTCGGCGGAACCGCAGATGGCGCCGGCCACGCAGTCGTTCATGCCGTTCACATATTTGGTCATGCTGTAGATCACCACGTCTGCGCCCAAACGGTAAGGCGAGAAGATCATCGGGGTGAAGGTGTTGTCAACCAACAATTTGGCGCCGGCGGCGTGGGCAATCTTCGACAGTTCGGGAAGGTTGGCGATACGCAGCAACGGGTTGTTCATCGTCTCGGTGTAGAGCACCTTGGTGTTCGGGCGGATGGCCTTCTTCACGGCGTCGAGGTCCTGCATGTTCACGAAGGTGACCTCCACGTTGAACTTCTTGAGGTAGTTGTTCAGGAAGGCGAAGGTGCCGCCGTAGGTGGTCATGCTGGAGACGATGTGGTCACCGCTCTTCACCTCGTGCAACAGGGCGACGGTGATGGCGGCCATGCCGGAACCGGTCGTCCAGGCCAGCTCAGTGCCTTCGATGGCGGCCAGTGACTGAGCCAAAGAGAGGGTGCTGGGGTTCCAGTGGCGGGAGTAGAGGAAGTAGCCCTCGGTCTCACCGTGGAAGGTGTCGGTCATGGTCTTGGCCTGTTCGAACATAAACGTTGCGCTATCGCAGATAGCCGGGTTCACGCCTCTGTAGGCGTCTTTTTTGTCCAATCTTTCCAGGTTGGTTGCGGGATCGAATTTTTCCATATTTAGGTTTTATTTTTGATGTTAAATTTGAGGTGGCAAAGATACAATTTTTTTGGTTTGGCGGGTTGGCTGTTGGCTGTTAGCTTTTAGCTGTTAGCTGTTGGCTTTCACTGGCGAGAACTTGAAATCTGTTAACGTTGGACTATGACTTAGACTTAGACTTATGACTTAGACTTAGACTATAACTATTGACTTAGACTATGACTTTCGCGAACACTATTCATAATTCATAATTCATAATTCATAATTCTTAATTCTTAATCCCCTCACTTTATCTCCGCCAGATGCCGTTCGATGGGTATGCCGTTGTCCGGTCTGATGTAGTGCTGGTTGGCCTCGATGACGTGCGCCACGAAATTCATGGCCGTCAATACGCTGTTCTCCAAGGTTTCCCCTCGCAAATATTGCCCGATGGTCATGGCGGAGAAGACGTCGCCGGTGCCGGAGAACTGCGCCGCCACCTGTCGGTATGGGAGTACCTTGGTGTGACCCGTGCTCTTGTCGAACAGCATCGTGCAGGTCTGTCCCTCCATCACCATGCTGGAGATAATCACGGAGCTGTCGCCCAACTCATGGAGCGTTCGAAGCAGGTCCTCTGCCTCGTCCGCTGTGAGGGATTCTTTGTCCAAATATTTGTCAGCCAGGAATTTGGCTTCCGTGACGTTGGGCACTATCACGTCGGCCACACGGCACACGCTCCGCATGTACTCCACGGTCTGGGCCGTGGCGCCGTTGTAGAGCTTGCCGTCGTCGGCCATGATGGGGTCCACGAAGATGACCGTGCCCCGTGACTTCAGCCGCCGGCAGTAGTCCGCCACTAACTGCGCCTGCTCGTCCGAGACCAAATAGCCTGTGCAGACGGCATCCACGGAGAAGCCCTGCTCCTCCCAGATTTCGATGCTCTGGCGCATGTAATCCGTGGTGTCCAAAACCGCGAACTTGCCGTAACTGAAATTGTTGGACACCATCGAGGACGGCAGCCGGAAAATCTCGTATTTCAAATGCGAAAGGATGGGCGTCATCACTGACATCCCCAAGTTGCCGTAGCCGACAATATCGCCGACAAGTAGGATACTGCTCATTTGGACTTAGACTTTAGACTTTAGACTTTAGACTTTGGCTAATCACTAATCACTAATCACTAATCACTAATCACTAATCACTGATCACTAATCACTAATCTTCGAGACAGTCGTCGAGTTCGCGGGTGAGCTGGGGAATGTCCATGTGCTGGCCTATGAAGACGATCTTGACCATGCGGTCGCCGTATTCGGGGTCCCAGTCGCGCATGAAGGAGGGATCCTCCTGCATCAGTTGCACCAGATCCTCCTGCGGGGCGGTGGCGTACCACAAACCGGCCTCGGTGAGTTTCTGCTGCACGCCCGCCTGCTCGTACAGGTACGACATGTCGCGATATTCTTTAAAATAGCATACGCCCTTGGCCCGGATGATGTTTTTCGGGCGCTTTTTCGACAAGAATTTGTTGAATTCGGCGATTTTGAACGCCTTCCGACGATAATAGACGAACGTAGAGATACCGTATTCCTCCACTTCGCCGCCTTCGTGGTCGTGATGATGGTGGTGATGATGATGTTCATGGCTATTGGCTGTTGGCTGTTGGCTATTAGCATCTTCATCTTCGTCGTCATGATCATGGTCTTCGTGATGATGGTCTTCGTGATGATGGTCATGGTCGTGATGGTCATGGTCGTGATGGTCATGGTCTAAGTCATGGTCATGGTCATCGTGGTGGTGGTCGGCGCGGGCCTCGCGTTCCTCCTCCTCGGTGGTCTCGCGTTCCAGTTCGCGCACCCAGCCCGTGGAGACGGCAACTTTCTCGTAATCAAATGCTTTCGTGCCTACAATGCGATCCAGGTCCACCTGCGCGTAGTCGGTTTCGATGATTTCCGCGCCGGGGTTCAGATGCCGGATGATCTCTTTGACACGCTCGACCTCGTCCTCGGTCACTTCCGACACCTTGTTGAGCAGCACGATATTGCAGAACTCGATTTGCTGGACGAGCAGGTTCTCGATGTCCTCTTCGTCAACATCCTCGCGTTCCAGGTCGTGTCCGCAGGAGAACTCGCTCTGCATTCGCAGGGCATCGACCACGGTCACGATGCAGTCGAGGCGCGGGGTGCCGTGTTCGGTGTATTTCGGGTTCATGCGGGGGATGGTGGAGATGGTGCGGGCGATGGGCTCCGGTTCGCAGATGCCGCTGGCCTCGATCACGATGTAGTCGAACTGTCCGGTTTTGACGAGATCGGAGAGCTGATCGACCAAATCCATCTTGAGGGTGCAGCAGATACAGCCGTTCTGCAGGGCCACCAGACTGTCGTCCTTCTCGGCCACGATGCCGCCTTTCTGGATCAGCGAGGCATCGATGTTCACCTCGCCTATGTCGTTGACTATCACCGCGAACTTGATGCCTTTGCGGTTCGTCAGAATATGGTTCACCAACGTGGTTTTGCCGCTTCCGAGGTAGCCGGTGAGCAGCAATACAGGTACATCTTTCTTTCTCATATCCACTTCAATTTTGAGGCGGCAAAAGTACAAAAATTTGGTATGTGGTTGTTTACTTTTGACTTTTGTCTCGACACGTGCCCGTCGTTTCGAAATTTTTGTATTTTTGCACCCTGAAACGAAAAAAGTGCAAATATGAATAAAATGACCACGGGCGAGGTGATACAGCGGGTCGCGGCAGGGCTTTTCCGGAAGTTCGGCTTCGAGAAGACCTCCATGGACGAGATCGCCCGCAAGGCACACAAGGCCAAGCGCTCTATCTACAATTACTTCAACAACAAGGAGGAACTGTTTTGTTCCACGGTCATCTCGGAAATCGACCAGATCCAGCAGCGGTTGGCGGAGACCATGACTGGCGACGGGCAACCCGTGTTGCCTCGCCTTCGCCAATACCTCCTGGCGCGCGTGGAACTCATCGCGGAAGCCGGTACACTTCAGGTGGCTATGAAAGACAAACATCTGGAAGACAATGATTTCCGATTCGACAGTCTTCGGGAGAGAATGAATGAATTCTCGGATTGGGAGCACCATCTGTTCAAAAAGGTCTGGTACGCCAAACCGACGAACGACCCGCCCGCAACCGTCGAACTGCAGGCCGTCGCCTTCGCCGACATGCTCAGCGTGACCATCAACGGCCTGAGCTACACCTTCTTCGTGGAGGACAAATACGAACAGTACAAACCTTCCTACGAAATGCTCATCGACTTGATCGTCAACAGCGTGTTTGTGCAGTTCGCCGGGCACGATGAAACGATGAAACGATGATTTAATGAGGAATTAACGAAAAACCCTAATATATATGAAAACTATCCTTGAGCAGCCCCGAAGGGGCAAGACGCGCGAAGCGCTAATAACCCCACACAAGCGAAGCGCAGTGTGGGGATTGACACACAAGACAGGACCGGACTGCGGAGTCAGCGATAACGACAACCGCAGCGCAGTGTGGGGCAAGGCATGCACAGCTATAGCCGCGCTATGCTGTATCATCGTCATGGCGGTGCTGTGTACGGCCTGCGATCAAGACAGACAGGCGCTCACCGGCGACTACAGCTACAAGCTTTCGGGTGAGGTCGTGCTGACCAACGCGGAAGGGGAGGCGACCTACCGGCTCATCCATCGGAACGGGCAGATGAACATCCTGCGGGACAAATCGGGCAAGGGTCGCTATATTATAACAATGAATGAGATGACTGGCGGCTGTTACACGATGAACGCCGAGTTGCGCGGCGACTCGCTGGTGATTGCCCCGCACTCGTTCAACACGAACATCCTCTCCACCAACACGATCCCGGATTTTGATGTCGATTTCGAGCAGGATGATGACGCCACTATCGTCTATCGCATTTCTGCCTCCGGCGGCGGGATTGTTAATGGCAATATGTTGATTATTAGAGAAATATGGGATGGTCATCAGAGTGGCAACAGTGCAGTGTCCATCAGTGGGCCGGAAATGACCATCATAGCAGAAAAGAACTGACATGAAACGAACAACAATAATGATTTTGGCCGTGGTGACGCTCTGTGTCGCGACAAACGGCTGCCGGCACGAGGCGAAACAGCAGGAGCGTACCCCTGTTTCGGTGGAGGTGATGCTTGTGGACACGGTAAGCGGCGGGGCGACCCGTACCTACGTGGGCGAGGTGGAGGAGAACCTTTCCGTGTCGGTCAGTTTCCCCATGGGAGGGCGTGTGGAGCGCGTGTATGTGCATGAGGGCGACCGCGTGCGTGCCGGTCAGGTGCTCGCCATCGTCAACAGTGCCACCGCCCAAAACGCTTACAACTCCGCCAAAGCCTCGTTGGAACAGGCTGAAGACGCCTACAAACGGCTGAAAAAAGTCTATGAGCAGGGCAGTTTGGCTGAAGTGAAATGGGTGGAGATGGAAACCACGTTAGAACAGGCCCGCTCGATGGAGCAGATAGCTCGCAAACAGTTGGATGACTGTACGTTAAAAGCCCCGATTTCGGGTGTGGTGGGCACCTGCAACGCCAAAGCGGGTGGTTCGCTGCTGCCGGGCGAGCCGGCCGTCAACATCCTCGACATGGGCAGCGTCTCCGTCACCTTCTCCGTGCCTGAAAGCGAAATCAGCACGGTGAACATCGGCGACGAAGCCACTGTTTGCGTGCCTGCGCTGAACAACCGTATTCTTGTCGGCCGGATCACCGACCGCAGTGTCAGTGCCTCGCGCGTGTCGCACAGCTACCAAGTGAAAATCGCTTTCCCCAACTCTGACAAGACGTTGTTGCCCGGAATGGTTTGCAAAGTACTGTTAAGCCAGTCTGACGACCATGGATTTGTGGTCCCTGCCAAGTGCGTCCAGACCCGTCCGGAGGGCCTTTCCGTGTGGGTGGTGGAGAACGGCCGCGCGCAACACCGCCTCATCACCTCCACCGATTTCGTGGCCAACGGCGTTCTCGTCTCCTCCGGGCTCCGTCCCGGCGACACCATCGTCACCGCCGGCATGGACAAACTTTATGTAAATGCAGAATGTAGAATGCAGAATGTAGAATAATTATGAATTATGAATTATGAATTATGAATGAGACCATTAAGTACGTTCAGTTTAACTGCTAACTTCTAACTACTAACTGCTAACTATGAGTAGTCGTCACCATATCCTCGCTGCGATGCGCAGCCACAAGATCATCTTCTTCATTGTGGCGTGTTTGGTTGCATTCGGCATTTTCGCGCTGACGAGGCTGAACAAGGACGAGTTCCCGCAGTTCACCATCCGGCAGGGTGTTGTGGCTGCCGTTTATCCGGGCGCGACGGCCCAGGAAGTGGAGGAGCAGGTCACCAAGCCGCTGGAGCGGTTCCTGTTCACCTATGCCGAAATCGACAAGGAGAAAACCTACTCGGTGACGGAGAACGGCATCGTGTATGTGTATGCGGAGCTGCGCGTGTCGGTGACCGACAAGGACGGCGCGTGGTCGAAAATCCGTCATGGCTTGCAGCTGTTCAAGAAGACCTCGCTGCCGGCGGGCGTGCTCGAAATCGTCGTGGTCGATGACTTCGGCAACACCTCCTCGATGCTGTTGACCGTCGAGTCGCCCGAGCGGACGCCGCGCGAGCTGGAGCATTACGCCGAACAGCTCTGCGACCGGCTGCGCAGCATTCCCGAGATGGGCAATATCAAGATTTTGGGGAAGCGCAACGAGGAAATTGCCGTGATGGTTGATCAAGAGAAATTGGCGGCATACGGAATCAGCCAGCGGGCACTGTTGGTGGAATTGGCCACGCAGGGAATCCGTACCGTCGGAGGCAGCGTGGAGAACGAGGCCGGCGAGGCGCAGGTACATGTTTCCATCCCGTATCAGTCTGAGTATGAGATTGGAGAGCAAATCGTCTTCACCGACCCGATGGGACATCATGTGCGGTTGCGCGACATCGCCGAGGTCCAGCGCCGCTATGCCGAACCCACCAGCTTCATCAAGTACAACGGCGGCTCCACCGTGCTGATTTCCATGGAGATGGCGCCGGGCAACAATATCGTGGCCTTCGGCAAAAAGGTGGAAAAAGAGATTGTGAAATGCAAGCAGACGTTCCCGCCGGACGTCGATATGCACAAAATCACCAACCAACCATACGTCGTCAACAAGTCGGTGATGTCGTTCCTGCGCGACCTGCTCTTCTCGATTCTCGTGGTCATCGCGGTGATGCTGTTGCTTTTCCCGCTGCGCACGGCTCTCGTTTCCGGCTCCAGCGTGCCCGTCTGCACCGCCATCACCATGGGGTTGATGTACATCTTCGGCATCGAGCTGAACACCGTGACGTTGGCCGCCCTCATCGTGGTTCTGGGCATGATCGTGGACGACTCGGTCATCGTCATCGATGGCTACACGGACATATTGCAGAGAGGGTATTCGCGCTGGTATTCAGCTTTTACCAGCACCAAGGCCCTGTTTGTCCCGATGTCGTTGGCCACGTTGGCCATCTCGGGCATGTTTTTCCCGATGACGCATATCATCACCGGGCCGTTAGGCGATTTCGTGCAGCTGTTCCCCTGGACGGTGGCGTTCGCGTTGGTCTGCTCCATCTTCTACGCTGTCTGGATAATTCCTTATCTGTCAACGGTTTTCATCAAGCGAAACAAAGACGGTGTCGCGCCAAACCGATTCGAGGCCGCGCAGAACCGTTTCTTCGTGTTCTTGCAGGAACGTTACGATATGCTGCTGACCCGCTGTTTCCGGCATCCTGCCGTTGTCATCTGCTTGGCCGTCGCAGCTGTCAGTCTCGGCGTGTTCCTGTTCACGCGGCTGCAAATCCAGATGTTGCCGAAGGCTGACCGCAACTGTTTCGCCGTGGAGATGCACCTCGCTGAGGGCAGTACGCTGGCGCAGACCGAGGCGTTGGCCGACAGCATGGAGCACGTGCTTCGCGCTGACCCGCGGGTGACGTCTGTGACCTCCTTCATCGGCTGTTCCTCGCCGCGCTTCCACGCCACCTACGCCCCGCAGATGGCTCACAAGAACTACGCCCAGTTCATCGTCAACACGACCTCCGAGAAGAGCACGTTGAAACTTATCCGTGAATACGGTCCGAAATACGAGTACCATTTCCCGAATGCCTATGTTCGTTTCAAACAAATTGATTATCAAGCTGTAAGCAATCCCATAGAGGTGCGTTTCTCCGGCGAGGATTTCGATGCGATGAAGTCGGCCGCCGACTCGCTGAAACTTTTCCTGCACACGATGCCGGAACTCACGTGGGTGCATTCCAATATGGACGAGACCTCGCAGAACATCGGCGTCACCCTGAAGAGTGACGAGGCCACGCGTCTCGGGGTTACGCAGAGCATGTTGTCGCTCTATCTCTCTTCCGCGCTCGGCGGACAGAACCTCACGAGTGTGTGGGAAGGCGACTACAAAGTGCCGGTGATGCTTTACACACGGCAGAACGGCGATTCCCTCAACTATCAGGGGCTGGAAGACCTCCTGATTCCGACCTCAGTGCCGGGGACGTGGGTGCCGCTGCGGCAGGTCGCCGACGTGAGTCCCGAGTGGCGCGACGCGGTCATCCACCGCCGTAACAGCATCCGCACTGTCACCGTGGGCGCAGACCTCAACTACGGTTACAGCCAACCCGATGTGATGAAGAAAATCGACCAGTATGTCAACGAGGAGTTAAAACCGAATATTCCTGACAACGTGGAGATTAGCTACGGCGGACTGACTGGTATCAACGGGATGGTGATTCCCGAAATCGCGCTCAGTTTCCTGGCGGCGGTGCTGGTGTTGTTCGTCTTCCTGCTCTACCATTTCGGGCGGTTGGACATCGTTTTCCTGACCCTTTCTGCCAGCCTGATCTGTGTTTTCGGGGCGTGCCTTGGGCTTTGGATTTTCGGACTGGATTTCAGTATCACGGCGGTGTTGGGTGTGGTCAGTCTGATCGGCATCATCGTGCGCAACGCCATCATCATGTTCGAATATGCGGAGAGTCTGCGCAAGGTGCATCGCAAGAGCGCGAAGGAGGCCGCCTTCGAAGCGGGCCGCCGTCGTATGCGCCCCATCTTCCTCACCTCCGCCACCACGGCACTCGGCGTGATGCCCATGATTGTGGCGCACACCAACCTCTGGATGCCCATGGGCGTCGTCATCTGCTTCGGCACCATCTTCTCCCTCCCGTTGGTGGTGACCGTGCTGCCCGTGGCGTACTGGCAAATCTTTAAGAATAGTTAGCAGTTAGTAGTTAGTAGTTATGACGAAAAGCCCCTATATTATTAAATATTTCCTTAAGCAGTCCCGGAGGGACAAGACGCACGAAGTGCTAATAACCCCACACAAGGCGACAGCCGCAGTGTGGGGTCTGCAAGAAGAAACAGGAGGGACAAGACGCACGAAGTGCTAATAACCCCACACAAGGCGGTAGCCGCAGTGTGGGGTTGGATGCGGCAGTCTGATTCGGACTGCGGTGACAACGATATCGGAATCGCGAAGCGCAATGCGAGGCAAGGATATGATGATGAATGAACTAAATAATGTTATGAATAGAATAACAACAATCATAGCGATCATGCTGGGTTGTGCAACGATGTCTGCGCAAAGCCTCTCGTTGGACAGCTGCAAAGCTCTCGCGTTGCGGAACAGCGCGGCGGTGAAGAACGCGGCGTTGGATGTGGCGGCGGCGCAGGAGGTGAAGAAGCAGGCGTTCACGAAGTATTTCCCCAACGTGAGTGTGATGGCGGGCGGCTACTACGCGGCCAGTCCGCTGATAGAGTATAGTATAGACGACATCGAGAACGCCACGGCGCGGCAGTGGCTCCACAACCTCTACTACGAGTACGGCGCGGCGGCGGGCCTCCCGGACCGTATCTCCCTGTGCGAGAACGGGTTGACGGCGGGCGCGACGCTCGTGCAGCCGGTCTATATGGGCGGACAAATCGTGAACGGCAACAAGCTGGCGAAGGTGGGTGTGGAAGCTGCGGAACTGAAAGCGCAACTGACCGAAGATCAGATTCTTCAAGAAGTGGAAAAATACTATTGGCTGATTGTCTCCTTGCGTGAAAAACAGAAAACCTTGCAGCAGGCACTGGTTTTCTTGGACACCTTGGAACGCGATGTCACCACGGCGGCCGAAGCTGGATTGGTCTCGCAAAACGATGTCCTGAAAGTGAAACTCAAAAGGAGAGAAATGGAAGCCAATCAAACGAAAGTTCACAACGGAATCCTTCTCGCCAACCAGGCGCTTTGCCAGGCAATAGGCATGGAGATGCGCGGAAATTTGACACTGTCGGACACGCTTGGGGAAGTCTCGGAAATGTTTGACTGGGGCTTTGTGGACCATCGAACGGCTGTTCAGGGTCGCAAGGAGAAACAATTGCTGGATTTGCAGGTCAGCGCCGAAGAGCTCAAGAGGAAGATGGCGTTAGGGGAGACGTTGCCCCATCTGATGGTCGGGGGAACGGCCTCCTACGGCAACCTCGTGTTCGACCACTACTCCGCCAACGCACTGGCATTCGCGACGTTGCAGGTGCCGCTGACCGGCTGGTGGGAAACCTCACACAAACTGAAGGAACACGACATCTTGGTGGAAAAAGCGAAAAACGAACGTGTTGATTTGATGGAAAAGATGTATTTGGAGATTATGCAGGCGAACTACGATCTTGATGATGGTATCGCCCAGGTTGATGTGGCGGAATTGGCACTGAAAGACGCGGAGACCAACCTCCATGATGTCAAAGCTGACTACGACGCCGGCCTCGTCCCCGTCTCCGACCTCCTCGAAGCCCAAACCCTCCTCCTCCAAGCCAAAAACCAACTCACCGACGCCCTCATTGACTTGAAAATCAAGGCGGAACGCTACAAAATGCTGACAAAATAAAATACCGCCAGCTCTAAACTCTAAACCCTAATGAACCTCCTCGTTTTCAACCCCGAACACGACTACGCATTAGCCGACAACCAGCCGCAGTTTGTGGCGTTGCGGTCGGCGGCGCAGTTTGCCTACGACTGCGCGCCGTTCATGCGCTATCTGGCGGAGGAAGAGGCGGTAGTGCTGGACGCCTACCGTCCTTTCGGGAAGGAATTCCAGAAGCATTTCGCCCCGCTGGAGAATGCGGACCGCATCACCAAGGTGACGCCGTGGGGCTGGGACGCGGCGGTAGTGTATCAACTGCGGCGGATCGGGGTGGGGGAGTCGCTTCTGCCGTCGGAGGCACGGTTGACGAAACTCCGCGAGTTGGCGCACCGCAAGACCACCATCGCGGCGATGGAGTATATGCGGGGACACTGCGCTCAACCCGAAAAACTGCCCGATCCTCCCGAATATCTGACTGAAATCCAAGAAATTGAGGATTATGTGCAACGAAAGAAAGACGTCATCTTCAAGTCGCCGTATTCGGGCAACGGGCGTGGGCACCTCTACGCGCACGGGACGACGAACCCCACGCTCCTGCGCCAGTGCGCGGGCGTCCTGAAACGGCAAGGCGGCATTCTGTCGGAAAAGCAATACACGGTAGTTCAGGACTTTGCGATGGAGTTCGAGTGCCGGAATGGGGAAGTCATCTTCCGGGGCTATTCGCTCTTCAAAACCGAGCATTACGGCTACGGCGGCAACCTGCTGATGCCGGATTCCGAGATTCTTCGGACTCTTTCCCGCTATGTTGATACAGAGGAACTGGCCGCCGTCCAGTCGCTCGTCAGCGGTTTTCTGCAACAAGAAATCGCCCCGCATTATGAGGGCGAAGCAGGGGTCGATATGTTTGTCTATCAGGAAGAGGGTACGTACAAGCTGCATCCTTTCGTGGAGGTGAACCTGCGGAAAACGATGGGGCTGGCGGCGCACGACATTTACGCACGATATTGCCATCCCGAGGCGCGGGGAACGTTCCGGATCGTTCGTGGGGAGGTAGAGACGTGCCATGGCGCGTCACAACAGACGGGAATGCAGTTGCGTGACGGGTTGTGGTGGCGCGGTACGATGGCGCTGAACCCCGTCACGGCCGCGACAAGGTATGCCGTGGTGATGGAATTGAACGACAGCAACTAAATTTTGCGGCGCTGCACGATGCCGTCCATCTCGATTTCGATTTCCTCGGGGTTGAGTATGGTGATAACGGCAGCGTTGCCCTGACCTTCCTCGTCGAGGGCCTGCAAATGCACCTTGCCGGCGGAAAACGCGATAAAATAATCATTCCGGTTAAACTGACTTGTCCAATTGATGCGTCTCGCATCCTGCGTCCAGCTGGC
>JAEEGL014694168.1_pt1 | contig 12111 bp, 8 predicted proteins | sample 9134231 | NCBI WGS metagenome assembly JAEEGL01 (sample SAMN16246548, study PRJNA631951) | gut metagenome | biome: gut microbiome; feature: rumen; material: fiber-attached | host: Bos | place: Iran: Karaj | collected 2018-10
CGCGACATTTCGCTCGGACACCTCATCCTGATGGTCGACCTCTTCGTCATCACCAGTTCCTACATCGTCCTGCGCGACTGGAACCAGGTGCTCTACGGCTATGTGGTGCTGTTCGTCTCGTCGTATGTGGTCGACCAGGTGGTCAACTCCATGCGACAGAGTGTGCAGTTCTTCATCGTCTCCGACAAGTACGAGGAAATCGGACATGCCATCATCAACGAGCGACACCGTGGCTGCACCGTCATCAAGTCGGAAGGCCTTTATACGGGACGCGAGCACAACATGCTCTTCGTCCTCGCCAAAAAGCGTGAGAGCGGCATGATTTTCCAGATCATCAACAGCATCGACCCGAATGCCTTCGTCTCCCAAAGTGCCGTCATCGGTGTCTATGGCCAAGGGTTCGACCACTTCAAGGTGAAGGCAAAGAAGAAATAATGTAATAACTTGTCAACTCGTCAACTAAAAATATGAAAGAAAACGAAAACATTCAGCTACCCGACAATGCGTTTCGGGAACTCAAAGAAGGTGAACAGTATGAACCGGTGATGGCGCCCCACAAGGCGTATCCCGAAGTGAACGGATGGTCGGTCACGTGGGGCATCCTCATGGCCGTGCTCTTCTCGGCGGCCGCAGCCTACCTCGGACTGAAGGTGGGGCAGGTCTTCGAAGCCGCCATACCCATTGCCATCATTGCCGTGGGCGTGTCTACCGCCGCCAAGCGCAAGCAGGGCTTGGGCGAGGATGTCATTATCCAGAGCATCGGTGCCTGCTCGGGTGCCGTCGTCGCAGGGGCTATCTTCACCCTGCCTGCCATCTACATTCTGCAGGCAAAATACCCGGAAATGAGCGCATCGTTCCTCAACATCTTCCTCAGCTCTTTGCTCGGCGGTGTGCTAGGCATCCTGTTCCTCATCCCTTTCCGCAAATACTTCGTCAGCGACATGCACGGCAAGTATCCCTTCCCAGAGGCCACAGCCACCACTCAGGTGCTGGTTTCTGGACAGAAGGGGGGCTCGCAGGCCAAACCGCTGCTCATCGCCGGACTGGTGGGCGGAATCTACGACTTCGTCGTGGCCACCTTCGGCTGGTGGAACGAGAATGTCACCTCTCGCATGATGGGCTTGGGTGAGACTCTGGCCGACAAGGCCAAGCTGGTGTTCAAGGTAAATACCGGTGCCGCCGTCCTCGGACTGGGCTACATCATCGGACTGAAATATGCCTTCATCATCTGCCTCGGCTCGCTGGCCGTGTGGTGGATCATCGTGCCGGGCATGGCCTTGTTGTTTGGCGATCAGGTGCTCAGCATGTGGAATCCCGCCATCACCGACACCGTGGGCAGCATGTCGCCCGAGGACATTTTTGCCAACTATGGCAAGTCCATCGGCATCGGCGGCATCGCCATGGCAGGCATCATCGGCATCGTCAAGTCGTGGGGCATCATCCGCAGTGCCGTCTCCCTCGCCTCGAAAGAGATGAAGGGGGGCTCGTCTGAAAGCCGCGATCAGATTCGCACACAGCGCGACCTGTCGTTCAAGATCATCGCCATCGGCTCCGTTGTCACTCTCCTCGTGACCTTCCTCTTCTTCTGGTTCGGGGTTATGGACAACCTGCTCTTTGCGGTGGTCGGCATCCTCCTCGTCACCGTCATCGCCTTCCTCTTCACCACCGTAGCAGCCAACGCCATCGCCATCGTCGGGTCAAACCCTGTCAGCGGTATGACGCTCATGACGCTCATCCTGGCCAGCGTCGTCATGGTGGCCGTCGGGCTGAAGGGTCCCGGCGGAATGCTCGCCGCCTTGATCATGGGAGGGGTCGTGTGTACGGCGCTGTCGGTGGCAGGCTCGTTCATCACCGACCTGAAGATTGGCTACTGGCTGGGCACAACGCCCAGAAAGCAGGAGCAGTGGAAGTTCCTCGGCACACTGGTCAGTGCGGCTACCGTAGGCGGCGTCATGATGCTGCTCAACCAGACCTACAACTTTGCGTCCGGCGAACTGGCAGCTCCTCAGGCCAATGCGATGGCGGCGGTCATCGAACCGCTCATGAGCGGGGTGGGCGCCCCCTGGCTGCTCTATGCCATCGGTGCGGCCATCGCCCTCCTGCTGACGTTCTGCAAGATTCCCGCTCTGCCCTTCGCCCTGGGCATGTTCATTCCTTTGCAGCTCAACATCCCGCTGCTGGTGGGGGGCGCCGTCAACTGGTACGTCACGAGCCGCTCTTCTGACGACAAGGTGAACAAAGACCGTGGTGAGAAGGGGACGCTCATCGCCTCGGGCTTCATCGCAGGAGGCGCCCTCATGGGCGTGGTGAGCGCTCTGCTCCGCTTCCTCGGGGTAAACGCGGTGAACACGGCCTGGCTCGCCAACCCGCTGTCGGAAGCCTGCTCCCTGCTGGCCTACATCCTACTCATCATCTACTTCGTCAAAGCCACGAAATCAAACGACAACGAATCCCACTGATTCAAGAAAGAAATGAGAAAAGGCCGCGCTTCACAGTGCGGCCTTTTCGTGTCCAATTGAACAATACTCTTTGTCTAACTTTACATAAAAATAAGAAGACAATTTGTATGGGGATGAATATTTCGCTGCAAAAGTACGCAAACTAAACGGAACGACCAAATATTTTTAGTATTTTTAAAGATTATAGTTTCAGGCGGAGTTGGAGGAGCAAGGCGGTCATCGACGAACGATTCACCTGCTGATAGCCCGTTCCAATGGTGCCGCGGTCGAAATAATCGGTCACGCCCACCTTGCCCGTGAGCGTCATGTGCTTGTTGAACTGATGACTGACCATCAGGGAATAGCGGATGCCTTCACCATAATATGCGGGCATAGAGAAGTCATACAGCACACCGCGCTCATAAACGTAGATACGGCTGTCGTAGTCGTCGGTATGGAACCAGGCGATGTTCCCCGCAAGCTTTGTTGAGCGACGGATCGTCCAGGCAGCATGTTGACCAAACATCCAACCACGGCTCTTGGTCGTGAAGGTGGACTGCGTGAAGTCCAGTTGGGTCCGAAGGTTCAGGGCATCGGTCTGCCAGATGGCAGCGAGGCGTGCTCGGTGTTCCGTTTTCCAGATCAGGTGGGTTTTGTCGTTGTTGTCGTATTGTCGCCGTCGGAGTCGGTAGCGTGCGACCAGTTGCCAGTTGTTATTCAGTGTGTAGGCTGCTTTGGAGAAGAAGTCGAGGGAATGGGACGATTGGCTTGCCTGGTAGCGCGGCCAGGGATGATAGGCGAGATCGGCGTAGGCTTGTGTGGAGAATCGCCTTGAAGGTTTCCAATCGAAGCCGAGATAGACAGCGCTCTCGTTCTGCACGTGCCCACCGTCGCTGAGAGTGTTGGCGAGCAGCGCAATGTATTTCATGCCATAGAAACGTTGGAGTAGCGTGAGGTTGAGATTTGCGTTGACCTGCCAGACCAGTCGGTTGAGCGTGGCGATGGCCCCACCGTTGGTGGTTGCCGTCTCCCCGTGGAAGGTGAGGGGTCCGAGCAGGAGGGCATAGTTGACGCCGATGTTCCAGAACTCCCGTCCGCGGGCATTGTGTCGCCGGTAGAGCGTGGCGCTGTCGGGCTGTAGATTGCGGTTGAAGGCTGTGTAGAGGGCCGTTGCCCCGACGGAATAATGAGCGGCGGAGAAAAGCGCATTGAGTCCTCCCGCAAACTGCGTTGCGTTGTTTTTCTTGTCCATCTCGGTTTGCGTGCGATGATAGCCTGCGGTGACGAGCGTTGCGATGGAGCCATCGTCGTTGAGCGTGGCGTCCACATCTCTGAGCGAGAGGAACCCCGTCAGCTGAAGTTTTCTGGAAACATCGACGGAGGCTGCTGCCCCCTGCAGGTAGTTGGCCTGCGAGCGAGAAGCATATTGTCGGATGGGATTGCGGTTGGCGCCCAGCGAGGCGATGGCCCACGATTTGCCCAAAAGGAAGTTGTTGTTGAGGACCAACCCCATGCCGACGTTGAGCCGGTAGCGCCCCAGTGCCAGCGCCTTCAGGCACTTGAGTTCGCGCATCACGACGTAGAAGGAATAGAAGTCGTAGCCCAGCTTGTTGCGGTTGGAGAAGAACGGCTCTCCGGCATCTTGCGCTCCTACTATTCCCGCCTGGAGCCGTTTGCCGTAGCTGAAGGCGTATCGGAGGTCGTGTCGGTAGGGATAGCCCAGATAGCCGTTTTGGTCGCCCCGCCGCTCATAGAAGGGGATGCGTGCGGTGGCCATCAGGTCGTGATGCCCGTATTTGAGGATGTTGGCGAGTTTAGGGAACGGTTTCCCGTCGTCTGTCGACGTTCCGATAGCGACGAAATGCGTCAACAGTTGACGTTTCAAGTAGTCAATCTGCCGGACCATGGCCAGTTCTCCCAAGGACTTCACAGGGCCATAGCGACTGACATATTCCAGGATGCCGTCGATCTCGCCCTCGCTGAGGAAGGGTAGCTGCTGCCATTGCTCGCGTGAGGCAGTGTTGACGTCGATGGGCTGTTGCGCCAGTTCGGAGAGCAGTTCGACGACTTGCTCGGAAGCCTCTACGGACTCCTCATCGTCGGCCACTTGTTCGAGGAGCGGGAGCCAGTCCTGTGCAAAGCCTTCCGTATAGGGCGTTAGCGCTAATAGTAATACAAAATAAATGTATCTTTTCATGGTGTGAGTATTGATGAGGGTGACCTCCCCTAACCCCTCCTGTAGGAGGGGGACGTGGAGAGGAGGGTGGTGAGGACTACCTTTTGCGGATGAGGGTGAGGCCGTCGCGAAGGGGCAGGATGACCCGTTCGACGCGTTGGTCGGCGGCCACGAAATCGTTGAACTGCTCGATGCCCAACGTTTGCCGGTCGGCGGGCCGTGGAGATTCCAGCACATGCCCATCCCAAAGCGTATTATCGGCCAGGATGAACCCTCCGGGCCGCAACACAGAGAGCGCCATCTCGTAGGCAGGCAAGTAAGTGCGCTTGTCGCCGTCGAGAAACACCAAGTCGAAGACGATGCCCAGGCGGAGCGCTTGCGTGATGGCGTCGCCGATGGAGAACACGATCTTGTCGGCCACCGGGCTATGCTCTATCCAGGGCCGCGTGAAATCCTCGAGTTCATCGTCGATCTCGTAGGTATATACCTTCCCGCCTTCGGCCAGTCCTTCCGCCATGCAGATGGCGCTATAGCCGCTGAAGGTGCCCACTTCGAGAATCCGTTCCGGCCGGATCATGTGCACCAGCATGCGGAGGATTCTCCCCTGCAGATGTCCGCTGGCCATGCGCCCCGCCAGGAGGTGGATGTTGGTGGCGCGCCATAGTCGGTGGAGATAGTCGCCCTCCGGGTCGATGTGACTGAGAATATAGTTTTCTTCGCTTTCGTTTTCTTTCATACTGATTTCTCCTAAGCCTGAGGGTAGGTCATGGAGTATTTGACCCCCTCTAACTCCCCCTGTAGGGGGAGGAAAAGTTAGAACTATCTCCCTGGGAGAGGAAAAGTTAGATCTATCTCCCTGGGGGAGGAAAAGTTAGAACTATCTCCCTGGGGGAGGAAAAGTTAGAACTATCTCCCTGGGGGAGGGAAAGTTAGAACTTCCCCTGGGGGAGGAAAAGTTAGAACTATCCCCCTGGGGGAGGAAAAGTTAGAACTATCTCCCTGGGGGAGGGAAAGTTAGAACTTCCCCTGGGGGAGGAAAAGTTAGAACTATCCCCCTGGGGGAGGAAAAGTTAGAACTATCTCCCTGGGGGAGGAAAGTTAGAACTTCCCCCTGGGGGAGGAAAAGTTAGAACTGAGCTCGAAGCTCCCGGAGAGCCTCCACGGCCAGGCGGTAACTGTCCAAACCGAAGCCAGCGATCACCCCGCGGCAAACAGCCGACAGCAACGACTGGTGGCGGAAGGGTTCGCGCTGGTGGATATTGCTGATATGCACCTCCACCACTGGCGAGGCGATGCTGCTGATGCAGTCGCGGAGGGCTACACTCGTATGCGTATAGCCTCCAGCGTTGAGGATGATGCCGTCGGCGGAGAATCCCACCTGCTGGAGTTTGTCGATGAGCTCGCCCTCGATGTTCGACTGGAAATAATCTATCTCGATGAGCGGATAGCGCGCGCGCAGGTTTTCGAGATAGTCGTCGAACGCGGTGTGCCCGTAGATGTCAGGTTCACGCTGTCCCAAGAGATTGAGGTTAGGCCCGTTGATAATGATGATATTCATAGGCGATGAGTGTAAAATCGCTGCAAATTTAATGAATAATGATGAAATAATGGTGTTGTTTCGTGGAAAAACATTACTTTTGCAGCATTATTTCTATGGAGAAGAGGAATGCAGCGCTCTTGCGCTCCTACGGACGCTACCTGAAACTGGAGCGCAACTTCACCCACAACACGCTGGACGCTTACCTGCGTGATGTGGAGAAACTGCTTGAGTATGCGGAAGCCGAAGGGCTGGAAGTGAAGGATATAACGACCCAGCACCTGCAGCACTTCGCAGCCACGCTTCACGAGGTGGGCATTGCGGCGCGTTCGCAGGCAAGGATCCTGAGCGGTGTGCGCTCTTTTTTTCGATTTCTCCGCATGGACGGCCGTATAGAGAGCGACCCGACGGAGCTCCTTGAGTCGCCTTTGGTGGGGCAACACCTGCCAGAAGTGCTGAGCACGGAAGAGGTGGACCAGCTGGAGGCAGCCATCGACCTGACGAAATGGGAGGGCCACAGAAACCGAGCCATCGTGGAGGTGCTCTTCTCGTGTGGCCTCCGCGTCAGCGAACTGACGGGGCTGAAACTCTCGAACCTCTATATCGAGGAAGAGTTTCTGCGAGTGGAAGGCAAAGGAAGGAAGGAGCGACTCGTGCCCTTGTCGCCCAAGGCCATCAAGGAGCTGCAGCTGTGGTTCGACGACCGTCGGCACATGGACATCAAGCCCGGCGAGGAGGACTACGTCTTCCTGAACCGTCGGGGAAGCCACCTGACGCGCACCATGATCCTGATCATCATCAAGCGGTTGGCAGAGGAAGCTGGCATCAAAAAGACCATCAGTCCTCACACCTTGCGCCACTCTTTTGCCACCGCTCTTCTCGAAGGGGGAGCCGACCTTCGCGCCATCCAGGCTATGCTTGGGCACGAGAGCATCGGCACCACGGAAATCTACACGCACATTGACACCCACACCCTGCGTGAGGAAATACTGAACCACCACCCTCGCAACCTCATCAGCCACCCGCCGAAAGACGGTGATGACACAGCAGGGGCTTTGACAACGGAATACACAATATAGAATGATGAACACCCACAGAGAACCCTCGCAGCGCCACAGTTGGCGCATCTTGCAGATATCGGTTGCCGCCCTTGTGCTGACGGTCGTAGCCTCGTGCGCCCGCATGGGTCACCCCGACGGCGGATGGTACGACGAGCAGCCTCCACGCGTCATCGGCGCCACCCCAGCCGACAAAGCCACAGGCGTGAAGACGCAGCACATGGCCATCTACTTCGACGAGTACATCAAGGTGGACAACCCCACGGAGAACGTCGTTGTGTCGCCGCCCCAACTGGAAGTGCCTGAAATAAAGGGCGCAGGCAAGCGCATACTCATCCACCTGCTCGACACGCTGAAAGAGAACACCACCTATACCATCGACTTCAGCGATGCCATCACCGACAACAACGAAGGCAACCCCTTGGGCAACTTCACCTATACGTTCTCCACCGGTGAAACCATCGACACGATGGAAGTCTCGGGCTATGTCCTGGATGCCGAGAACCTGGAACCCGTGAAGGGCATTCAGGTAGGCCTGTATGCCAATCTGGAGGACTCCGCGTTCACCTCCGAGCCCATGCTGCGGAATGGACGCACCGACGACGACGGGCACTTCGTCGTCAAAGGCATCGCCCCAGGCTCCTACCGCATCTTTGGTCTGCAAGACATGGACGGCAACTACCACCTGAGTCAGCGTGGAGAGCAGCAGGCCTTCAACCACGACATCATAGTGCCTTCGTCGAAGCCCGACGTGCGCCACGACACCATCTGGCGCGACTCGTTGCGCATCGACTCGCTCATCCGCGTACCCTACACCCACTATCTGCCCGACGACATCGTATTGCGGGCATTCACCCCCAAGCAGACCGAGCGCGTCTTCCTGAAAGCCGAGCGCATGCAGGCCAACAAGTTCTCCCTGTATTTCACCTACGGCGACAGCATCATGCCCACGCTCAGTCTCCTCTCGCCCGCCTGGCAACCCGATCCTGCGACCCATCCAGCAGGGGAACTTCCCCACCCCTTCCTTGTAGAATCTTCTGAACGGGGCGACACCATCACCTATTGGCTGGCCGACACCACCCTTGTGAACACCGACACGCTGACCGTGGCCGTCGCCTACAACACCTACACCTATCCTGAGGCTGAAAACGACTCCGTCGACGTACCGTATGCGAAAGCACGACTACAGCTCAACACCGTCAACGACACGCTCACCATCCTCTCAAAAGAGCCGTATGAAAAGCGCATGAAACAGCAAGAGAAAGAGTTCTCTGAATGGAAGAAAAAACAAAACAAGCTGAAGAAGAAAGGCGAGCCCTACGACACCATCATGCCCGTGAAGTCCTTGGAAGTAGAGTTCAAGGCACCTTCCACCTTTTCACCCGACGAAAGCATCCTCATCACGATGCCCACCCCCATCATCGAGCCCGACACGTCGATGATCCACCTCTACGTGAAACGCGACACGCTATGGTATGAAGCACCTTACGACTTCCACCCCTACCGGTTGGCCCACAACGGCTACGAGGTGCCCCGCACCTATGAGCTCATAGGCGAGTGGCGGCCAGACACGGAATACAGCCTGGAGATAGACTCCGCCGCCTTCCGCGACCTCTACGGCCTTGTCTCCGACCCCATCAAGAAAGGCTTCAAGGTGGCTTCCAACGACGAGTTTGCCACGCTCTTCATGACCATCGAGGGCATGAACGGCACACCGCTCGTCGTGCAACTGCTCGACAAGAGCGACAAGGTGGTGAAAAGCGTGGAGACAGACAACGGCGTTGCAGAGTTTTTCTACCTGAAAGCCGGCACCTACTATATGCGGCTTTTCACCGACGACAACCGCAACAGCCTCTGGGACACTGGCGACTACCTGCTCGACCTGCAGCCCGAGACGGTGTATTACTATCCCGACGAGATAGAGTGTAAGGAGAAATGGGACCTGACGCTCACCTGGGACCCCACGCTACGTCCCGTCTACCGCCAGAAGCCCCGTGAACTCATCCAACAGAAAGGAGAAAAGAAAAAGACCGTGAACAACCGAAACTACGAGCGGGCGAAGAAGCTCGGCATAGAATATGTACGCGACAAGGTGAAGGGCTTGTAGTTTTCTACGCGCTCTGATTTTAATCGTTCTTTGCAGCGCTGTTAATCTCTATCAGCTCGTCGATATACTGTCGGGAGTTCGACAGGCGCGGTATCTTGTGCTGTCCGCCCAGCTTGCCCTTGGCCTTGAGCCAGTCGTTGAAGAGCCCTGGCCGGGCCTTAATGATCTGTAGGGGCTGGAGCGTGATGTTCTTGTAGCGCTTGGCTTCGTAGTCGGAGTTGATTTCCTGCAATTTATGGTCGAGGATATCGGCAAAAGCCTGTAGGCTATGGGGTTCGCGGGCAAACTCGATGAGCCACTGATGCTGGCATTTCGCACGGTTGTCCATAAACACGGGAGCTGCCGTATACTCGCTGACTTCGGCATTGGTCTGCTGGCAGGCGTAGGCCAATGCTTTTTCTGCATTGTCGACGATGAGCTCCTCGCCAAAGGCATTGATGAAATGCTTGGTGCGCCCGGTGATGATGAACTTGTAGGGATCGGTGCTGGTGAAACGAATGGTGTCGCCGATGATGTAGCGCCAGAGTCCGCACGAGGTGGAGATGACGACGGCGTAGTTCTTGCCCTTCTCGACGCCCCATAGGGGTAGCACGGTGGGATGCTCGTTGCCGAACTCATCCATGGGGATAAACTCGTAGAACACGCCGTAGTCGAGCATCAGCAGCATCGCCGGGTCGGCGGGGTCGTCCTGAAGTCCGAAGAACCCTTCGCTGGCGTTGTAGGTCTCCATGTAGTTCATGTCGGCCTTGGGGATAAGCTCCTCATACTGCTGACGGTAAGGGCTGAAGGCTACTCCACCGTGGAAGAACACTTCGAGGTTGGGCCACACATCGCTGATATAACGCTTACCGGAAAGCTCCAGCACACGCGAAAGCACAGACATCATCCAGGAAGGCACACCGCTGAGGTTTGTGACGTTTTTGTGAAGGGTCTCACGCGCGATGCGGTCGCGCTTCAGCTCAAAGTCGGAGAGCAGTGCCGTTTGCTTTTTGGGCACACGCACCAAATTGACCAAGGGATTGATGTTCTCTATGAGGATAGCGCTGAGGTCGCCCACGAGCGAGTGGCTGACGTTGTAGTTGGGCGCATGACTGCCGCCCAGGATGAGGGCTTTGCCGTCGAAGAGACGGCTCTCGGGATGATTGCGCAGGTACAGGGCCACCGTGTCGGTTCCCCCCGCATAATGGATGTCTTTCAGTCCGTCGGCAGTCACAGGAATGAACTTGCTCTTATCGTTGGTCGTTCCCGACGACTTGGCATACCATTTGGTGCGACCCGGCCAGAGGATGTCGCTCTCGCCGTGACGCATGCGGTCGATGTATTCCTTCAGTTCTTCGTAGGTATTCAGGGGAATATGTGCCGCGAAGCTGTCGTAGTCGTGGATGTTGGCGAAAAGATGGGCGTGTCCATACTCTGTGTCGCGAGCATGGCGCACAAGGTAGTCCTGCACTTCTTTCTGCAGGGCCATACCTTGTGTATAATGGCGTTCTAACTCTTTCTGTCGCGGCAGAAAGAAGTTCCTGACTATTCCTGTTAAGCTCATTTAGCGTGCAAAGTTACGGGAAAAGTTACGAATCGCGGTTAATTTCAGTTTATTTTTAAGATTGTTTCATAAATAAATGGTGAAAAACCAAAAAAAAAACGTACCTTTGCCCCCCAAACAGACGTGATGTATATGGCGACAAAGAAAGAAACATGGCATGATGAGAACTGGCTGCTGTTGATGCAGTTGTATCTGAAGAAGCCCAAGGGAGTGAAACCGATGTATTCGCGCCAGATGGTCGACTTGGCCTTAGAGCTGCACATTCACCCACAGGCGTTGTATGAGCAAATGCTGAAACTGAGGCAGTTGGACACACCGCGCATGGAACGTCTGTGGCAACAATATGGCAACAACCCGAAACGGCTGGCCAAAGGCGTGAAGCTCTTGCGCGAGATGAAGGGATTCCGCAACGCCGACGCCTTCTACAATGGTGTGGAAACCATCGCCGAAGAATGGGAGCAGGACTTCCAAGGCGAGTTGCCGCCTGTGAAACTCATCATGATCCTGGACCAGTATTTCCGTCTGACCCCCGCCACGATGGTGGAGCAAACGCCTGAAGTGCGCGCCTTGTCGAAGTTGATCGACCTGCCCACAGACACCGTCGTGGAAATCTTGGAGGTGTTCCAGATATGCGACCCTTACCTGAAGCGCGACGTGCTGATGGTGAGCGAATTCCTCAAGCCCTGCCAGCAAGTGTGGCAACGCTTTGGCAACGAAAATCCTGAAAAGCTCGCGGCATTGGCAGCGCAACTGAAATATTATTTCGAGTAGAAGAATCTCAAGCAAATTCCATAACATTAACCTTCCGGCCAAGTGAATAAGAATACCCTGATACAAACCCAACAGCAGAAGCTTGTGCAACAGCAGAGGCTCTCGGCACAGCAAATCCTGCAAGTGAAGCTTGTGGAGATGCCCCTTGCTGAGTTGGAGCAGCATGTGCAAGCTGAGGTGGACGACAACCCAGCCTTGGAAGAGTCTGGCGCTAACGGTGAGGAGTTGGAAATGGGCTTTGAAGAGCCGGGAACCAAGGAAGAAGAGACGTTCGAGATGGAAGAACGCCGCGAGGCGCTGAGCGACGCCCTGGAACGGATGGGAGCCGACGACGACATTCCTGTGGCACGCTCCTACTACACCGATGAGGCTGAGCGAGAGTCGATGGCCTATGGTGAGCAGACCTCTTTCTACGACTTGCTGAAGCAGCAGATGGGCGAGGTATCGCTCTCTCCGCAACAGCAAGATGTCATGGAATATA
>JAEEGL015859048.1_pt1 | contig 12111 bp, 3 predicted proteins | sample 9134231 | NCBI WGS metagenome assembly JAEEGL01 (sample SAMN16246548, study PRJNA631951) | gut metagenome | biome: gut microbiome; feature: rumen; material: fiber-attached | host: Bos | place: Iran: Karaj | collected 2018-10
AATGTTAATCCGGCCAACATGGGCAGTCTGCTCAAGACGCTGGAGTTCACGTCCGCCTGCAAGGTGTCCGGCGCGGGCACGTTCGTGAACGACTCCGCCGCGACCGTCTACAAGGGCGGAGACTGGTCGGACTTTACGGGCACATACATTGAGCAGGGATGCGGGCATCAGGGCTACAACGACAACAAGAACGCCAACACGTTCCAGGTCAATACGAACAATCCTGCGGCGAAGATGGTCGTGCGCGGATTCCCGCAGAACATGACCACCCAGGGCGGCGGAACCTTCCGCGGCAATCTGACGTCCTGGGGCAATTTCGCTGGTTTCCTGCGCGTGGGTGGTTCCGCATCAGCGAATCCAGGCAATAGGCTCAACTACGCAGAGGTTGACCTTGAAGGCGGATTCCTTGACATCTGGTGCGACGACAAGACCGGATGGGAGGCCCCCGTTCTCGTCAGCGCCCCTGGGAAGCTCGTCGCCAAGGAGGGCTTCAGCGGCATTATGCTCCGCCAGAGAATCGGCGCCTATCCCACGAACGTCTTGCACCTCGCCGATCTCTCGAACTCGAACGGCGCCATGCTCTCGATACGCGAGCCTATGGCCGACGCCAAGGCGAATACAACTGACGCCGTGCGCGGCTGGGTGACGGTCGACAATTTTGCCGACCACGCCATTGGCGGAATCGGCAGCGTTGTTGAAGCCGACCGCGAATACAAGATCATTCCCTGGCTCGTCTCGCCCCGCGTCTACGACGGAGGATACTCTCAGTTCTTTGGCGTTGACGAAGACGGCGTTCTCGTCACGGCGACCAATCGGTTCCCCTGCCGCCTCATGGACTGCGGCGGCGAGACGGCGAACCTCGCGATGGAGGGCGAATACCACCATCTGTCCGATGCCACGTACAACAAGGTCAACTCGCTCTTCCTGCGCAATGTCGGCAGTGCGCACCACTATCTCAGGTCCGACGCAACTGCGCCAGCCCGTCGCTTTGAAATCACTTCCGGCGGCATCATCCTCTCGTTCTACGGCATTCTCGGTCATATCGACGACTCGGGCGAAGGACCCGAGAGCGCGGCTGGCGAGGTGTATCTCCCGAACCGTGGCTATATCTGGGGTGTCAACAGCGCCGAGCAGACAAAGAGCGGGCAGATATGGGAGAAGCTTGTAGCGCCCAACGGCGTGTCCTTTGCAGCCGTCAACCACGCCTCCGCGCAGATTACGCTTGGCGGCGAGCAGAGCGGAATCGAAGGGGACATCACGATCAACGCCGGCAAGCTCGTGCTCGGCACTGCTGAGACCGCGTGCAAGCTGGCAGACGACTGCGAGATACGCATAGTCGGCGCCACGTCCTGCCTTGAGATACCCGACAACACGACGACGCTGCGCGGATTGAAGGCAAAGAAGATAGTCCTTCGCGACGTGGCTGGCCATTGCGCGAAGATTTCGATACCTGCGGGTCGTACGCTGTCATCCAAGAATATCGTGGTCGTAGGGGACGATGGGGTTGAGGTTCCGCTGCAGCCTGGCGTCTACGCGGCCGAAGCGGGCACTGGAGTCGACTTCGTCGACCAGCACATTGCCGGAGGAGGAAATATATTCGTCCCGCCGCCCGGATTCAGGGTAATACTCCGCTGATCTTAAATCAACACACTGTCCCCCTGAAAAAGAAAGGCTTCCGATGAAACTTCCGGCCATCGCCATGATCTTGACAGCCGCGCTTCCCGCTCTCTCCGCACACCGCCTCTACGATTTCGAGGCGTCGTGGGAGGGCGAGGAGTGGCAGTCGCCCGATCCAGAGACCCAGGTCGTCCGCATTACGGACAGATTCGCCACAAGCGGGAAAAAGGCCATCGAGCTGGAGGCCAAGGGCAGCGCCTTCGTGCCGGAGCTGAAGGGACTTGTCTGGGACAACGACTGGGAGCATTTCGAATTCCTTTCGTTCGACCTTGTGAATCCGATGCCGCACAAGCTGCGGATCAAGGTCTTCTTCGGCGAAGACAACGGATACGCCTTCTGGATCGATGCGCCTGCGATGAGCGCAAAGCGCTACGTCAACCGCATAAAGTTCCCGAAGTTCGCCCGCAGGAACAACATCATCTACCTTTCGTTTTCTGCCGACGTAAAGCAAGACTGCTCCTTCGTCGTAGACCGCATCGAGCTTCTGAAAGACGGCGAGGTCGAGATATACGACCGCGGCAAAAAGGGCAAGGAGAAGATGAAGGGTGACAAGCTTGTGCAGGACCTGCCCGAGTTCCAGCAGGCCATGAAGGACGAGTCGCGCCGCTGGATAGAGACTCGCTGCGACGCTGCGCTGAAGGAGATTGCGGCGGCCGGACTCCCTGCCGCAATGGAGAAGGCGCTGACGGATAGGACCCGCGAGCTGCGCAAGCAGGCGAAGGAGATGGAGGAAGCTGTCTGGTACGAGACGGCGAACCTTCCCCTCGCCATCGCACGCGCCAAGGCGACTGTCGCGCGCCGCGCCGCGTATTCGCGCGGCAAGGAGGCGCCGTTCATGGTGTTTCTCGCGCAGGCGCAGGAGAAGGCGTTCCCGCGCGAGAAGGATGCCGCGCTTGTAGATGCGCCCGAGGCGTTCGTCTCGCTCGGCCTCAACGAGAAGGAAAGCGTGCAGGTCGTCGTGGAGCCTGTCGACGACAGGATGCGCGACGTGACGGTGACGGTCGGCGACCTTGTCTCGGAGAACGGGGCGACCCTTCCGTCGGCCCAAGTCGCGTGCGATCTCGTCGCGTTCGTCCGCACCGTCCGCAAGACGGACACGTGCCTCGACTATGTCGGCTGGCATCCGGACCCCCTGATCAAGAACCCGAAGCCCGTCGACGTTCTTGTCGGCGACCGCCAGAGCTGGATGGTGCGCGTGAGGACGCTTGCCTCGGACAAGCCGGGCGTCTACCGCGGCAAGATCGCCGTGAAGAGCGCAGGAAACGCGCCCGTGGAGATTCCGGTCGTCGCGAAGGTTCGTCCGTTTACGCTGCCGAACCACGCCCCGATTCCGACTTCCATAACGTACGAGGGCTTCGGCACGTCGAAAATGACGAGCGACCCCGAGCGCTGGAAGACGTTGAGGTTCCAGCATGCGGACATGCTTGCCGACCATCTGATCAACGTTGACGACATCTACCGCTCGCCCGATCCCAAGGGCAAGAAGGCTATCGACTGGGAGGTTGTCGAGTACCTCGAGAAGAAGGGCCAGCTCGTCGGCATCAACCTCGGTTATTTCTACGGTTCGGGAGACGCCCATGTCGAGTCGTTCCGTCCGAACTACGAGAAGGCGAAGGAGCTCGGGCTTCTCGACAAGGTCTACATCTACGGATTCGACGAGCGGCCGTCCGGGGAGTACAAATACGTCCAGCAGGCGTGCGAGAAGTTCAAGAAGCTCTATCCCGAGGTGATGGTCATGGTGACGGCGCAGGACCACTCGTACGGATTCGACTCGCCGATGAAGGACCTGACGGCGTGGTGCCCGATCATCAACCGCTTCAATCCGGACCTCGCCCGCAAGGCGAACGCCGAGGGACGCCGCGTGTGGTGGTACACCTGCAACTGGCCGCGCTATCCGTACCCGGACGTTTACGTCGACTATCCTGGCACGGATCTGCGCATGCTGCTCGGCGCGATGGCGTACAAGTACAAGCCGGATGGCTTCCTGTACTTCCACTCCGTGATATGGACGAAGGAGGATCGTGAGCACGGAATCGACACATACCCCTACACGCGCTGGAACCCCTGGAACTTCGTGAGCACCAACGGCGACGGATCGCTCTTCGACATCGACAGCGAGGGCCGGCTTGTCGCGACGCTGCGAACGGAGAGCTATCGCGACGGACTCGAGGATCTTGCCGCGTTGATGATCCTGGATGCAACGCGCGAGGCGGCGCTCGCGGAAGGCTCGGCAAAAGCGAAGGACTGGTCCGTCCGGGCGGAGAAGGCGGCTGAGGCTTTCCGCGCGCTCGTTCCCGCCCGCTGGAAGTTCGAGCGCGACCCCGCGAAGATCGCGGCGGCGAGACTTGCGGTGGACGAATGCCTGGAGGCGAGCCCGGTCCCGGCGGCGAATCCGTGGAAGGGCGGAATGGGAATCTGGGGCCTCTCCGGCAATCCGAGAAATCAAATCAGACAGTAACATTTACCAACCGAAACGAAGGAGGCGACTCATGGCAACTACACGCATGTCGACAAAGCTGATCGCGGCTGTCGCGACATTGATTTGCGCGGCGGCACATGCCGACGGAGAGTACAAGTGGGGCGACTCCTTCGAGAAATTCTCGGGGGCAAGTGGCACTTCGATCAACGGAACTCCAAGTGACTCGGGGATGTTTACGTGGAGTGCGGATAACACTGTGAGTGTTGTAAAGCGAGATGGAACTGCATATCACAGAAAAAGTTTCATGCGCATTTCCGACACCTCCAGCAGCCAGAGGCAGGCCACCATAACTCTTGCCGATGAAAACAGAATCCCATTTGCAGTTTGTCCCACGTCAGCACAAGGATCGGTGTTCACGCCACTTTCGTTCGCATTTAGGCGTTCGCTTGTTTCTGGTCAAGAGTCAAACGTCACAGGTTTGAACCTGACGATATCGTGCGCGTCGACAGACGAAACACCTAGCACGTCAACCCTTGTCAATGGCTTAAACATATTTGGCAATATACCTTCAGACGACACGGACTGGTATCTCTTTCAGGCCGATCTTCTCGCTTATCATTGGTCGCAGAGCCAGACGCAGCCGATTGTTTACAACATACGGATAACGAAGGTTGGTGCGGATACGCCGGTATACTCCAACTCCAATACATACAGAACGACTTTCCAAAAGTACACCGATGTAGTTGTGACGCAAATCAAGTTTATGACATGGTCTGCCGGCCAGGCGATCATTGACATAGATGATATACGCGTCGGCGACTATGAATATCCTCCCGTGCCGGGGCTCATGATACTGGTCTTGTAGCAGTGTCCTAGTTCCTGCAACCTTCGGGTTGCCTAACCTTCCAAAATGGAGAACAACCATGAAAATCGCGCATGGAATGGGGACGCTATGCACATTGATGGTGGGGTTGGCGATGTGCGCGCAGGGAGCAGACACTGTGTTGACCACGTCAAGCGTGATCGCGCCAACGGGGAGGATGTACTTCTCGTCCGAAGGAAAGGGAACGGTCGCATACGACTCGTCGAGCGGATGGTATACGTATACGCCGTCCACGCTCGCCGACGACACGACCGTGACGCTTACCATCGAGGCGACAAACCTTTCGTTCCGCGCCTACAACCAGTTCTGGGTGGAATGGGACAACTCGAATTCAAGTGCGTCCATGCGCTTCTCCCTCCTGCGCGCGCTGCCGGTGTACGACGAGGTGAAGGCGGACGTCGTGACTGCGGGAAGCGGAAAGTCCGAGACCTCTAAGTCCCTCGACGGACTAGGCGCCCCGGGCAGGCTTCGCGGCATCAGGGCCGTCTTCTATCACAAGACGTCTTCCTACGCGACGTCCGTAGTGACGAAGTCGATCCGCTTCCGCGCAAGGTTGAAGCTTGTCGACGGCAGCCTGACGTCAAACCTCTGGACGCCGCTTTCGAACGCGCAGTCCGTGACGCTGCCTTCGTCGTTTTCGTCCGCCGCGCGCTCGGCGGGCGAATCGAAGCGCACCGCGCTCAAGAACACGACGAACTCACTCAAGACCACCGCGCAGGCTTCCGGCACGTCCAACGCCAACAGGATTGCCGCCTACGAGTCGCTCTTCGCCCATCGCGACGGCGATGCGCGCGAAATCGAAAAGGCCGCGCTTGCGGTGGAGGCGAACGCGAAGGAGTCCGCAGGCACGATGCTCTACGGCGTCGTCAGCAGCGCGGACAAGGTGTCGCGCGACGGACCTTTCGTCGGCGACTACGGCGCTTCCGCTTCGCTCTCGGTTGCGCGCGGCGAGGCGGAGGCCGTGCAGGTCGCGCTCTATCCCTCGGAGGCGCTGAGCGGCGTGACGGCCACGGTCTCGGCGTTGGTGTCCGAATCAGGGACTGCCCTTGATGCGAGCTTTGTTTCCGTTTCGCCCGTCGGATACGTCAAGCCCACATATCCCGCCTATGTTTCGCCGGCGATATACCGCGACACGGTGGCCGATCCGATAATGGACTGGGTTTCGTCGATGAACCTCGAGGCGGAGCGCTTCCAGCCGTACTGGGTCGAAGCCAAGGTCCCTGAGAAAACCGAGCCTGGAACATATTCGGGCACTGTCACGTTCGCCGATTCAGCGGGACATTCCGTTGCGGTGCCGCTTTCTGTGAAGGTGCGCAAGTTGACCCTTCCCGCGCACAGGAAGCTGCCTGTCGTGTTTTCCTCGAATGTGTTCGACGCGCAGTCGAGCATGCAGATTGTGTACGAGCGGGACGCCGCCGTGCTGACGGAACTTTCGAATTTCGTGAAGTCCGAGTCCGGCGATCCGTCCGTCCTCTCGTCCGCCGCGCTCGCGGCGTGGCGGCGCATGGAACGGGAGTACAACCTGCTCGTCTCGCACAATTTACCGTACCAGAACATCTACACGAGTCCTGCCAACATCCAGCCGAAGTGGATAAGGGACATGCGTCTGAGAGACTGTCCGTCGCTGTTCACCATCGGCTACGACAAGGTTAGTCCGTCCGTGGACGTCGTCGGCGAGCATGTCGCCGCGATGGGCGACAAGAGTTCGAGCATCTGGTTCTACGGCTACGACGAGGTTTCGTCCGCCTCGGCCTTCGCGGGGATGAAGAAGAGCTTCGGGTCCGTCAAGGCCGCATATCCGCAGGTCAAGACCTTTTGCACAGCGCTCGACGGCACGTTCGGCGAGACGTCGGACTGCCTGACGGAGGTCGACGCGTGGGTGGATCCTGAAGATCGCTATTCGGGAGGCGGACACCAGACGAACGCCGCGAAGGCGCGTGCGCGCGGCAAGCAGGTGTGGTTCTATCCTTGCAACTGGCCCGTGATACCGTGGGCGAACTACCACCTTGAGAACAGCGCCGTCGCAAGCCGCGTGCTCGCTGGCGCGGCGGCGTGGAAGAAAAAGACGGACGGCGTCCTTTACTACAGCGTCGACACGTTCTCACCCTACATGGACACTTCCATAATCAACTACTGGTTCGACACCTTCTCCGGCGGCGCGAAGAAGACGCGGCTCGGAAACTGCGGATGGGATCGCGACATCACGATAACGACGACGTCATCCTCCAACACCGGCAAGGCCGAGCGCTGGGAATCGTTTGCGGACAGTGTGGACAAGCTTCCGCCCGTGCGAATCCGCGGTGAGGTGTACGTAAACAACTTCACCAAGTCGAGCGGATACGGCTGCTACGTAGAGCTTCGCTTCAACTACGTCGACAAGACGCTCGGCGACAACGGGCAGGAGCAGAACTTCTACAACGTCAACGTCGGCAAAACAAAGCAGTGGCAGACGATCGACATGACCGTTACGCCGAAGGGCGAGGCAGTGAACTGCCTCTTCCGCGTCTATGCCAAGAGCACGAGCGCGAAGGTGATATTCCGCGACATGCGCGTCGAGTATGCCGACGGCCATACCGTGAACCGCAAGCTTGGCGCGTCCGAGCCGCTTTCCGGAAACTCGCCCGTCTTCGAAGGCGCGTGCTACGGCAGCTTCCGCTCCAACGGCGACGGCTCGCTCATCTATCCCGGAGCTAACGGACCGTCCGCCAGCCTGCGCCTGAAGTACGCCCGCGACGGAATCGACGATTACGAATACCTCCACATGCTCAGCAACGCCGTCATCGCGGTGCGCTCGGGACGCGTCGTGCTTGAAAACGCGTCGCAGTTCCTTTCCCGCGCCGCGTCCGCGCTCGCGGTGCCGTCGGACGTCTGCTCCTCGTTCACCAGCTACGCCTCGGAGGGACAGAAGCTTGTCGCCTGGCGCGACGAGATGGGCGATCTCCTCGACGAGTATTTCGATGTCGCGGAGTCCGAAGGCGAAGCCAACGGGGTGTTCGACTCGTTCGAGACGTTCGAAGGCGAGTCGGGAGCGAGCGCCTACGGATTCCCCGGGGACGACGGACAGAGCGAGCCGTGGACTGGAAGCGGTGCCGTTGTCGTGTCGGACGGCACTGCTTTCCATGGGACGAAGTTCCTGCGCCTTGCGGACAACGACGACAAGCAGCACAATGCGACGAAGCGTCTCGAGGCCGCGAGCCTCGTGAACCTTGTTGACGGACCGGTTCCGTTTTCATTCGCTTTCCGCAGGACGGACTCCGACGAGCAGACTACCGCGCTCACGGGTTGCAACATGTCAATCGGCGCGAGGTCAGAGGCGCTCGCGACGAACAAGTCCCTGCCCAACAAGGACATCTTCGCAAACCCGGTCGCCGCATGGCAGGACGGCGTTGTCACGGGGCGCTGGTATTTCATCGAAGGCGAGCTTTCTTTCGAGACGGTGACGGACGATGACGGGTTTGATACTTCGCGCTTGGCGTTCCGCGCGAAGCGCATCACCGACACGTTCACGCGCCAGACGCTGCCGAGTGTCGACGGGAGCGCGCCATACGCCTACGCAACCGTTGCGAACGCGGACGACTGGTCGCTTCTCAGCGTCAATTTCTTCACGTGGTCGGGGTATCGCGGTTTCATCGACATAGACGCAATCCGCATCGGCGAGGGACCGTCGTTCGCTCTCTACGACTCAGCTGAAAAGTTTTCCGGCGCTTCTGGCGCATCGTCCGACGGCTACGCAGGCGACGATGTAAGGGCTGCGTGGAGCGGAGCGGAGTCGATTATGTCCGATGACACGGCCTTCGAAGGGGACAGGTATTTCCGCATCGCTGACGAGGATGCCAACCAGCACAATCTGCGCAAGGTGTTTCCTGTTGACTCCATACCATCGTTCCCTCTGGCGAACGGCGAGGGCGTTCTGTTCTCCTTCGCGTTCAGGCGTTATCCGTCGTCCGTCGCGGATGCTTCGCTCTCGGGCTGCAACATCACGTTCGGCGCACGGGCGGCCTCCATCGACAAGACGACATCCACTTCCGGCGTCGACATCTTCGCGACGCCGAAGTCCGCCTGGCCCGAGCCGCCGACGGAAGGTCGCTGGTACCTGGTCGAGGGACGACTCTGCTGCGAGGCGTTCACGGACAGGAACGGCGAGCCGAAGAACAGAATTGCCTATCGGGCCGATCGCATAGTCGACACGGAACTGGGCGTGGAAGTTGCCGGGAAGGACGCGCTCTCCTCGGCGTACACGTATGTCAATGTCGATCCGGCGACGGACTGGACTCTCACTTACGTCAGGTTCATGACGTGGGGCCAGAGCCAGGCGATAGTCGACATTGACGCCGTCCGCTTCGGCTCGTCCGCTCCGCGCTGCATTTCAAAGGGCCCGCTGAAGGAGTCGTTCGAGACGTTTCCTCGCGCGTACAACACTTCGATCGCAGGCTACCACGGCGACGACGGCGCGGGAAAGTGGTCTGTCGGACAGTCGGCCGTGGTGATGACAGGCGACGACGGCACGGCGTATCTGCGTATCGACGACAATACTGCGAGCCAGCATTCGGTCACGAGGTCGATACTGCCCGCATACCGTCCGGAGATACCCCGTGCAGGCGGCAGAAAGTGTCCGTTCGCGTTCTCCTTCCGTCGCACGCCCGCGGACGCGACGAGCTCGCTCACAGGCTGCAAGCTGAAGCTGTACGCCGTCTCGCCGACGACAGGCGAGCGAATAGACTACACCGACGGCGCGGACATCTTCAAGACGCCGTCCTCGATTTCCGCAGCGCTCGCGGGGACGGGCGTGTGGTACCGTGTCACCGGGCATCTTGTCATTGAGACGCCGTCGGCCGGGAAGCGCAGGCTCTCCTATCGCGTAAACGCGGTCCGCGATGTCGAGTCGGGCGAAGTTTTGTTCACATCACCGGGCGAAGGTTTGCTATACTCTTACAAGGACGCGACTGTCGAAGCCGACGATTTCGTCCTGAGCGGGTTAACGTTTTTCACCTTCGGGGCCTCAAGGGGTTTCGTGGATCTCGATGATTTTGCGATTGGCGCGATGCCTCCTGAGGGGATGACGTTTCGAATACGCTGACAAAAAGGAAGACGACATGAATACATCTCGGCATATACTGGCGATGTTGATGGTTGTGGCCGCCGCAACTGGCTTCGCCAGGACGCTGACTGAAGGCCCGTGGTTTCCGACCGGGGCGCTCGCCGTCGAGCCGGCCGACGCGGGGACGCTGGTCGCCGAGAAGGACGGCTGGGTCGTCTGGACGCCGTCGGGCAAGCCTGTCAACGGAAAGGCGCCGAACGGGAAGCCCTACAAAGACGTGCAGGTGAAGATCGGCGTGCCGGACATGAAATTCCGCGCTTTCAACCAGTTCTATGCCGAGCTCGACAACGGCAACGCCGCTTTTGACGGCGAGGTGCAGCTTGCGGTTGCGCGTCCGAAGCACGCGGAGCTCAAGAACAGGAATCCGATCGCCGCGGGAAAGTCCTCGGTCGAGATCCACTTCCCCGGCGCTGGCGCTCCGGCTCGGCTTTTGGAGGCCAAGCTTGTCGTTCCAAAAGACATTGCGCCAACGCTGTCGAAGAGCGTCCGCTTCCGCTGCCGGATGCGCCTCACGGACTACAACTTCGAAAAGGTTTTCGCGGAACCTGTCGCCGCCGCGCTGGCCTATGAGCCGGTTGCAGGGCTTACGGACGCGGAACGGGCGGCCGCAGAAGTCCCGCGCAATAAGTTCAAGGCGAAGTACGAGACGTTCGATCGCACCATTCGCAATGCCGCTGCGGACATGTCCGAGAAAATCAAGGCCTACGAAGGCCTGGGCGTCATCCGAGACCAGGCCCCGCGCTGGATCGAGCGGGCGGCCCTTGGCGCCGCGGCCGCGGCGGAGCGGAAGAAGGGCGGACTTCTCCACGGCATCGCGGCGGGCACCGACAAGGTGGCGCGGGACGACGTTTTCTGCGGGACGATGCGCGCGCGCGCCGAACTTGAAGTTGCGCGGGGGGAGGCCGAGGGCGTGCAGGTCGTTCTCTATCCCGACGGGCCGGTCAAAGGACTGGCGTGGGCCGTCTCGTCGCTGGCCGACGCCAAGGGAAATCCGCTCAAGGGCGTGGAGCTGAACCTGTCGCCCGTCGGCTACGTGACGCTGACGGATCCCGCGTACATTCCGCCGCGGCAGTTTCGCGAGACGGCGCCCGATCCGATTCTCGAACACGTCAAGACGATCGACCTCGCACCGCACCGCTTCCAGCCGTTCTTTCTCGACGTCCACGCTTCGGCAAAGGCGCAGCCCGGCGTCTACACGGGCGTGGTGGCGTTCCGCGATGCGGCGAAATCGTTCCTCTTGAAAGTTCCTTTGACCGTGACGGTGCATGCGTTCGAGCTGCCGAAGGCGCGGACGTTCCCCATGGTGTTCAGTTCGCCGACCTTCTCGCCGAAACATCCCTTTCTCAAGCTCTATGCGAAGGACGACGAATCGCTTCGCCGGTATGGAGAATTCCTCAAGAGCGAACGGGGGGACGTGTCGAAGGAGCCGGAATGCGTGCGCAGACTGTGGGAGATGGCGTGGAGCTACCATCGTCTCCTCTGCGACCACAACATCCCGACGCAGGACATCTACGCGAGCGTCCGCAACGTGCGTCCCGCCTGGCTCCGAAACCTCATGATCGCCGATTCGCCGAACTGGTACTGCCTCGGGTACGACAATGCGGGGCCGATAGTCGAGAGGGTGGCAGCCCACGTCGATCCAATGCGCAAGGACGGCGTTTCGAAAGCCGCCTACCTCTACGGCTTCGACGAAATCAGGATGTCCGATACGCGCGCCTTCGAGGGCATGAAGCGCGATTATGGCGCGGTGAAGGCTGCCTATCCCGAGGTGCGCACGATGTGCACTGCGCTCGACGGATCCTTCGGCGTGAAGAGCGACACCGAGCAGGAGGTCGACTGCTGGGTGTGGCCGTCAGACGGCTACTCGGGTTCGCGCAAGAACGCCGAGCGGGCCAGGGCGCGCGGCAAGCAGGTGTGGTACTATCCGTGCAACTGGCCCTATCATCCGCATGCAGACCTGCATCTTGAGAACCTCGGGACGGGCACGCGCGTCCTCTGCGGACTCTACGGCTGGAAGTACAAGGCGGACGGCAT
>JAEEGL017456713.1_pt1 | contig 12111 bp, 5 predicted proteins | sample 9134231 | NCBI WGS metagenome assembly JAEEGL01 (sample SAMN16246548, study PRJNA631951) | gut metagenome | biome: gut microbiome; feature: rumen; material: fiber-attached | host: Bos | place: Iran: Karaj | collected 2018-10
CTGCGTGCCTATGCCTACTACAGGCTCACACAGGCCTTTGGCGACGTGACCATTCTGCGTGACAACAATCAAAGCGACCTTACCCGTTCGACCAAGGACGCTGTTGAGCGTTACATGCTCGAGGACCTGCAGTATGCCATGGAGAATTGCCCCAAGGTGCGTCCCAACGAGGCTACCCACTTTGGTGCCGTGACGGCCTATACTGCCGAGGCTCTGGCCGCCAAGATCCGCATGAACCGCGGCGAATATGCCGAGGCTGAGCGTTTGACCGATGAAATCATTGCCAGCAACAAGTTCCAGCTCTACAGTGACTTCTACAACCTGTTCAAGATTCCTGGCAAGCTGTGTAACGAAAGCCTGATGGAGTGCCAGTGCACCGACTTTGGACAGAGCAGTGGCGACATGGTTGACGCAGACCAGTGGTTTGTATTCCAAGGTCCCGGCAACCTAGGTGGATGGAACTTTGTCGGCATCACCGACAACTTCATCAACTGGGCACAGGCACGTGGCGAGACAATTCGTCTTGAAACTTCGGTTCTGTTTGGTGGAACGACCACCCGCGATGGTGACGAAATCAACGTGATGGGCAATGTCAACAACACCAACACCTGGAACGGCAAGGCCTACACGCCAACCAACCAATTGACACCCGGCCGCACAAAATACGGCTCGAACAACAACATCCGCGTCCTGCGCTATGCCGACGTGCTGCTCATCAATGCCGAGGCCAAGGTGCGCCAGGGCAAGAATGGCGACCAACCCTTCAACCTGGTACGTGCCCGCGCCCAAATGCCGACGATGAGCAATGTAACCGTTGACCAAATTCTGGACGAGCGTCGCATGGAGCTCGTGTGTGAGTGGGGTGAGCGTTACAATGACCTCGTTCGCACAGGCATGGCTGCCAGCGTGCTCAGTGGTTGGAACGAGAGTGTGAAGTACTATCCATTGCCTCTGAGCCAGTTGCAGACTGTTCCCACGCTCGCTAACGAGCCAAAGACAGAATAAGTTTTTTCATAATTCGTTTATAGGCAGGGTGAAACCCCTCAGGCGACACCCTGCCTATTTTTATTATCAATCTGATGAACCGTTTTCTTGCCGCAATAACTATACTCACGGCTCTGGCCGCCAGCGCCAGCACTGACTCGGTCAAGGTCGTCAAGGGTCAGGTGAGTGACTATTACATTCCCGTGGTCACCAATTATGATGTGACTGGAACAGTAACCGACCATCAGGGGCGCCCTCTTGAAGGAGCAACAGTAATGTGGCTATACAGCCCAGCCCACAGCAATACCGATGCACAAGGGCATTTTTCACTAGTGGGCACCGACCATGACACACTATTGTGCGTTCACTTTCCTGGCAAGGAAATGGCCATCGTTCCCCGTCCGAGCGGGCAACGGGTAACTGACATTAGACTTGCCATAAAAACGAGTGGCAGCATTGCCCCGCCTCGACGCCAAGCACAGGCGACTCGCTGGTATGACCCGCACAACGCCTCGACCATCACCTATTGTAATCCTCTCAACATCAGCTACAATTACGAGCCATGGAACAACAATACCCGTCAGGGCGGCTCATTCCGCTCGTCGGCCGACCCCATGGCCCTCGCCTACAAGGTCGAATACTACCTGTTCTCGACCAATCAAGGCGGTTTCCACTACTCGAACAACTTGAGCGACTGGAACTTCTGTCAAGCCTCATTCCAGCGCTATCCCGCCGATGATGACGAGTGCGCTCCTGCTGCCTGGGTGGTGGGAGACACCTTATTCTATACGGGCTCGACTTACGAGGGCTTGCCCATCTGGTATTCCACCAATCCCAAGAGTGGGCGGTGGCGCCGTGCCGTCGAACGCAACACGTTGCCCACGTGGGACCCCTACGTCTTTCTAGATGACGACGGTAGGCTCTATGAATATTACGGCTCCAGCAACGAATATCCCGTCAAGGGAGTTGAAATCAGCCGCGAAGACTTCACACCCATCAGCAAGATTCATGATCTGGTACTCTTGCATCCCGAGGTGCATGGCTGGGAGAGATTCGGCATGAACAATGATGATGAGGTGACTCTAAAACCTTTTATGGAAGGCGCCTTCATGACCAAGCATGACGGCAAGTATTATTTCCAATACGGAGCTCCGGGCACCGAGTTCAAGGTCTATGCCGACGGTGTCTATGTGGGCGACAACCCTCTTGGACCCTTCACCTATCAAAAACACAATCCCATGAGTTACAAGCCAGGTGGATTTGTGCAGGGCGTGGGCCATGGCGGAACCTTTGCCGACCTGAACGGCAACTACTGGCATGTGGGCACCTGCATGCTCTCGCTCAAATACAAATTCGAGCGCCGCATCGGCCTTTACCCCACTGGTTTTGACAAAGATGGCGTGATGTACTGCATTACGGCTTTCGGCGATTATCCACAGCTGAATGCCACAAATAATATCGAAGATCCTGCCAGCAGATTTACGGGGTGGATGCTGCTTTCCTACGGCAAACCATGCAAGGTGTCGAGCAGCGACAGCACTTTGACTGCGGCAAGCCTTACCGACGAAAACATGCGCACTTATTGGAGCGCCGCCAGTGGCAGCGATCAGGAATGGATTGAGATAGACCTGGGTGGCACCCGCGAGGTGCGGGCTCTGCAACTCAATTTCTATGACCACAAGACGGTGCAGCACAACCGCGCCAACGACATTTACTACCAGTACCGCATCCTCGCCAGCGATGACGGTGAGCATTGGACACTGGTGGTGGACAAGAGCGATAACGACCGTGATGCGCCACACGACTATATCGAACTTCGCGAGGCACTCAACACCCGTTACCTGCGCATCGAGAACATGCACATGCCCTCGGGTGGCTATTTCTGCCTGAGCGACGTGAGGGTCTTCGGGCTGGGTTACGGCAAGCTTCCTGAAGCTGTCAAGCGTTTCAACGTCAAACGCGACAAGAACGACCGTCGAAATGCCATGATAACGTGGACAGCAGTCGAGGGGGCCTACGGCTATAACATCTATTATGGCATTGCCCCTGATAAACTCTACCACTGCATCACCGTCAATGGTGACACACAATATGACATGCGCGGATTGGACTTGGGAACCGAATACTATTTCACCATCGAAGCTCTGGCTGAGACAGGTTGCAGTCCTCGTTCCAAAATCGTGAAAGTTAACCAATAATCAAGTATAGAGAAGATGAACAAGACTCTCCTAAAAACGCTTACGCTTATCATCTTGGTGGCCATTTCGGCCTGCAAGAGCGAGGGCGGTAATTCCGACCCGAACAATCCAGCCACACCCGACGAGCAAACTCGTCCCGCATCCTTTGACAATGATGATGCGATGTTGGACTACATTGAGCGTGTCCATTTCAACTATATGTGGGACGGGGCCGAGCCCACATCAGGACTGGCACGCGAACGCATCCACCTGGACGGGAAATATCCCGAGAATGACCAGGATGTGGTGACTACAGGGGGTAGCGGTTTTGGCATTGCTGGCCTTGTGGTGGCCATGGAACGCGGTTTCATCACCCGCGAACAAGGCATCGAGCGCCTGACACGCATCGTGGGTTTCCTGGAGCGTGCCGACCGTTTCCACGGCGTGTGGTCTCATTGGATTTACGGTCCCACGGGAAAAGTAAAACCCTTTGGCCAAAAAGACAATGGCGGCGACCTCGTCGAGAGTTGTTTCCTGATGCAGGGACTGTTGTGCGCTCGCCAGTACCTGAACCGTGACACCGAGGCCGAGAAAAGCCTTGTTGAGCGCATTAACGCCCTATGGCACGATATGGAATTTGACTGGTATACCCGTGGCGGACAGGATGTCATTTACTGGCACTGGTCGCCCGAGTATGAGTGGGAGATGAACTTCCCGCTCGAGGGCTACAACGAGTGCCTCATCGTCTATGTCTTGGCGGCCGCATCCCCCACCCATACCGTTCCCGCCTCGTGCTACCACAAGGGCTGGGCACGCAGCGGTGGCATCAAGAGCAATGCGGCCCCCTACGGTTATCCGCTGGAACTCAAGCACAACGGTGCTGAGCAGACGGGAGGTCCGCTCTTCTGGGCGCATTACAGTTGGATAGGACTCAACCCCAAAGGCCTGAAAGACCAATATGCCGACTACTGGAACGTGGTGCGCAACCACGCCATGAGCAATTACCAGTATTGTGTCGACAATCCCAAGAAATATACCGGCTACGGTCCCGACTGCTGGGGTTTGACCGCCAGCTATTCGACCGAAGGCTACTCGGCCCACAGTCCCGGCAATGACCTTGGTGTCATCACGCCCACGGCTGCGCTTTCCTCATTCCCCTACACGCCCGAGCAGTCGATGGCGGCCCTCAAGGGCTTCTATGGCCGTGGCGAGTCAATTTGGGGCAAATATGGCTTCTATGATGCCTTCAGCCCCGTTAGTGGCTGGACATTGCCTCGTTATCTGGCCATCGACCAGTGCACCATCGCCCCGATGATCGAGAACTACCGCTCAGGCCTGTTGTGGCGACTGTTCATGAGTTGCCCCGAAATCCAACAAGGCCTCACGAAACTGGGCATCAGAACTGACAACTGAAAACTGAAAACTGACAACTAAAACATAAAAAAACATGAAATTCAAAAGCATCATTATCACAATGGCCGTGGCCTTGAGCGCCTTGACGGCCCATGCAGTAGATCAGGCCAAGATGAACCAGTTCATCGACAACCTGATGGGTAAAATGACACTGCAGGAGAAAATCGGACAACTCAACCTACCCGTCACTGGTGACATCATCACCGGATCGACAGTCAGCGGTGACGTCGTCGGCAAAATCAAGGCAGGCCAGGTGGGTGGCCTGTTCAACATGAAAGGCGTGCAGAGCATCCGCGCCCTGCAGGAAGTCGCCGTCAAGCAGAGCCGACTGGGCATTCCCCTGATATTCGGTATGGACGTGATTCACGGCTATGAAACGGTCTTCCCCATCCCCTTCGCCATGTCGATGAGCTGGGATATGGATGCTATCCGCAATTCGGCTCGCATTGCATCTATCGAGGCTACAGCCGACGGTATTTGCTGGACCTTCAGCCCCATGGTGGACATCTGCCGTGAGCCTCGCTGGGGACGCATGAGCGAGGGCAACGGCGAGGATCCCTTCCTGGGATCGGCCATCTGTCGCGCTATGATTGAGGGCTACCAGGGTGCCGACTTGACTGACAAAGCCACGATGATGGCCTGCGTCAAGCATTTCGCACTCTATGGTGCACCCGAGGCTGGACGTGACTACAACACTGTGGACATGAGCCATGTGCGCATGTTCAACGAGTATTTCCCACCCTACAAGGCTGGCGTTGAGGCCGGTGCTGGCAGCTACATGACCTCGTTCAACGTCATCGACTACATCCCTGCCACGGGCAACCACTGGCTCTTGACCGAGGTTCTGCGCAACCGTTGGGGCTTTGACGGATTTGTAGTGACCGACTACACCGCCATCAGCGAGATGACGAACCACGGCATGGGCGACCTGCAGACCGTATCAGCGTTGGCACTCAAGGCGGGTACCGACATGGACATGGTGGCCGACGGTTTCCTGGGCACACTCGAGAAATCGCTGAGCGAGGGCAAAGTAACCATGGCCGACATCGACAAGGCTTGCCGTCGCATCCTGGAAGCAAAGTATAAGCTTGGTCTTTTTGACGACCCCTATCGTTATCTTGACCCCAAGCGCGCCAAGAAAGAGGTTTACACCGATGAGCACCGCGCTGCTGCCCGCCAGTTGGCTACCGAGACCTTCGTGCTGCTGCAAAATAAAGACAACGTGCTGCCACTCAAGCGCGCGGGCAAAATCGCCCTTGTTGGACCGTTGGCCAACACTCGCGCCAACATGCCCGGCACCTGGAGCGTGGCGGCTGCCAGCGACCGTTACAGCACACTGCTCGAGGCCATGCGTCGCGCCGTGGGTGACAAGGCCGAGGTCATGTATGCCAAGGGCTGCAACGTGTGCTATGATGCCGAATTGGAGAAGAATTCGACCATGTTTGGCCGCGAGATGCGCGACGAGCGCCCCGTTGACGTGATGCGTGACGAGGCCGTGCGCATCGCCAAGCAGTGTGACGTCATTGTCGCCGCCATGGGCGAGCCCAGCGAGATGTCGGGCGAGAGCAGCTCACGCAGCGAGATCACCATCCTGGATGCCCAAAAAGACCTGCTCGAAGCCCTCAAGGCCACCGGCAAGCCCATCGTATTGCTCAACTTCAGTGGCCGTGCCACCGTCATGGATTGGGAGGTAGAAAACATCCCCACCATCCTCAACGTGTGGTTCGGTGGCAGTGAAGCTGCCGACGCTATTTGTGACGTCGTCTTTGGCGACGTGGCGCCCAGCGGCAAGCTCACCGTGACCATGCCTCGCAACGTGGGACAGATTCCCATCTACTACAACCACCTGAATACGGGCCGTCCCAATCCCCAGTGGTTCACCAAGTTCACCACCAACTATCTGGACGTGCCCAACGACCCGTTGTTCCCCTTTGGCTACGGTTTGAGCTACACCACATTTGAGTATAGCCCGATGACGCTAAGCAGCGATGCCATGACCACTAGCGGCAACATCACCGCCAGCGTCACCGTCACCAACACGGGCAACTGCCGAGCCGACGAGATTGTGCAACTCTACATCCGCGACATGGTGGGCAGCATCGCACGCCCTGTTCAGGAGCTCAAGGGTTTTGAGCGCATCACCCTCAAGCCCGGCGAGAGCCGCACGGTCAATTTCAACATCAATGCCGACCTGCTCAAGTTCTACAACAAGGACCTGCAATATGTCTGTGAGCCCGGCGATTTCGAGGTCATGATCGGTTCCAACAGCCGCGATGTGCAGCGCAAGACCTTTACCCTGAGGTAAAATATCATTTTCCTTCATCATCATTCAGGCTGAGACACGCTTAATGACAAAATGATATGAACAGAGGATTTGTAAAAACTTGTGTGCTATGCCTCACGCTGCTCATCGGCTTGGCTGGCAGCGCCATGAATGGGGGCCAGCCAGTGCGGGTGGGTATCGCTTGGCAGCAGTCTGCCGACAATTTTGCCCGCGTTATCCAGGCTGTGAAAGCAGCCGGTGGTGTGCCCGTGATTCTGGACCAGATGCGCCCAGCGGGATTTGACTATGACGGAACCGAGTTGCAGGCAAAATATATGGATGAAAACGGCATCCTGCTGCAGCAATATGCCGATATTGTGAAGCGCGAGACCTATCACGGAACCGATATCGAACAAAAGATGCTTGGCATACAAGCGGTTGTCTTTTTGGGCGGCGGGGACATCAGCCCCACCCTGTTTGCAAACCCCGAGCCATGGCACGGCATCGAGAACGAGCGCAATTACCAAACGACGCGCGACCTGTCGGAGTATCTCACGATGACCTACTGCCTGGATCACAACATTCCCATGTTGGGGCTGTGCCGCGGCATGCAGATGCTTGCTGTCGTGTCAGGAGCACCACTCATCCAGGACCTTGGAGCCTACTATGCCAGCCTCGGCAAGAAAGACCACTACGTGCACCGTGCCGCACGAGATGCCAACGGCAACCGTCACTACACACCTCATGACGTGACTGTGACCGACACCACATCGCTGCTCTATGCCATCACCCACTCCACGACCATTCATAATGTGCCTTCATGGCATCATCAGGCAGCGGGAGACATTACGGGAACACCCTTGCGTGTCACGGCCACTACCAGCGATGATGGCGTCAGCATCATCGAGGCTATCGAACGCACCGACAAGAAGTTCGCTCTGGGCGTACAGTTTCACCCTGAGGAAGCCGTACGCATGTATCTGGCTGGCGAGTCAAAAGCCGCCAAATTCATGCCTAAGGAAGATGGGCTGGACTATTTCAGGGCCTTAATCAAAGCTGCGGGGCGCATCATCAAGGGCAAAGCCTATACACTAGACGATCCCGCGTTCAATGGCAAGACAGCCGACGAATGCTACATGTTCTTTGCCGTGTTGGGAAAAGCCGAGCAAGGCTCTCCAGAGGGTGCCGAAGCCGAACTTTCCCTGCTGCTCAACCTGTATGAGAGCCGCCATCCCGATGCCGTCAACCCCTCTATCCAGGAAGTTGCCCAATGGGCGACAGACTGCGGCTGGTTTGCCCACGCCGCACGCCGCTGGGAAACCACTGCCGAGCCCGAATATGTCGCAGTCGCCCACTCGGTGCTGGCGGGCAACCGCATCATGCCGCCTTTCATTCTGGAACACGACTGCTTAGAGGATCTTGCCTATATCGAGACCAATGGCATCAAGTACAGCCCTTATCAGAAAGACAAATACGTGAGCGGTGTGACCGTGTGTTATCAAGCCCCAGTCCACGAACACAACGGCCGTAAATTCGGTTTCAGGAAGCCCGTCCATTGGACGTTCTACTGTTTCCCCACGGCCAAGAGTGACCCCTTTGGCTACCTGTGCGGTGACGATTGCCCGCACCACAACGCCGTTAGCGAGGACGACATCATCCGATAGTCACACCATAATAGCATAGAAAAGAAGCGACCGGGTCCTATCCACTGGTCGCTTCTTTTCTATGCGAATGATTAACTCATCAGCTTGCTTGAGGTAATATTACATGCCGATGGATTTAACTGAGGCTTCGAAGGTGTCACGATCCCCCAGGGCACCGTTCTTGATTTTAGCTCGATAGTTGTAGATGGTGTTGACCGAGTAATGAAGGAATTCGGCGATACGGGAACTGTCCTCGATGCCCAATCGGATGAGAGCGAAAATGCGGATATCGGTATTGAGTACTCCTGGCTCGGTGAGTGTGATGCGGCACTCGGGACGCAGCAGGGCGTTGAAATCATCTACAAAATTGGGGAACAAATGCAGGAATGTGCTATCGAACATCTCATAGAGTTCGGTCAGGTTCTGGTCGCGCAGTTCGTTATTGCCCGTGAATTTAATGAGGGCATCGAGATCACGGCCCTTGACCATCTTGTTGACACGCTTGCGCATCTCGTCCAAGCGGTCGATATAGAAGGAGCACAAGTGAATGAAACGTCCCACATATTCGTCCTTGACACGGTTAGACTCGTTAAGTTGGGTATTGGTCTCATGCAATTTACTGTTCAGATCAGACAGTTGCGCATTCAACTGCGCCAACTGGGAGTTACTGTCACTCAGCTCGTTACGCGCGCGGGCGAGTTTCTTGCGTTGACTATTGCTATAGAACAGGATGATCAAGAACAATGCCGCCAGCAGGCTAAAGACCACCGCCAGCACGGCCAACAGACGGTTGGCACGCTTGAGTGATGCCTCATAGTTGTCGCTAATGGCCGTCAAGACGGGCGAAATCTGGCTATTGCGCTTGACGGTATTGAATTTACTGGCACATTGCCATGCAAAATGGATATACCTGTAGGCCCTTTCTATGTCACCATCGGCCATGAGCATGTTGGCCAATTCCCACATCGCACCCTGGTCCATCACAGCGTTCTCGACATCGCTCAATGCCGACTGGGTAACCCAGTAACGTGCCTGCACCGAGTCCCCCATGAGGGCATAATCCAAATAGCGGTAAAATGCCACGATGGCATACTCATGAGTACCCTCTTTTACTTGCTTGAGACGCAAGTCGCTATAATGCAGTGCACCCTGGGCGTCACCGGCGCTGTGCCGTTCAAGTTCCCGAATCTGCAAAGCCTCGTCGTCATTCTTCGCGACACGGGTTGTATCAATCAAACGATTATAATGATCATGCTTGGCATAATACCCGGCCTGCAGGCTCGGCACCTTGCAATAGTAGCCCAGTTCACCGTATAAGTGAGCAAGTGTACTATAGTATCGACGTTGATTATTGGGATCTTTTATGCGCTGTTCATCAATACTGTTGAGCACATCCATCGCCTCGTGATACAGCCCAGACTCAGTGCACTGGTGAGCCAACAGCAGCCGGCACTCGTCGATGCGAACAGGGTCGCCCAACTGCTCGGCCAGGGTGATGCACCTGCCAATGTAGTGAATGGCAGAGTCGCTCATGTAAGGACGATACAACTCATAGAGGCTACGGTTCAGGTCATATTGCGCTCGCGTAAAAGATGTGGCGCCACGCGCAGTCTTATAAGCCTGGATTTTGTTCTCGCGTTCTTGCACAAAACGATCGGTCTGTTCGATGGCCTTGTCCAATTTTCGGTATTCTTGCTCCAAGTCAATGCCAGCTGCCGATGCCATGCACATGAAAGATAACATTGACAAAAGGGTAAAAATCAGGTTGTATTTCATCAAAAAACAGGTTGGTTGCTAATCCCTGCAAAAGTACTTTTAAAATCCATTTTGAACAACAAAAAGGGTAAATAATGGGGAAAAATGATGGTTTTCGTCAAAAACGACACTGTATTTTAACCACTTTTTAACGATTTGAGGATTTTTACAAATATTTGGATTTGAGATTCTTATAAAAAATAAGTGGATGAAATCGTCCACTTTTTTGTTTATTGGCAATTCGGCACATTAATTATTTCACTTGATTTGCATTGTGACGGCCACCGCATGGTGACACCCAAGCATTAACAAAACCGTCCAACTTGTGACTGAAAACAATTAACCTAATATTTTTTTATCAACCAAAACAAATGTAACATGAAAGAGAAGAGATTACTTTCACTGCTGTTGACAGTCATGCTGGCAATAGCGGCATTTGCACAAAACCAGACCTTCACAGGTACCATCGTTGACGTCAACGGAGAGCCTGTGATTGGCGCCACAATTGTGCAAAAGGGAACGTCGAACACGGTTGTTACCGACTTCGACGGCAATTTCTCCATCAATGCACCTGCAGGTGCAGAGTTGGAAATCAGTTATGTGGGCTTTAGCAAGCAGACCGTACTTGCTGGCAATGACATGCACATCATCCTCCTTGAGGACTCCGAGTTGCTCGACGAGGTGGTGGTCATCGGTTACGGTACTCAGAAAAAGAGCGTTGTGACGGCATCCATCGCCAAGGTCAGCGAAGCCGACCTTGCAGGCAGGACCCGTCTACGTGCTGAGGATGCCCTGAAGGGCTTGGCCGCCGGTGTCAATGTCACCTCATCATCGGGTCAGCCTGGTTCACAATCGATGATCCGCATCCGCGGTATCGGCACCATCAACGACTCCAATCCCCTCTACATCATTGACGGCATGCCCACCGACCAGTATGGTATGGAGAGCGTGAACCCCAACGATATCGAGAGCATGGAAGTCTTGAAGGACGCCGCTTCGGGTGCTATCTACGGTGCCCGTGCTGCCAATGGTGTCATCCTCGTGACCACCAAGAAGGGTAAAATGGGCAAGGCCAACGTCAACTACAACTTCTCCTATGGCTGGCAGAGCGCATGGAGAAAGCGCGACGTGACTGGCGCTACCGATTACGCCATCCTGCAAAACGAGCGCCGCATGCAGAACGGTCTGGCACCGCTCTATCAGGATCCCTACAACCTGACCGATGCCAACGGCGACAAGATTGTCGGTTTCGGTACCGACTGGCAGAAACTGCTCTTCAACGACAACGCACCCATCATGCAGCACGACGTGAGCGTGAGCGGAGCATCCGAGAAGGTAAACTATTATATCTCACTGGGTTATTTCACCCAGGAAGGTATCGTTGGCGGTAACTACGGACAGTCCAACTACGACCGTCTGACCATCCGTGCCAACAACATGTTCAACCTGTGGGATGCCTCCAAGGAGCGTAACTTCCTAAACAAGTTGGATCTGGGCGCGAACCTCTCTTATATGCGCGTGCATAGCACCGGTATCGATGCCAACTCCACTTGGGGCTCTCCCCTGGGTTCGGCACTCTATCTCGCTCCCACGCTGCCCGTCACCCTGAGGGGCGATATTGCACAGGAGATGATTGACCGCTACAGCGCATACGACCTCTATATGGACGCTAACGGCAATCCATACACCATCCCCGGTTTCATCGGCAGCTATCAGGAGCAGAACAACCCCATCGCTCTGATGCAAGGCAACCCCAACAAGAACTGGAGCCACAAGTTCATGCCCAAGTTCTCGATTGACCTGCAATTGTGGGATGCACTGAAGTATCACTTCACTTACAGCGCCGAGCTCTCCTTCTGGGGCTACGACGGCGCTA
>JAEEGL010188912.1_pt1 | contig 12110 bp, 6 predicted proteins | sample 9134231 | NCBI WGS metagenome assembly JAEEGL01 (sample SAMN16246548, study PRJNA631951) | gut metagenome | biome: gut microbiome; feature: rumen; material: fiber-attached | host: Bos | place: Iran: Karaj | collected 2018-10
ATCTTCGGTGTAGATTCTTAGATAGAAGTGGTTTTCGATGGTCTGCACCTCGGCGGGGAAATATTGTTTGGTGTCCAGCTCCTTGCCGTCCTTGTCGATGATGAAAACACGTCTTCTATTGAACGAGCCGAACCCGTCTTCGTATTCATCGCCATTTTCGGCAAGTCCGTATCCCCACACATCTTCCACCACGATGCCAATCCATTGCTTGTCAAGTTTTTGGTAGCATTGGAGTTGGTATTTGGCTCCTAAATAGTTGTCGGGCTCCTCGCTGCCACGCGGTACTACGTATTCGTACTGCATGAAGGTTTTGGACTTGCCCCATTTGATGGCCTCCTCCTGCGAAATGTAGTCGAAACTCACTGCCTCGTCGATTACCTTTTTGACGTCCTTGTCGTTGGTTTTGAGGCTGTTCCAAAATATTTCCGCAATGTTTTCCTGCGGCTCTACGAATTTGTAGGTGGCGTCGGACGTCGATTCGGTGGCGTTTTCGGTCTGCGATTCGGTGGCGTTGCCGTTGCCTTGCTGCTGATTGCCCGAACAAGCGGCGAGCATCAATGTGGCGACTGCCAGTATAAATGTTTTTTTCATAGTTGGATGAGTTTATTGTTGTGATTCTTAGGCGCAAATATAATGATTATGGTTAAATCGGCAAGATGAATTTTGAAAAAATATTTGTCAAATATGCAATTTAATCATACTCCCAACTAAATGTATTGCCTATTTGCGCGAATTTGGGTTTGCAAATCCACTCACCATTTTTGTCTATAATGCCCCATTTCTCGCCTTCTTTTGCCAAAATAACATCTTCAAAGAATTTAATTTCAGAATACTTTGGGTCAAAAAGAATTTTACCTTTTAAGTTTATTAATCCGACTTTGTTATGAGCCGAACTATATTGATTTTTTTTTGTTATTCTTGCAATTTTAGCAAATGTAAAATCATGCTCTTCCACATCATAGTCGCTATCGCAAGGCAACAGAAAATACTTTCCTTTTTTATTAATCAAACCCTTTTGATTGCCGAGTTTGACGTTAGCCATTGTACAATAAAATTTCCAGGCATCATCAAATTTGGGTTTTATCACGAATTTGCCTTTTGTATTGATATAACCCCATTTGTCACCAAGTTTTACCGCAGCCAAACCATTGTCGCCAAAGCCTGAACAATTTTCAAATATCGGTTCTATTGCAATTTTCATTGTACTATCGATAAATCCGTACTTGCCATTGATACTAACCGATGTCAAACCAAATTTCCAATAATCGTTTGCAATATCGTCGAACATTGGCTCAATTACATATTTGCCTTTCTCATCAATTATTCCAATTTTATCATTAATTATCACTTGTGCAAAGCCACCATTAAAATTACGATAAACTTTGTCAAATTTTGGCACAATAATATAGCGTTCAATTTTGTTGAAAAATCCCCATTTGCCGTCAACCATCACGGATACAGTGGGACAATTCTGCCAATATTCTTCGGCTACTGCATTAAAAGTTGGTTCGCACACAACATTCCCGTCCGAATCTATAAAACCAAGTTTGCCGTTAATCTTTATTTGTGCATATCCATATTTGTCAAAATTCCACGCATAGTCGTACTGTGGCTCTATAACAAAATTATTTTCTATTTTGTATCCGTATTTGCCATCCTTTTGCGCAGCAATATATACTGCATAAGGATTTGGTTCATACCTATTTTCACCATCAAATGAACATTCCCGCGTTGGTTTTGCAAATAGTTCTATGACAATATTTCCATCTTTGTCAATACGTTCAGTTTTGCCGTTGATTGACACTTCGGCAATTCCATTTTTGTCAAATTTCTTCACCCAATCATATTGAGGCATGATAATCCATTCGCCGTATTCATTCACATATCCCCATTTGCTTTCGTCGATTATTTTTTCTTGCTTGTCATCATAAAATATTCTTCCTCGCATCATTGTAGGGATAAGTATTTTTTTGCTGCCGTTAATTTTGCCATTTGTTTTATAAGTAAAATATCCAGGATTATTGATTCCATAATCAATTTTGGCAAATGTTTCATCATCTCTGTTCCTTGAATTATACTTTGTTCCTGCGCCACCTGTCAAATTGTAGCAATTTAAAAACATTCCACTATTATCATAATCAGAGCTAACAACTCGCTCAATTATATCTCCATTCACAGTTTCCGTGTACATATAATCTGCATATTTATATTCCCAATTATCTGAAACATAAATAGTTTTCAATTTGGTACAGTTGGCAAACATATACGTCATACGAGGTTCCTCTACTTCCTTTAAAACGCTCAAATCCAACTCTTCCAAACTACTGCAACCGTAAAATAAATAAGACAAATCGCCTGTTCTATAATAATAAAAATCATCAACATATTTGGGAGAGAAAAGTTTTACCTGTTTGAGGTTGCAGCATCCAAAAAACATTCCTTTATCGTAGACACTGTTTTTTAGATTGCCGACATCCAATGTTTCAAGGTTTTTGCATCCTTCAAAAATTCCTTCTAAACATTCTTCGCCGTCAAAACGCCTTGTATCAAATACGCTCATATCAATTTGAGTAATTCCACTTTCGGCAAACATATATGAAAAATTCTTGCATTTTGACATATTGAACCCTCTCAAATCAATGTTTTTCAGGCTTTTGCAACCGAAAAACAAACTACCCATATTCTTGACATTTGACGTATTGAAATTACCAAAATTAATGTTTTTTAGATTCCAACACCCATCAAACATTAATGCCATTTGTTGCAGACTGCCTGTTCTAAAACTACTTAAATCTATGTTCTCGAGGCTCATACACAACGAAAACATACTATGCATATTTCTGACATTATGAGTGTTAAAAACACTCAAATCAATATCTTTCAAGTTAATACAACCCAAAAACATTGACGACAAATGCACCACATCCTCGGTATTAAGGTTTTCTTTTATGCCAACAATTTCAGTCAAATTGCAGCATCCCGAAAACCATTCATAACACGATTTTGGACGGTAGGTTTTGAACGAAGGATCAAACACTACTTTTTTTATAGAATTGGCAACCCGATTCCATTGCGGCGTTCTAAGACTTAGGTCATACAAACTTTCATTCCAGGCATCTTCGGGAATTGAATCGCTTGGCAAAGGTATGTCGTTGTTGATTACAAAAGCATTTGCAGGCATCTTGTTGTCATAATAAAACGTCAAAACAGAATCCTTTAAAATTGCGTATGCTGTCATTGAATCCGCCTCAATGCTATTGTGCAAATACGGCTCTGTAACAAATTCAAAATCATTACCGTATCTGATTGTATCACAATACCAACGAGACGAATCGATTCCCATTGGTACAATTACGGGCTTTGCTTCGCGCACTCTTTCTTTGACAGTTGCCTTGGGAGGTTCATACGGTTGTTGCCCGACGGCGGTAAAGTATCCGGGATTATTTTCTCCACCGTCTATACGGGCGTAATTTTTATATTCATTAGTTTTTTCAATCCATTTATAATGAGTGCCTTGCGAGCCATAAAGTGCGAAACAGCCAGCAAACATATAATAGGAATTATTTACAGAATCAGTTTCCCAATCATTGCTTACAAATATTGTTTTTAGATGATTGCAGTCTTCAAACATTTTGTTCATTTTGCAAACATTTGTAGTATTGAACTCACTCAAATCCAAAGAAATAAGACTCCTACAACCATAAAACATTTCTGTCATAATGGTAACGCTGTCGGTGTTAAGATATTCCTTCATTCCTGAAATTGTTTGTAAATTGGAAAACCCTCCGAACCAATGCAAACAAGATTTAGGATAGTAATCGTTGAATGATTTGTCGAAAACCACTTCTTTTACTTTTTTATTATCGTTGCCATATCCGCCTAAGAGATAATAGTCATCAGGCTTGGTGTCAGAATAATAAAACGTCAATACCGAATCTTTCAAAACCGCATATTCCTTGGGACAGAAAATGGTCTGCCCCTTCACTGTAAAATATCCAGGTTGTTCCGCCCCTTTGTCGATACGGGCATATACATCACCATTATCAGATCCGAGATAATGCGACCCCCTACCACCATAAAGGCTATAACAATCTGTAAAAATTCCGTGGTCTGAATATCCGTCCATATTCCAATCGCAACTTGCATAAATTGTTCTAAGAGAGGTACATCCAGCGAACATCTTATCTATGTTTGAGTAATTTGTATATGCGTGCCAACGGACAAAATTGCTCAAATCAATGGTTTTCAAAGACGAACATCCTGCAAACATTTCGCTCATCACTCCAACGTTTTCAGTATTGAAACTGCTTACATCTACATACGTCAAACTTCTACACCCGTCAAACATATTTTGCATACGGTAAACTTTTTCTGTATTAAAACTTCTCAAATCGAGGCTGTCGATAGCATAACAATCCTTAAACAACCATCCCATATTTACAACATTGTAAGTGTCAAAATTACTCAAATACAGCGATTTAAGTTTTTCACACCCTTGGAACATTCGCGACATATCGGTTACAAATTTGGTGTCAAAACCGCTCACATCAATGGTTTCCAGGCTTTCGCATCCCCAAAACATCCCATTCATTTTTTTCACACCTTTTGTATTTAAAAGGCGCAAATCAAGTATTTCGATTTTGGAACAGTTCGAAAACATTTCCGACATATCGCCATTGAGCGGCGGATTGAGGTTTTCCAACCCCACAATTTCTGTAACGCCGCTATACTGACGGAACATCCTTCTGCAACTATCAGGATGAAAATTTCTCATCGAAGAATCTATAACTATCTTTTTGACATCACACAATTTAAAAGATTTATCATTGGAAAGGTTCAATGCATTTTCAGGAGCTAAACTATCGTAATGGAATCTCATAACAGAATCCCTATAATCGTATAACGCATAGTACTCCGCTGCCCTCTGCGCCGAACCACTCGCCGCCACGAGCATCAATGCGGCTAATATAATTAGAATCTTATTCATAGTGCAAAGTGTTTTTATTTACCATTAGTGTTGGAAAAGGCGTAAAGGTTACAAAAAAATTACGGTTTGGCATCTTTTAGTTGTTCCATGGTAATTTCCATTTAATCGCCGTATCTTTCGGATAGTCTGCCGGTTGCTGTTTGAGACAAGGAATCTCATCGTCACCACATTTCACGACGTATCCGTATTTTGCGCCGTTCACATCTTGTCCCAATGGCATAAATCCGTATGTCATATAGGATTGGATTATTTTGAGCAAGTCATCACTAAGGTCTGTAATAGCGATGATACCGCTTGCAGTGTTTATTTCGTATGAGTTTGTCATATTATTTGATGGTTTAGTTTATCATTTTTTGCCGCTAAAATTACGCCAAAGTAATAAAAATGTTATAAGTTTTTATGTTTTTTTTCTTAGGATGATTAACTATCATTAATATTGCATTTAAAGAGTAAATCTCATTTTTTTATTCTTCATTGTCAATTGTAATGCGAAAATCATTGTTGACTTCTCTTCTATTCGTAACAATATCAACTTGGTCGTAGTAATAATTGTCTAATTGCTGTGTATATATATTTTTACAAGAAGGACAATAGTATTCTTCGTTATCTGATTCTATCCTTTCGATTTTCCCGCCACACTTACAGCAAAAGAATAATCCATGATTATTATGTCCCATCCCATTATCAATAATTCTTTGTATGCGGTCAGGTACTCTTTGTCCATTCAATTTGTATTTTTGTGCCTTCCTTTCATATTGTTGGTCGTCGCAACATGACAAACATGAAGGACAAATATACCAATTATTAGGACATCTTTGGGTGTCCCTCGAATCAATCAAGCCCTTCTTACATCTAAAGCAAAAATTCACATACACGCTTTGCCTATATTGACTGCAATTAGGGTTAAGACATTCAAAATAATTGAACTGATTGAAATCACTTCCACGAGTCTGACTATTAAATATCAAGTGTCCACATTCTCGACATTTCAGTTTTTTGTACTTTTGTCGTGCTTTATTAGCAGCACTAATAAATCGGCTAACCACCTCTTTGGTTTCGTACAAAACATCTTTCCTTTCAATCATTTGAAAACCAATTATTTCAGAAAGATGCAATAACGTGTATGTCTTCCATGTATTGCAATTAGCCAACACTTGGGATGACAGACAATTACGAAAACATTCTTGACCGCGACACCAAAAAAATTCAATATCAAGTATTTCATAGTTGCAATTTGCAATTTTTGACGAACAAAGAGGTGTATAATATCGATTAAACCTTTGCGTTAAGAACTCTGTTGATTGAGTCCTGTGGACATGATATTTTTTTGTAAGGGCGTTTAGTAAATCCCTATCAAAATTAAAGCGATAATATTCGCTCTCATCTATTTTCCTAATCTGTTTCTCGTTATCCAAAGCAGCTGTTACTAATTCACATACTTTCTTTGATTCTTCAATATTAAATTGGTGCTTAAATATTTTTTCATCTAAATCTATATCTGAATTTTCTAAAAGTAAACGTTTTTTTATCCCAAATACATCGTGTTCAAATTCCAAAGTTACATCGGTCCTCGGTGTAATGCGAACATATATTGGTGTTGAATACTTTGCAACAAGCCAAGTATCAAAATATGTGATTGAATAGTTCTTAGACGGTATTATAAACTCATTACTATCAAGTGATTTTTTTGCAACAATATCTTTGATATACTCTCTTAAATTGTCAGCCCAATACGAAGTTTTTTTTACTTGTTGAACTTCATACCTTATGAATCGCCCTTCGTGTATTTCTTTCGGATTTAGTTTATACTTCAAGAAAGAATTAATTTCCACTATATGTTTAGGTGTACCGTCAAAATACCAATTAACATCTTGCAAGTTTTGACAACCAATACAAGCACACTTATGCGCTGTAGAAGAATTTAGTTGAATGTTATTCCCGCCTTGACACTTGCAATAAGCATTACAACGGTTGAGGATACTATCAATGGTGTTCCATAAGTTTGAGTCTGTAAGTTTTTCTTCATCTAATCTACAAACAACTTCATAATCTATAAAACCGGAAAAAGATTCGTTAATAACACTACCACCATCACAAGTTGGTAGTATTGCATCAAGTTTAAAATCAGAATCAGGATTGATAATATCGCTACGCTGTATGATAAAATCAAGTATGCCATTAAATGTCTGTATTTCAGCACCACGAGTTTTTTGTATAGTCAATAAACAATCCGCGGCAAACGGTATAGTCAGATCCTATGGAGAACAGGGATTGTATATGCAAGCACGGTATCTTATATAATTTTCATAATCACTTTCACGAAACTGTTGAACGATATCCGTATCAAAAGCAGTATATCCCAATCTAATGTCATGAAAATAACGTTTTATCATCGCTAAACGCATTTGTTCCGACACAAACGGAATAATACCTTTCAATTGTTTGTAATCTTTAAATTTGTCCTCATTATTAATCCAATTATAAAAGGCAATCCAAAGATTATCGTTTGGTTCATACTGTTCATTGGACCCATCGCTACTATCAGAAGTTGATATATCATCGGAACTGGATTCTAAATTTGGACATGCATAATCAACCAAATCGAATAAATTATGGTTTTCTACATTTCCAACATTTTTCTTGAGAATTTCAAGAGCCGTTTTGAGCAAAATAGGGCGTTTGATAGTAAACTGCACATTAAATTTACCTAAAAGCAAAGCGATTTGTTCTTGTTTTTTTACTGACAAACAAACCGAAATATTTGACAGACACGTCAAAAAAACGCTATCATTTGGGATAAAAGGATTTAAAAATTCATTTTTGAAATCTTTCCAATTTAGGAACCACAACAATTCTCGCATCCAAAAAATATCTTCTCGGATATGACACCTTTGCAGTGCGATATTAATTAAGGCCTTACAATCATTATGAGATTTCTCATCAATTGGATGAAGATAAAGGAACAATTTGTGGTGAACAATATCATATTCATCATCTTCATACTCATCAAATGTCTCCAGTTCATCAACAATAAACAAAGAACAATCGGTAGAGCAATTGTAATTTGTTAATTCTAAATGAATCTTTGCATCGTACGATATCCACTGATTGTTATTACGTAGAAAGAACAACAATTTCTTATCGCAAAGTTTTTGCAATTGTTCTTCGGAGGCTTGACATTCTATTTTATACCGGTCTGACATAATTATTATGTTTTGTTGTTTTAACCTTAGTGAAGGAAAATTCGGAAAGGTTACACTTTGTTCTAATTATTTTCCCTTCGGCGGAACTTCAAAGGAAACTTTACTTTTTAAGTTACAACAAAAAGAAAGCGCGACCCGCATATACTTTATATTATCTCTGTTAGTATAGGTTGTGAGAAATATCTTGAAACAAAGGCATTATTATAGCAGTCCATGCCTAAATGATAGGCGAAGACGCTATGCAGTCTCTTGTTTCAGAAAGTTCTCTCATTTCTACTAAGAAGCAAAGCATAACGCTTTCGTTAGTAATATTTTACGTCGGATTTCAGATTGTATGAGCCGAATATCCGATAGCAAAGATAAAATTTTTTTCGTTAATCAACACATTTTTTGCAAGACTTTTTTTATATTTGCCGAAAATAAACTTGAAGCGTTATGACAAATTTTCCGCTGAGCATACAGAGTTTTGAAGATTTGAGAAACAAAGGATGCGTATATGTCGATAAGACCGACTATGTGTACAACCTTGTATATCACGGCAAGTCGTATTTCCTCGCCCGTCCACGCAGATTTGGCAAAAGTCTGATGTGCAATACGTTGCGTGCGTTTTTCGAGGGCAAGAAACACCTTTTCGAAGGTCTTAAAATTTATGACCTGGAGAAGGATTGGACGGCGTATCCCATTCTGTATCTTGACTTTGTGAGTGATGATTATACTGTACAAGGCACTCTGATGAAAACTCTTATGCTTACGCTTGAAAATTTTGAAAAAGAGTACGGCATCGTCGCAAATAAAGATTTGTCTGTTGCCAAACGCTTTGAATATGACCTAAAAGCCGTGTTCGACAAAACCGGACTCCAAACCGTCATAATTGTTGACGAATATGACAATCCTCTGATTAAGAGCGTCGATTTGGAGAGCGACAAAAACATTTATCGTGGCTTTTTTTCCGTTTTGAAATCTGCCGACAGATATATTCGTTTTGCGTTTTTGACGGGTGTTACCAAGTTTGCCAAAACATCGATTTTCAGCGGTACAAACCAACCCGAGGATATTTCATTAAATCCTGATTTTTCAGCAATTTGCGGCTTAACGCACAATGAGTTAACCGATTATTGCTCCAACGAGATACAGGCTTTTGCCGACAAAAAGGGAATTACGTTTGATGCTATGCTCGACCTTCTGAAAAAATGGTACGATAGTTACCAATTTCACGAAGAAGGCACAAAGGTTTTCAACCCCGTAAGTCTTTTCACTGCGCTTAAAAGCAAAGACCTACAAAATTATTGGTACTCTACCGGTACACCTACAATTTTGATGCAGCGGATTAAAAATTCGGCTTTCGACATCACTAAGTTGAAAAACGACGTGGAATACAGCAAGGATAGACTCAAAGATTATAAGGACGATGAGTTTAAAACCGACATCGTGCCGTTGCTATATTACACTGGCTACCTTACAATCAAGGAATATATTGACGAAGAACGCCTTTATATACTTGGTTTCCCAAATTATGAGGTTGAGTATAGTTTTTTCAACTCGCTTGCCGACGAATTTTATGGGCCGTCTGAGTCGGCAAACGGATTCAGTTATTCACGATTTCTCGCTGATTTCCGCAATGCCGACATCGAGAGTGTCATTGAGCGTCTGAAAGCCTTGTTCTGTTCTGTTCCATACGCCAACGACAGCAATGTTAAGTTTGTGGAGCGTGATTTTCAGAATGTCATCTATTTGGTGTTCAGTATTTTGGGCGAATACATAATAGCCGAGCCTCATTTTTCAAGAGGCAGGGCTGACGCTATTTTGATTAACAAAACCTACGTCTATATATTTGAGTTCAAGATAGACCAAGACGCTCAGACCGCCCTCAACCAAATCAATGAGAAAAACTATGCCGGAAAGTTCAAAATGGACGGCAAAAAATTGTTCAAAGTCGGCGTAAGTTTTTCGTCAACGGAGAAGAATATTGTGGATTGGAAAGTGGCGGAAGTGTAATCAAATCATTGTGTCTCTTTCAGGAATCCGTCTTTGTTTTTCAGATTCTTGTAACTTCGCAGGATGCAGTGGATGTCGGCGAATGGCATCTTGACACGTATTTCCACTGGGACGTAGTTTCCGTCGTTGGTGAACCATGCGCCGAGGTCTTCCTCCTTCTTGAAGGTGGATTTGTCGTCGAGGACGGGGACGAAGTGCAGGCACTCCATCTTGCCGAATTTTGTTTTGAATTTTTCGGTGGTCTTGTACTTGAGCTTGATGTGGTAGAGCTTTTCGTTGAACCACGTGTCGAGTCCCATGGTCTCGTTTTTTTCGTACTTCTTGTCGAATATGAACCTCCTCGCGTAGAAGAACGCCGATATGAGGTCAAATGTGTGGTAAGCCACTTGGTGTCTGCCGCTTTTCATACTGTAAACTACCGACGAATCCTGAAAAAACAAATCCTCGTTGTAACGTTTGTAATTGTTTTCGGTGACATTGCGGATTGCTTTCATTGGCAGTCCGTTCACGATGTCGAAGTAGCTCTCGTAGATGTCATTGACGGTAGCCACCTTGGACACCATACCGGTGGTGTAGCACCGCGCCCTGACGTGGAAGAGGTAGTCGTAGCCAACGGGCTCGAGATAGACGTTGATTTTGAGTTCGCCGCCTTTCACAATGCCGTATTTGAGGTCGTATATCAATTCCTCGCCTGGCTCGAATGCCGTGTTAACATTATATTTGGCAAGCACGGGGTTGTTGCTTTTGGCAGTGTCAATAGCCTGTGCTGTAGTGTCTTGCATCGTTGCAATTGTATCTTGCGTAGATGCAATATGGCCTTGCATCGCGGCTGGTGTGTCTTGCCGCGTTGTGTTTTCCTGCGCCGATGCAGGAAAAAATGCGGCGATGTTGATTAGCATCGCCGCCATAATTGTTGCATAAAGTCGCATAGAGTAGGGTTGGGTTATCTCTTTGCTGCTTCGTCGTAAGCCTGGAAATAGTATTCTGCGAGTTTGCTCCAGTCGAATGCGAAGGAGTTTTCCTCGACGTTGTTACGCATGCTGATGCGGTCGCGGCGGTTGAGCTTAACGAACCTGAGCATGATGTTGGCGAGCTGTTCAGCTGCATCGAAGTAGTTGATTTCGCGGTTTACGATGTAGATGCCCATCTTCTCGCAGTCGTCAAAATTGGATTGTACGTATGCGCCAAATCCCGAGAAGTCGCTGGTGACGCTCGGTACGCCGCTTGCCATACATTCGAGCGGGGTGTATCCCCACGGCTCGTAGTAGCTCGGGAAGAGTCCGAGGTGGCATCCACGCACAAACTGGTTGTACTCCATACGGAAGAGCGGGTTGGTAGTGTTGATGAAGTCGGGGTGATATACCACCTTCACTTTGTCGTCGCGGCCGTTGAGGAGGTTGCTTCCGCGCAGGAAGTTGAGCACGGGATCCTTGCCGTCGTTGACGAGGTTGTGCGTCACCACGGTGGGCTGCGAACCGCTCTTCCAGCTTTGGACGTTGCGGCGGAGCTTGAGCTCCGTGGTCTCCGAAATCATCTTGCTGAGGTCGGGGATTGCAAACGCTCCGTTGTTGGAGGTGATGTAGTCGTAGAGCTTTTCGCCGAGGTCGCGTTCTATCTCCTCTGTGTTGCGGTGGATTTCCTCAATCATTGCCCTCTTGTGCAATACGGTCGGGTTGATGGAGTAGTAGTCCTGCTTGGTGACGAGGAAGAATACGACTGTGGCGTCGATGTTCTCCACCTTCATCTTGTAGTTGAGACGGGCGAGAGCTTCGAGCGTGAGGTCAAATCCCTTGTTGTGGAACTCAAACCTTCCCGACGTGAAGAAGTACAGCGTCTTGTCCAAGTCGAATGAGTACGACTGGAAGAAGTGGCCTCGCGTGAAGTCGTTGATCTGCTTCTTGTATTGGAAGTGCAGGTTTTGGAAT
>JAEEGL012854453.1_pt1 | contig 12110 bp, 12 predicted proteins | sample 9134231 | NCBI WGS metagenome assembly JAEEGL01 (sample SAMN16246548, study PRJNA631951) | gut metagenome | biome: gut microbiome; feature: rumen; material: fiber-attached | host: Bos | place: Iran: Karaj | collected 2018-10
ATAGCTTTAGCAGCACCTGTGCTGTTTGGAACGATGTTAGCAGCACCGGCACGGGCTCTACGTAAGTCACCTTTTCTGTGTGGACCATCAAGAATCATTTGGTCACCAGTATAGGCGTGAATTGTGCTCATGATACCAGCTTGGATTGGAGCTAAGTCATTTAAGGCTTTGGCCATAGGAGCTAAGCAGTTTGTTGTACAGCTTGCTGCGGAGATGACTTGATCATCCTTTGTTAAGGTCTTTTCATTAACACCAAAGACGATGGTTGGTAAGTCTTTTCCAGCAGGAGCGGAAATAACGACTTTACGAGCACCTGCTCTGATGTGAGCTTCGCTCTTTTCTTTGGAACAATAGAAGCCGGTACATTCGAGAACGACATCGACACCTAATTGTTTCCAGGGGAGATCATCCGCCTTTGTACGTGCATAAATGGTAATTTCTTTACCATCGACGATGATAGCGCCTTCTTTAACGACGGTCTTGCCATCTTCCGCTAAGACGGGTTCTTTAAAGTCAACTGTGTGTCTACCTTCACCGATGACACCAGCGTAACCACCTTGAGCGGTATCATATTTTAATAAATTAGCCAACATCTTTGGGGAAGTTAAATCGTTGATCGCGACGATTTCATAACCTTCGGCACCAAACATTTGTCTAAACGCTAAACGGCCAATTCTTCCAAAGCCGTTAATTGCAACTTTAACTGACATGTAAATAATGTCCTCCTTTTGTTTGCGTTATATAGTTTATACTATATGTTCATAATTATTCAAGAGTTATGCTTAAATTAATAAAGAAAACGCCTTAATGGCGCTTCCTTTAGAATGATTCTATGCCTTTGAAAAGCTCTTCTAGACTTATTTCTAGGGCAATAGCGATCTTTTCAAGAACCTTTATTGTGGGGTTCCTTGTCCCTCTTTCTAAGTCGGAAAGATAGTTCTTATTAACCTCCGCTTCTAAGGCCAAATCTTCTTGGCTCCAATGCTTTTTGAGGCGAAGATATCTAATACGCATCCCTAATTGTTTTTCAATCTTCATCATGGCTTAAGTCCTTATATAATTGGTGTAAACTTCTAAATAAATGGTTGATGTTACTTTTAGTAACAGGTTTTCCTAATTTTTCTGAGAGAAGGTCCGCTAATTCACCTAAAGAAGCAGATTCATTTTCCATTCTTAAGATGGCGCACAATCTCTGCTTTTTATTAGAAATATTTTCTAGCCCTAACATTTCATCAATGACACGTAATTCTTTGACTTGGCGAAGACCGGTTTCTACAGTCCTTCTCATATTAGCGGTATCGATATTTTCTAATCGATTTGCGGAATTCATGACATCGCGGTCGACACGAACACTTTCAAATTCCATACAAGATTCCACCGCGCCTATCATGATTAAAAAATTAGCGATTTGGTCACTCTTTTTAAAATAAATAACATAACGATCCCTACGGAAGATAATTTTTGGTTCGATATCACTATTCTTATATTTACCAAATAATTTCGATAACCATTTAGCGTAGTTTTCATTTAAAACTGATATTTCTAAATGGTAATTACTGGTACTTGGAGAATTCACACTACCACTGGCTAAAAAAGCACCAGCAAGATATCCGCTTATCGTGTCATCGTTTCTCACGATGTTGCGGCTGATTTTTCCTTCGGAGAAATCCACTTCCAAATCTTCGGTAATAGAATTATCCGTTTCATCAATCATAATGGTATAAGTAACCGATCCTTTTTGGCGGGAGCGATAAGATAATTCCACTTCTATTTCTGGATAGGCTTCGTTGATGATTTTATAGATAAATTTAGCGATTAAGGCGTTTTCTGTTTCTAAAGAAACATAGCTCTTTTTATTATGAAAAACAAAACCACCATTAATACGAATATAGGCCGCTAATAAAGCTTTTAAACGATCTAAAGATTCGTATTCATTTCGACAAAGTTCTTCTTTAACTTTTTTAGTAAATGATTCTCTTTTCATATCTACTTATTGCCATCCCCCATATCTCTATGAGTGACAGAAACATTGTATTTATCCTTAAAATATTCTTTTAAATATTCAGCGACATAAGTGGAACGATGTTTGCCACCACTGCAGGCAATACCAATTGTGTAACTTGGTCTTTCTTTTTTATCTACTTCTTCTAAAACAAAAGAGAGATAATCCACTAATTTTTGTAAGAATTCCTGGGTGATGGGGAAAGAATTGATATAATCAATAACTTCTTGGTCTTTACCGGTTAAATGGGAAAGGCTTTCAACCCAATATGGATTGGGCAACACTCTTACATCAATGACGTTATCCAATCCAGCGGGTATGCCATTCTTTAAACCGAAAGATAAGAAAGTAATCTTTGTAGAATGATGTTCTTTGTTTTCAATTCTATTAAGTAATTCTTTCCTTAATTCATTGGCTTTTAAACCTGTAGTGTCAATGTGTATATCGGATTCAGATGATAGTAATTCCGCATCTTGGATATCTAATAAAACCGCTTTTTCTAAGGTTATATGATGAAGGGTGGCACGAGGGTGATCGTGTCTAGTTAAAGTATATCGTTTTAATATTTCTTCTTTAGAAGCATCTAAAAGAATAAAAGTAGTTTTATATCTCTCATCTTTCTTAGCGTAATTCAAAATCTTTTGGGTATGCATGATGTTTGGCATGAGCACTAACCCTTTAGCATTTTGATGACTTTCGATATAAATATTTAATAATTCCTTGGTTAATTGATAAGGGGCATTTTCCACGATATAGTATCCGAGTTCTTCGAAAACATATTTGGCGGTGGATACGCCAGAACCAGATGGACCCGTTAAGATGAATAGTTCTCTCATAGAATTGCCTCAATACACTTTTAAGTGTAACAAAAAAGATACCTTTTTGGTATCTCTTTTCAATAGTTTTATCTTTTAGGCTTGTGGTTCAGGCTCTTCTTTGGGTTTTTTACCAGCGATATCAACAAGAGCATAAGTGAACATAAGTTCTGCAAGAGTAATAACTCCATGGAATGGCACTAAAGCTTTATCAACAACAGCAAGGAAGACGCCTTGTCCTAAGAAAGTTAACAAGATCGCTCCGAGCGCGCCAAATAAGCACCATCTAAATAAATCAGCGGTCGGATTTTTGCCTCTTAATGCTAACAAACAATAAATGAAATTCAAAACAGCGAAAGCAAAAGCAATTAAGCCAAACAGAGCATATAACATTTCAAATATATTAAAGGCATGAGCGGCAGAAGCAAATTCAGAAATCGAAACAATGGCAAAAATGAATAACCCACCCATTAAAGCGGAATTCATAATAATGCGCAAAACTAAGGCAAAAGTCTCTCTTTTGACATTGTTGGCGACAAATAATAAGATGGCATATGCTAATAAAGCAATGCCAAGGATAATAAATCCGCTAGATTCATGGTCGCTTAATTTGCTATAAACAGCACAAGAAAAGATAGCGACAATAGCAGTAATTAAATTGATAACAAAGAGAATCGTTTTGTTGTTTTTTCCTTTCATAATTGAAACCTCCAACTATTTTATTATAGCACTAAAAATGGCGTTTCCATCTTTAACGGCGAGATTAATTAGTTTGATGTCGCGAGGCAAAATGTCTCCTCCAGCATATAAATGAGGGCATTTTGACATGTGTTTTTCATCAACAGGAATAAAACCTTTTTCATCTAAAACATTAGGTATTTTAACAAAGGATGAATTGGGTATTTGTCCCACTAGTGGGAATAATCCATCGCAAGAAAGAACCTTTTCTTCTTTTGTTTTGGTGTTTTCTAAACGGATACCCACCACTTTTTCTTCTCCTATTATTTCAAGAGGAATATAAGGGGTGATAAAAGAAACATTATCAAAGGTTTTTAATTCTTTAATCAGTTCTTCGTTGCCAAAGAAAGAATCTTGATCATAAACAATGTTTACCGAACGACCAATACGAGCGAGATAGATAGCTTCTTTTAAAGCATGCTCTTCTCCACCAACGACAACAATGTCTTTTCCTTTAAAGAAGTGGCCATCACAAATGGCACAATAAGATAAACCATGTCCTAACATAGCATCTTCTTTTTCTAAACCAATTTTCTTTTCTTTTGTGCCAGTGGCGATAACCACTTTTCTAGCCAAATAAGTGGAAAAACTGCCTTGTAATTTAAACAAATCGTTTTCTTTTGTTAATTCTTCAATTTGATCATAGATAACTTCAATTTGGTTATCCATCACCTTTTTAAAGAATTCCATCGCTAATTGAGGACCGGGTATTTGAAAATAACCAGGAAAATTATCGACACGAGGGGCGATATTCACTTTTCCGCCAGGAGTTGATCCTTCGACAATAGCAAATTTAAGGTGTGTTTCTTTTAATCTCGTGGCCACAGTAATTCCACATGGACCACATCCAATTATCAAGACATCATAGATGTTCTCCATAAATAATCCTCCTTAAATCTAAATAATTTTGAAATATAAATGTGGGTTTAATGTCTTTAGGAAGGACACGTGGTCCCCAACCCACGAGACCACAATCGATACCGGCATTATTTGCGGTATCTAAATCCAATTTATTATCGCCAATATAAATAGCGGTTTTCAAATCTTTTGCTTGTAAAATATCTAAGGCTTTTAAAATGCCTTCTTGATGTGGCTTCCCAATTTTGACATCATCATAACCAATTACAATATCAAAAATGTCATCCAAATTGATGAGTTTAAGGCAATATAAGGTCATTTCTCTCATCTTATTAGTAACAACACCTAATTTAATACCATGTTTTTTAAAATCTAAAAGAACTTCACGACAATGAGGGTATCCTGTCATTAATTTAGGATATAAATCTTTGGAAATACGTAAAAATTCTTCCACCATAAAATCATTATCCATATCAGGGAATTCTTTTTTTAAAGTTCCCGCGATAGGTGGACCAGAAAAATAGTACATTTGCTCCACGGGAGTTCTTACACCATGGCGATATTTATCGTAAAGAATGTTCATAGATTGGATGATCATTTCATCGGTATTAGCGATGGTACCATCCATATCAAAAAGAATATATTTATATTTGTTCATTTTTAACCGGTTCGCTATCGATAATAGCGTCAACTAGAACGGGAATGCTGATGGCGAGAATCAATAATAAGCAGCCACCTAAAACAATCAAAATAATGCCAATGTTATAAGGATTGAAAGAAATTTCTTGTGTAAAACTAAAACCACCCATTAATAATGCACCGACAATAATAAGAGTTGTGCCGAGAGAAAAAGCAATTATCGTTTCTAACATACTAGCTAATAAATCGCCTTTTTTCACTGCATAAGTTCCTTCTTTTTTCTTTTTAATGCGGTGAACAGTGTGATTAAGAACAATTAATAAAGTGCCGGTTAGCACAAAAATAATAGACCAGAACCAACTCCAGTATCCATTTTTACCCATGTTAAATGCACTATCTCTAAGGGGTTCCATAAATGTTCTTGTTAAACCATACCAAATGAGATATCCAAAAGCGATATCGCCTAATTCTGTGTGTTTTCTTAATGCGTTTCCAAAGACATGAGATAGCACAAAGAATCCCAACATATTCACGAGAGATTCGATGAAGAATAAAGGAACATATAATTGTCCATCGGGAGCCCATCCACTTGTGGAACTATAGTGAGCATTTTTCCACACTACCAAAGGTAACCATCTCCAATTATTCTCATCAGCGAGAACACCATGCACTTCACAATTGAAAAAATTGCCCCATCTACCAACCGCTTGAGCTAACAAGATAGTAGGAATAATGATGTCGACAGCTAACCAAATGCTATAGCCTTTGTTTCTCCATAAGAACCAAGCCACACCAACGGCAATACCGACAATCGCACCGCCTAAGATGGTCAATCCACCTTTCCAAATATAAAACATGGAAACTGGCTCAGAAGCGAATTCGTGCCAGTTGCCAACAACATAAAAGATACGGGCGCCTATAATACCTGCGGGAAAAGCAACAATAAAAGTTGATTCTAAAATTCCATGCTTGCCATATTGTAAATAGAATTTATGATCGCTTATCAAATAGGCATATACTGCACCAGTTAAAATACATAAAGCGTAGAAAGTAATGTTTGCACCACCATTTTCAGGGGTAGGAATTGTGCCTGTAAAACTAATGCCATTAATTAATGGATAAGTGAGATGTAGAGCATAACCATCAGAAAGAACAAAGAGGGCCACAAACGTCAAAGGGAAGGCCGCCATTAAAATAATGAATAAATATTTATTTAGTTTTTGCGGAAGGTTTTTACCATAGTAATGAATGATAAATGTTTCTAATGAAACAATACCTAATGCTCCGGTAAATAAAGCACCTAATATAACGCAAGTCCATTCCCATCCGGTTAAAGTCCAGTTATTCCATAAAGGAATACCGACAGATAATAACATTAATCCAATAACAAAAACACCAGCAAAAACGGCATATTTTTGGAAAGTCTTTTTAAAATTAACTTCCACCATGGGAGAGCGAACTAAAGAAATTGTCAAATATAATAAGTAGCCTAACCCGCCAAGAGCGACGAGGGCACCAATGATAAATAGAATAATGCCAACCATATTATTGATAATGTCCTTTCTTTAATACGCCTTTTAAATATTCACCTGTATAAGACTTTTTGTTATTAGCGATTTCTTCGGGAGTTCCAGTAGCCACTACTGTGCCACCATTATCGCCACCTTCTGGTCCTAAATCAATAACATAATCACTGACTTTGATAACATCGAGGTTATGTTCGATAACTAAAACGGTATCTCCGTGCTCCACAATAGTTTGCAAAACTTTAATCAAACGTGACACATCATCGGAATGAAGCCCTGTTGTGGGTTCGTCTAAGATGTATAAGGTTTTGCCAGTCGGTTTTCTTTGTAAATAGAAGGCTAATTTAATTCTTTGCGCTTCACCACCAGATAAAGTTGTGGCTTGTTGGCCTAATTTAATATAGCCTAACCCCACATCATATAAGAGTTGTAATTTCTTTTTCAAGGAAGGTCTATTTTCAAAGAAATGTAAAGCTTCTTCCACTGTCATTTCTAAAACATCATAGATATTTTTACCTTTATAGGTAACTTCTAGTGTATCTTCGTTATAACGTTTACCATGGCAGACATCGCATTTGACATAGACATCGGGGAGGAAATTCATTGGAATACGAACTACACCATCACCACAACATCTTTCGCAACGTCCTCCGGAAACATTAAAAGAGAATCTCCCTTTATCATATCCGCGAGCTTTTGCTTCTATAGTTTCGGAGAACAAATCTCTTATATCATCAAATAATTTCACATATGTCGCAGGATTACTTCTTGGTGTTCTGCCAATTGGTTCTTGGGTCACATCTACGACTTTATCGATATTTTCTAATCCTTCAATATCTTTAACTAAAATCTCATCAAAAACTTCTTCTTTGTCTAAATGGGCTTTTAAATAAGGGAATAATGTTTGATTAATTAATGAGGATTTCCCAGATCCAGAAACACCAGTAACGGTGACAAAACATCCTAAAGGAATATCAACATTAATCTTTTTAAGATTATTTTGATGCGCTCCTCTAATTTTGATATATTTACCATTTCCTGGTTTTCTAACTTTCGGGATAGGAATAAATTTTTTGCCGGATAAATAAGCACCAGTTAATGAATTAGGGGCTTTGATAATATCTTCCACACTACCAGCGGCAACTAATTCACCACCATGGACGCCAGCACCAGGTCCGATATCCACAATATAATCAGCGCTTCTAATGGTTTCTTCATCGTGTTCGACAACGATTAAAGTATTGCCTAAATCGCGCATTTCTTTCATCGTATTAATGAGTTTTTCACTATCTCTACTATGTAGGCCAATACTTGGTTCATCCATAACATATAAAACGCCAGTCAATTTGGAACCGATTTGTGTGGCCAATCTAATTCTTTGGCTTTCTCCACCACTTAATGTCATAGCCATACGTGATAAGGTTAGATAATCTAAACCAACATCCTTTAAGAAAGAGACACGATTATGTATTTCTTGTAACACTAAAGCGGCAATGTCTTTATCTCTTTGATCTAAATGATTTGGTAAATCGTCAATCCATGTAAGAAGGTCTTTAATTTGTAAAGAAGTCACTTCATAAATATTTAAACCATTGATTTTAACTGATAAAGCTTCATTAGATAATCTTGCGCCTTTACATGTTGTACAGGTTGTATCGCGCATGAAAGAACCATACCAATCTCTTGTCCAATCCGAATTGGTTTCGCGATATAGTCTTTCTAACTTTGTTTTAATACCTTCAATATAACCATTACGATGATTAATATTTCCGGATGAAGATTTAAGGATATATTGATGAGGTTCTTTAGAACCTAATAAACAAATGTTCTTTTGCTCTTTGCTTAATTTTTCCCATGGGACATCTAAAGGAACATCATATAATTTACAAAGCATGGCAAATTCTTGCCATTCTAAATTTTGTGTACCCACGGTATTTGCGTAATATTTTATACATCCTTCTTGGATGGATTTTTCAGGATAAGGAACGATTAATTTTTCATCCGCTTCGCGTTTAATTCCTAAACCTTTACAATCAGGGCAATAGCCTAAAGGAGAATTAAAGGAAAATAAACGCGGCTCCACTTTTGGGACAGAAAAGCCACATTTTGGACATGTATGTTTATCACTTAATAGTTTTTCTTCTCCGTTAGCAAGAATGATTAATAAACCATGTGACCAATCAAGTGCGGTTTCTATCGATTCTAATACACGACTTCTGATGCCATCTTTAATGACAATACGATCGACGATGATATCGATATCGTGTCTTTTATTCTTGTCTAATTCTTTGACTTCTTCGATTGTGGTATTCTCTCCATCCACACGTAAACGAGTAAAACCATTGATTCTTAATTTATCAATAATGTCTTTTTGTGTGCCTTTTTCATGATGAACAACAGGAGATAATAACTGGATTTTACTTCCTTCTGGATAAGAAAGAACGATATCCGTCATCATGGTTGGAGAAAAAGAAATAATAGGTTCGTTATGAGTGGGACAATAAGGAATACCGATACGCCCAAATAATAATCTTAAATAATCATATATTTCCGTGACTGTACCAACGGTACTTCTCGGGTTATGAGAAACGCTTTTTTGGTCAATAGCGATACTAGGAGATAAGCCATCGATAGAATCAACATCGGGTTTATCGTAGTTACCTAAGAACTGTCTAGCATAGCTAGATAAGGATTCCATGTACCTTCTTTGGCCTTCCGCGAAGATAGTGTCAAATGCTAAAGTGGATTTACCAGAACCGGATAAACCAGAAAAAACCACGAGGGAATCTTTGGGTAATTCCACATCGAGATTCTTTAAATTGTTTTCTCTTGCGCCCTTGATGACAATCTTCTTTTCCATATCGGTCTTGCTTATATTAACAAAGTTTTACGCAATATTCTATATTTATGCTCAATGCATAAATGAAATGTTGAGAGAAAAAATAAAATGTTTTATAATATATGCCGTTGTCGGGACGTAGCGCAGCTTGATAGCGCACTTCCTTGGGGTGGAAGGGGTCGTGAGTTTAAATCTCATCGTTCCGACCAGATGACAAATTCTCCTTGCTTCGGCGAGGAGTTTTTTTATCTTTTTTTGGTAAAAATGGGAGAACCACGGATATAAGTTAAATAGGAGGGTAATGCATCACAAAAACGTTTCATTGTTGTTTTATGTGTATATTATGTGTATATTATGTATAGAGGTATCAATATGGCTAAAGTGAACACGAACATAAGTTTAGATCCCGTTTTAAAAAGTGAGGCTACAAAGCTTTTGAAAACCATTGGATTAGATTTATCTACCGCTATTTCTTTGTTTTTATCACAAACTGTACGTGAAAAGAAAATTCCTTTTGAAATCAAATTTGATGTTCCAAATGACACCACTATTGAGGCTTTAAATGAAAAGCAAAACATGAAGAATGACAAAAAAACATACAAAAGATATAGTAATTTCAAAGATGCATTGAAAGATATTTAATTAATACTTATTAATTACATCATTGAAATCTTTGTTGTCTAATATATAAACATTATCAAAGAATTCATAGTCTTCAGGACCTGGATTTTCAAATGTCTCAATATAATGGGCTAATGCTTCTGTGGGAATAGGCCATTCTCTATCGAGATTTTGACGATAAATGGTTTCTGGTTTCATATGAAAACTGACTAAATCTATTTGTTCAAATAGACCTCTTAGCGCTCTTCCAGCTTCTAAACGATAATGCACTGTTGTATTTGTGCTATCGAGAACGACAATGCCGTTAGGATCTTTGCTATAGACACGGGCTAAATCGTAAAAGATTTTCCACATCAAATCATCTTCGGAGATATCTTGTTGATTGCCTGTCACCAAATCTCTTAAAGAATCAGAAGAAATAATGTAAACGTGACTTCCTTTACGATCTCTTAAAACATGGGAAAAATAACTTTTACCACTACCAGGAACGCCACTTAATATAATTAACTTCGCCATAACATATAAATAATAACACTAGGATTTTTTTGAATAAAGAAAAACGGAGCGCTTGGCTCCGTATTTTTCTCAATTAACTTATTTTCTAAGTAATTCTTCAACTTCTTCGCGAGTTAATAATCTTTCTTTATTAACCTTGCGATTTACCTTTTTGATTTCCGCTTTCACGGCTTTTAATAATGATTCTTGCTCTTTTCTAGCGGCAATTTTTCTGCGGGTAGCATTTAAAAAAGCTTCAGGAACATATTCGGAAATGATTTTATTTCCTTCTCTCCACTGACGGTAATAATATGTATGACCAGAAATTTGCTTAACAGAAATATAGCCAACTGGAAGGGCTTTAATGTTTTCTTCAATTTGCTCGCGTTCGTTATGTAATTCAAGGAGCAATTCGAGTGTTCTTTGTTCTTTGTTCATAATGCTTAACCTACTGACATATTATAAACACAAAGAAAACAGCAATGCAAGTAAAACGAATAAAAAAACGACCCAGTCGGGAAAACTGGGCCGTTAAATTAATAGATATTAGAGACCAAATTTCTTGATTCTTTCGAATCTATCTTTGGCGTATTGTTCACTCTTAGCGAGCAATTCTTCGGCATGAGCAGGATTCACTCTTGGTAATTGAGAGAATCTGGTTTCGGTCATAACGAAGTCTCTAAATTTACTATAATCTGGTTCTTTGCAGTCCACGGTTAAGGCTGGTTTGCCTTCGGCAAGATTACGTGGATCGTAACGGAAGATGGGGAAGTAACCACATTCCACCGCTAATCTTTCTTGTCTCATGGAGTTAGATAAACCACCTTTGATACCATGGTTAGCACATGGAGCATAGCAGATGATTAATGATGGACCATCATAAGATTCAGCTTCTTTTAAGGCTTTAATAGCGGCCATTGGGTTAGCACCTAAGCTAATTTGTGCCACATAGACGGTACCATAGCTCATAGCGATGAGAGCCAAATTCTTCTTCGCGGTGGTTTTACCAGAAGCGGTAAACTTCGCGATAGAACCAGTTTGAGAAGATTTGGAGGATTGACCACCGGTATTGGAATAGACTTCGGTATCGAGCAATAAGATGTTAACATCTTCTTCATTAGCGATAACGTGATCTAAGCCACCGTAACCGATGTCATAGCCCCAACCATCACCACCGACAATCCAGACGGACTTATCAGCCATATCTCTTTCATAAGCGAGGACTTCTTTAATCTTCTTATCAGGAGATTCTTTAATCATCTTCACTAATTCAGGAACAATAGTTCTCATGGCTTGACGGTTCTTGATATTGGCGAAATATTCATCAATCTTAGCTTTTAATTCTTTGCCGATACGACGGGTCTTAGCTTCGCTTAAGATTTCAATGATGTGTTTAATCTTGGCATTGGTGGCCACTCTCATACCATAACCGAATTCAGCGTTATCTTCGAATAGGGAGTTGGCCCAGGCGATACCTTGGCCTTCTTTATCAGTGCAGAATGGGGTTAATGGAGTGGAACCACTATAGATGGAAGAACATCCAGTAGCATTAGCTACTAACATATCTTTACCAAATA
>JAEEGL013202025.1_pt1 | contig 12110 bp, 9 predicted proteins | sample 9134231 | NCBI WGS metagenome assembly JAEEGL01 (sample SAMN16246548, study PRJNA631951) | gut metagenome | biome: gut microbiome; feature: rumen; material: fiber-attached | host: Bos | place: Iran: Karaj | collected 2018-10
ATATAAAAATATTCTCCACTTCTATTGACCTTCCGCAGAATATTCCATATATTTATATATATCTACCCTTACAAAATAAGGAAAAACATGATCTCAGGAAGGAGCAACTCATGCAGCATATCACATCTTTGGACGGCGCAGTAGAATTGTTTAAAGCTCTCGGTTCCGATGTACGTATTGACATCATTAAACTATTACTCAAAAACAAACACATGAATATGAATGAGATCGCTAAAGAACTGCAGATCACAAACGGCGCGATCACCAGTCATATCAAGAAACTGGAATCCTGCGGCGTGATCACCACATCCAACGATTCCCGGGGACATGGAAACCAGAAGATCTGCACTCTGACCATGGACAAAGTGCTGATCGAACTGAATTCCGAAGAAGTGGATCAGAATGTATATACCACCAGCCTGAAAGTCGGCCATTATTCCGATTACAAAGTATATCCGACCTGCGGCCTTTCCACCGCTTCCGCCCTGATCGGCGAAGTGGATGATACCCGTTATTTTGCGCATCCCGACCGCTATAATGCTGACATCCTCTGGTTCACACGCGGATTTGTAGAATATGAGATCCCGAATTTTATCCCTTCCCTGCAGGAGATCACGCAGATCATGATCTCGGCAGAGCTTAGCTCGGAAGCCCCCGGTATCAACAGCAACTGGCCTTCCGATATTACTTTTTCCTTAAACGGTATTGAGCTGGGCACCTGGACATCTCCCGGCGATTTCGGTGATGTCCGCGGTATCTTCACTCCGGACTGGTGGTTCCCGAACTGGAACCAGTACGGATTATTAAAACTTCTGGTGATCAATAAGAGCGGTACCTATATTGACGGATTAAAGATCTCCGATGTTGATATTGAAAAGTTCAAGAGCAGTGCCAACAGCAAGTTCACCTTCCGCATGGAGATCAAGGATGACGCCGCACATATCGGCGGACTGACGATCTTCGGCAAAACATTCGGCAACTACGCACAGGATATCAAAGTCAGTATCAGCTACAGTCCCGAAAGATAAACAGCTCCAAAAAACAGAAATCTACGGACCCGGTCATTGCGGATAGAGGTAATCTTCTTCCCCGATCGGGTCTTCTTTTATCACTTTCGAAAATCCTTTATAGATAAAGAAACTGCAAAGCCAGTTGATGAACGCGACGCCAAAGACCGCCATCAGCATCAGGACGCTTACGCTGATAGTCGCCAGATAGGCCGCTCCGGCACACAGGATCATGCACATCAGTGTATGTGGCAGAAAAAAAGCAAATGTCATTTTGGCCGCATTGGCGATCTGCGCCTTCCACTGATTCCGCATCTTTGCGATCACCGGAAAGACCCACAAAGAGATCATCCAAAGGATCAGCCCTATCCCGCCCGAAAGCAGGAGCATCACTTTGCCCATACTGCCTGTATCTGCTGCCATCCAGAAGCGAAAATCCAAAAACAGGACACCTGCTGCCGCCAAAAAAACAAGCCACGCCGCAGTAGCCTGCCAAAAACTTTCCCGAAACGCTTTCCAGAACCGTTTTGCCACATAGCCATCCCCTTCCCGGACCGAACGCAGATTGACCGCATACATCGCACTCAGTGCCGCTCCCATCGTTACTACCGGAAGAGAGAATACCAAAAAGAGAAAATTCAAAAAGATCAGATCCGTCAGTTTATTTAAGAATCGTATCACCGGATTATCGTAAGACATGGCTTTCCCTTTCTATGGTAATCACTTCTATAAACAAAACTCTTTTTTCATAATATCAGATTCCCACCCTCAAAACAAATGTGCCGCCATCAAAAACAGAGTGTTTTTTGATAGCGGCACACCAAGTAAGAAGGAGAAGTTAAGTGGGGGCTTTACTTAATACCACTGATCGCGATCGATTCGATGATCACGCGCTGGAAGAGGAAAAACAGCAACAGTGTCGGCAACATCGCGATCACAGATGCCGCCATGATCAGAGCGTAGTCGCTTTGGATCGCATAATAGGAGTTGAAAGACCGGATCACCACCTGCAATGTCCATGTCTTTTCATCCCGCAGGAAAATGGTCGGAGCCAGATAATCATTCCAGATCCCCATAAACCACAGCATCAGCTGGGTTCCAAGGGCGCCTTTCATAAGCGGAAGAAAAATCTTCCAATAGGTAACAAAATAGTTGCATCCGTCCAGTTTGGCCGCTTCCATCAAATCCTTCGGAATGCTGTACAGATTCTGCCGCAGGAAGAAGATCATGCTCACATTTCCGAAACATCCCGGAATGATCAGTGGCAGCAGTGAGTTTGTCCACTTCAGTTTGGTAAATAATACATACTGCGGGATCATTACGACCGCAAAAGGGATCATGATCGTTGCCAGCAGTGCCAAAAACAATGCTGTTTTTCCGCGGAATTCCATCTTGGCAAATGCAAATGCCGCCAGGGAGGAGGTAAATCCGCCAATGAGCAGCACCGGGATCTCTACCAGAATCGTATTGAAGATACCGTTGATAAATTCCCCTTTCTTAAGCACCTGAGAATACTTACCGATCAGGATCGGATCCGGGAAGATGGACAGTTTGCCGGAAAGGATCTGGTTTTTTGTCATAAAGGAGGTCGCTACCATATAGATCAACGGAAATACCATGACCAGCGCCCCAAAAGCCAACAGGATAAAAATTATGGTATTGGCAATCTTTTTTCCGTTGATCCTGTTACTTTCATTTACGGTTTCTATCTTTATCTCTCTCAAATTTCCCACCTCCTTAGTCTATGGTCTTTACCCATCTGTTCTGCCCGTAGAAATTGAGTGCCGTGATGATGAAGATAATGATCGCCAGGATCACTGCTACGGCGCTGCCGTAACCCAGCTGTCCGTTCTTGAACGCCTTGTCATACAGATAGAATACCACTGTTGCCGCACTGTAATTCGGTCCACCGTTTGCCGCCATAACCTGCACTTCGACAAATACCTGGAAACCACCGATCAGACTGGTGATCAGTATATAAAATGTGACCGGTGATATTAAAGGAAATGTAATGGCCTTAAATTTTTCCCAGGCATTCGCGCCATCGATCATTGCCGCCTCATAATAGTCCTTCGGTATGCTCTGCAATCCTGCCAGATACAGGATGATGGACCCGCCCAGACCTTTCCAGGTCATAAAGATGATCATCGAGATCTTGATCATCGTCTCATCTCCCAGCCAGTTGGGGCCGTGCGATCCCGTCAGTGCCTTGTAGATCGAATTCAACAGACCATAATCATAGTTGAATACCCACGCCCACAGAATGGATACCGCCACCAGAGAGGATACGACCGGTACATAATACATCGTCATAAACACTCTGCGGCTCTTATTCAAACGATTCAGCCCCATCGCCAGTGTCAGCCCAAGGATCATACCGATCGGAATACCGATCATATAAATGATCGTTGTTCCCATCGCTCTCCAGAACTTGGTATCCGAAAGGATCTCTTTATAATTTCGCAACCCGGCCATGTTCCCCCAAAGAGAATTCAGCCCCGTCCACCGGCTCATACTTGCGATCAACGCAAATATGATCGGATATGCCATAAAAAACATGAAGCCCAGAAAAGGTGCTGCAATGAATAACCACGCCCATCGTTCTTCCCGCTTTGCCATCAGCGAAAGCTTTACTTTCACTCTTTTTCTCTTTCTTCTTCTCATATGCGAATTCCCTCGTTTTGGTAGAAATAGAGCCCCTTCATTCGCACAAAGGGGCTCTATTCAATTACATCAAAGAATTTACTTAATTTGTTGCGGAATTCTGGAGTTCGATCGCATTATCCAATGCTGTCTGCATCTCCGGCTCTACCTGCTGCAGGAATTCCTGTACCGTGATATTGCCGCGCTTGATATTGGATACTCCCTGCCAGAACGGATCAAACCATTCACCATTGTAGGTATAATCTGTTTCCTGCAAAGCCGCTGCATAATGATCGTTGCTGTCAAAGTATCCGAAGATCACATCCACATTGGACGCATACGGTACCGTACCATCTGCTACCGCAGTTTTAAATTCGCCGTAAGCCAGATCCACGATATTGGGCAGCTGGATCGAATTGCCGGTGGTGATACCGGAAACCGCCTTCTGTCCTTCTTCGCTGGTGGAAAGGAGTGCGATCAACTCTGCACACAGATCCGGATTTTCGGTATTCTTGGAGATACAGTAACCTACCGAACCCATCCAGGTGTGGGATCTGCCGTCACCATCCGGACCAACCGGCCATCCGCAAAGGTTCCACTTATACGGGAAGGTGTTGGGATCCATAAATGCCGCAACATCCCAGGTACCGCAAGCATAGAATCCGATCTGACCATCCAGCCATCTCTGATAACCGCCAAGAGCCGTATCCTGATCTACGGAAGGTGTCAGACCGTTCAGTGTCAGGTCGGTATAGAAAGTAAGCGCCTTTTCCATAGCCGGATTGTTTGCCACATTCACTTTGGTCATATCATCATTTAAGAACTTCACACCATTGCTGTACAGATACGGTGTCATACCAAACTGGTCTGCGTTGGCTACGCCCCACTGATCGATCTCGCCGTCGCCGTCCTTATCGATCGTCAGCTTCTCGCACACTTCGATAAATTCGTCATAAGTATACGGCTTTTCCGGATCCGGATACTCCAGGCCTGCCGCATCAAACAGATCCTGATTGTATGCAAATGCAAAACAGGACAGATCCTTCGGCAACGCATACAGGGAACCGGTACCTACATTCTTACCGTCATAACGATAGATCGTCTGCGTCGTTCCCCAGGTCTTTTCGATAGTTGCGCTGTCCACATAGGAATCCAGAGGAAGCACATATCCGTTGTCTACATAGGAACGAACCGCTGCCGGTCCTACGTAGAATATATCCGGAAGATCCCCTGCCGTCATATTGGCGATCATTTTCTGATTATACTCGTCCTGCGTGGTGATCTCAAACTTTACTTCCTTGATCTCATCAGCATGATCTGCAACGAACTGTTCTACCAGACCTCTGTAGATCTCTTTTTCATGTTCCTGCATATACAGGAATACTTTGATGGTCTTATCCCCGTTACCGGTCAGAGCATCTGTGCTGGTCCCGCTGTTTGATGCAGCAACTGCGCCACTTTCGGTACCTCCGGTCGTGACCGTGCTGCCTTCTGTCTCTTCTACAGTAGCAATGTTGCCGCAGCCGTTCATAGCGGCGGTAAGCATCAATACCGAAGACAATACCAACAGTCTCTTCTTCATTTACTCATCCTCCTGATTGTTTGGCGTGCAAACTTCCTTTGCACCGTTTTTTGATGATTCTATCTTATCTTTTCCCTTTTAGTATGTCAATAACTATTTTAGCATATTCTAAACTATTTTAGTTAATTTGTAAATCTTGTATAATTCCTGATCAGATTATGTAACAATGTGTCCAAACCTTTTTTCCTTGAATACTTGTATACCACATATTCGCATAAAATATTACATTTTCTGTATTCCACCCTGTGCCTGCATGCGCCTTTCGCCCCTGTGGATAATCGGTCTTTCCGAAAATATAGCTCAACAAAAGCACTCCATTCCCGGATAAATTATTTTACTTTTACATAAACATCTTTGTGTTATGAATACCCGATCCTGTTACCGGTACTGCACCGCCCAGATGCTCCGGTTATCCGCACCGGCTGCCGTAATACATAAGGTATCATTGCCTGCTTCGTCCTGCATCTCCACGATCACACCGCTGTATTCGGCATCACCAAGCGTGATACGGATATCACAACTGCCTTTGCTCACCTCATAACTCCCCTCATACGCGCCATGGATCTGCCCGTCTTCAAAATAACATTCTTCTGCTGTATGGATCAGATTTCCCAGATCCCGCTCGTGATCGAGCACATAAAAGATTCCGCCAAGAGACGCCGTCTCATAACCGTCCTCCGACAACTGTTCCCCCTGATACGCGAACGGTGCCGCCACATACCATCCATCGCTGTTTAAAAAGATCTTGTGGACTCTGGGCTCGTGATACTCCGTCCCCTGATCAAATCTCTGATGATAGACCAGGTACGTATCTCCGTCCGCGCCGGTAAATACCGACTGTCCGCCCGGTGCCATATAAGCCACTTCCAGACTGGGGAGTTTATAATTTCCCATCATCTTAAGGCCATATCCGATATAGCCTTCCTGATCCTCCATCAACTGTCCGGCCGCATCCAGATATGGTCCGGTGATCTTTTCACTGCGAAACTGGCGGATCTGGTAGCCTTCCTCACGATTGAGTCCGCCAAAAGATACAAACAGATAATAGTATCCGGTCTCCGGAGAATAGGTCAGATAAGGCCCTTCACACGCATGATGCCCGCCACCGATCAGATGATAGCCAAAATAGGGATCCACACCGGCCGCCTCATCCTGCTCCGGATGGATCGGCAGCCCGGTCTCCGGATCGATCTCCAGCAGGAATATGCCCCCGGACCAGGAACCATATACCATCCACAGCTTTCCGTCCTCGTCCTTCACGATGGCCGGATCGATACAATTCGGCCATTTTTTATTATCGTATCCCCCGTACTTGAAATACCGGCTCAGATCCGCATCTTCACCAAGCACCTGTTTCAGATCCGTCTGATCCACCGTAGATGTCTCAAAACCCGAATACAATATCGTATCGGTGTAAGTATACGGTCCACCCGGTGTATCCGAGACGGCAAGCGCCAGTGTTGATTTGATATAGGTGGAACTGGTGCAGAAATACATAAGATATTTGCCCATGGTTTCGTTATAATACAGATTAGAAGCCCACACCGAATAATCACCCTGATCATTCTTCCCCACATAGGCAAACGCCGGCAGATTGCCACTATAGATATTGGAAAACATTTTGTTGCCGTTATATTCCCAGGCCATCAGATCCTCTGATCTGGCGATCACCTGATGTGATCCCACCATATAGTAGGTCCCGTCCGCCAAAAGCACCTGTGGATCATGACAGGATATGCCGTTATTTGCATTCCCGATCCGGAATGTTTCCTCCACTTTCGTCACCTCCGTTGTCGATTCCGCAGTTGTCACAGTCGCTGCAGGCTCGATATTTCCCCCATTTGCACAACCGCCCAGGAGCAGTCCCAGCATCCCCACACAGCCTATATGTTTCATCCGTTCGCTCTGTCGTTTTCGATCTTGCATTTTCTTTTTTCTCCTGCCAGCCGGCATAAAGGTGTCCCATATATTGCCGATCATCACTACTTGCCTAATCGCCAAAATTCCTATTGTGCCAGATTATTCCGATAGTCAAACACCGGAACTCCATTCTCATCCCACAATACTTTCATAGCAAACGCATGGCGGTTCGGATCGTAAAGCGGGTCCCCCTCAATCTCGGCATAGGTTCTTGCGTGATAAACGCACACATCCGTCCCATCCGGTAATTTCACAAAACTGTTGTGTCCGGGACCATAAAATCCCTTTTCCCGATCCGATGACAGCACCGGCTGCTTTTCTTTTTTCCAAGCTCTCGGATCCAGCAGATCTTCGTCCTCTCCGATGCTGAGCATTCCCATACAATAGCATTCTCCGGTAGCGCTGGCTGAATAGGTCAAAAAGATCTTTCCGTTATGTTTTATCACCGCCGGGCCTTCATTCACCCAGATATCCCTGCGCTCCCAGACATAGTCCGGAGTAGTGAGCAACACCTGCGCAGTTTTGAGTTTTGTCGGGCTCTCCATCTCAGCAATGTAGAGATTGGAGATCTGGATGCCCACACTCACCTTTTCCGCCCAGACAAAATACCATTTTCCTTTATTTTGAAATACTGTAGCATCCAAAGAAAAAGCCCGGAAGGAATAAATATCATCATCACTACGCTGAATCTTGCCCATCTCCACCCAGGCATCCTTCATCGGATCCTGCCCTTCACAACGCAGGATATAAGGACGCAGTCGCCAGATATCATCCTGCCGGGAGGCCGCGAAATAGATATACCATTCCCCATCCATATAATGCAGCTCCGGTGCCCAGATATGACAACTCATATTGCCTTCCTCATGGCATTTCCAGATGGTCACTTCCGTCGCATCCGCCAATCCTTCCAGACGATCCGCGCAACGCAGGACGATCCTGTCATAACTCGGAACCGACGCTGTAAAATAATACCTGCCATCCTCTGCCCGCATCACATACGGATCCGCCCTCTGTTCGATCAGCGCCTTATTATACTCTGTCATGATCCCGTTCCGCTTCTTCATACCTTTTCCCTCTTCTTTCCTGCTACTCTTAAACCACCTTTCCTGCTACTTAAAATATTAAGGCGGAACTATATATCTGTCAATATTTATTTTAGGTATATCTAAATTTATTTAGTATTATATCAACATATCATTAGTAACCTCTTTTCGATATAAAATCTGCGTTATCGTTTATTTATCGGACATTTCTTATTCCCGGCAGCGTTCATCACCCCTGTTAAATTATTTTAGAGATATATCAAAATCCATACCGAAAGATATAGCTATACTCTTTAAAACACTTTTATCCTATAAAGCAAAACCTATATAGCAAAAAGGCGCAGCCAAAGCTACGCCTTTACATTCATTAAAAACTATACAGGAAGCTATTTGATTTTAAATTTTGATTATTAATTTTGGTACTTTTTGGATCTTGAACTTAATAATGGTTTTGGATGATATTCCGTATAATCATATCCTATATTATAATAGGAAAACAAGGGAACATTTTTCTATTTACCCCGATGAATTTGTAGTCTTTCTTCTATAAATATAACCAACGTTACCATTCTACCATACCAGCCCCGTTATCCGCGAGTAGAAATACGCAAAAACACCGTATGTAAGCGCTTTCAAACAAAAACCCGGCTCTCAAATAGCATTTTTTTGTGTGTTTTTCACAAATTTGCATCTTTTTTTATAACACAATTGACAATGCACTTTTTTGGTGCTATGTTTATGAAGTTTCGAAAATTGCGCATAAATTTCCAGTGTATGAGAAGGTAAAGGGAGGAAAGAAAAAATGGTATGTAAGAAATGTGGACACATCATGGGGGCTCAGATGAAATTCTGTTCCAGATGCGGCGCTGTCACAAACGAAAGCGAATCCGACAGTGTATCGATGGATTCCGTACGCAGTGCTTTTGCTCCGGCAGAACCGGTACAATCCACCCCGGCAAAACCGGTAGGGTTCCAGTCTCTGGAGGGCGCTCCGGTTTATCGCGTTCCGATGGATCACAACAATAACAATCAGGCAACAGAAAACAAGACGGCATCCAATGATTTTATCAGCCGTCCGCTTCCGCCGACACCGGTAGATGTTACCAAGAGTAATGCGGATGACTCTTCCCGTTATGTTTCCGTAGAGAAGAAAAAATCCCTGATGCCGGTCGTTCTTCCGATCGCAGGGGTTGCAGTACTGGCCGTTGGTCTGGCAGCTGTTTTCGGTTCCAGAAGCGGCGAAGCTGCAGATAAAGCAGCCAATGCCCAGAACGAATGGGCTACCGGCGTAGGTAAAAATAATACACAGAGTGAAGATTGGAGCAATGATCCGACCTTATATGAGGAAGAGGCAGCTCCGGTTGCAAATGTACAGGAAAAGGTTGTTGTCAGAATCAGCGATCCCTTCGGACCGATCGAGGGTGCAGATGTGGCACTGATCGGTGCTGACGGCGAGGTAGTTCGTTCCGTAGTATCCAAGAGGGACGGTTCCGCTACCATGACCAAGGTAGAGGCAGGTACCTACACACTGACCATCTCCAAGAAGGGTTATTCCGATATGAGCGAGTCCATCACTCTGGATGAGAGCACGATGGCATACGATCTGCTGCTGGATCGCGAGATGGAGCATCAGTACACCACACTGACCATCCGCACCAAGTCCTTCATCGACGATGCAGAGATCTCTGATGTAAATGTAAACCTGTATGCTGCACGCAGTGATTCGGAAGATCCGTACATCACTTCCAAGAGTGACGAATACGGTATCTGCACTCTGCAGAACTTCCCTTGCGGCGATTTCACCATCAAGTGTGATCTCGGAAACTACAGCACTCTGATCAAGAACATCGATCTGACACAGGAAAACAACGTATATACCGTATATCTGATGCCGAAGCCGGCACAGGGCGAGGCGTATGTGGTAATGGATTGGAACGCTGAGGATCTGGACCTGGATCTGTGCGCATTCAATGCTGACCTGAAAGAATATGTCAACACCACACACACCAGCAATGCAAACGGAAGCTTCCTCTATGAGGATCACACAGGCAAGGCCGGTGTGGAAGCGATCCTCTTAAAGGATGCGGATTCCGAAGCAGCTCAGACCTTCTACGTACTGGATACTACGACTGCTCAGTCCGGTTCCAGAAGCAGCAAGATGGGTAACAGCGGCGTAAACGTAACAATTTACAAGTATGGTCAGGAGCCGCAGGTCTTCGCGATGGAAGATAACACCGATGCCCTGATCTGGACCGTAGGTACTCTGCAGGCAGGCCAGTTCGAGAAACTGAATGTAAACGAGTACAGCACTATCATTACCGAGCACTACTGGGCATCTGACATCCTTGGTGCCAAGAAGCCGGATCCGACCCCGACAATGGTCGGCACAGAAGAGTAATTTATCTTATGATTGACCCCCTCATACACAAGCCGGGAGCGTTCGCTCCCGGCTATTTCTATATCTTATGCTCTTATTAATTCATCATTACTGCGCTGTAAAGATTGATCGTAACCACTCAAAGCCGAAGCAGTCATCGTCACGCATTTCCAGCAGCATCGCCAGTCGCGGATCATTTCCGGCACAAAGTAAAAATGACAGTGTTAACTGTCATTTTCAGAGAAGGTATTTCTTTCTTATGGGGTTATAGCAAAAAACTATAAATGTATTGGGGGTTACAATATGCATTATAGCAGACCCCCGTAATATGTCTATTCTCAAAATAAACAAATTTTACAAAGGTTGCGACATTTCTTTGTGCACTTTTTCAGTATCAAAGAATGCCGACTGCAGGCGCCTTAAACAGCGCCTCAAACTCCTCACGGTTGATGCGTTCCTTCTCGATCAACAGCTTCGCGCAGCGGTGCAGAACATCCATATTCTGCTCCAGGATACGCTTCGCCTCGTCGTGGCACTCATCGATGATGCGTTTTACCTCCGCATCTATCTCGGCAGCCTTGACCTCACTGGTGGTCTTGGCGTGTGCCAAATCGCGTCCGATGAACACCTCATCTTCGTCGTTCTCGTAGCAGATGAGACCCAGAGAAGACATACCGAAGCGGGTGACCATACTGCGTGCGTTCTGCGTCGCCTTCTTGATATCGGAAGAGGCGCCGGTGGTTACATCATCAAAGATCAGTTCCTCCGCCACACGACCGCCCAGTGTTACCATCAGGCGCTGACGGATCTGCTCTTTGGTCTGGTGCATATCATCGTTGTCCGGTACCGGCATCATATAGCCTGCGGCGCCCGCACCCGTCGGAATGATGGATACGGTATCCACCGCGCCGGTCAGGGGCAGCAGATGCATCAGGATCGCGTGGCCGGATTCGTGGTAAGCCGTGATCTTCTTGTCGCGGTCCGAAATGATATGGCTGCGCTTCTCTGTACCGATACCCACTTTGATAAAGGATTTCTTGATATCTTCGGCATTTAAGAACTTTCTCTCGTCCTTGGCTGCCTTGATTGCCGCTTCGTTCAACAGGTTTTCCAGATCCGCACCGGTAAAGCCGGAGGTGCTTCTTGCCACTTCCTTGAGGTCCACGTCGGAACCCAGCGGCTTGTTCTTGGAATGTACCTTCAGGATCTCTTCTCTGCCTCGGACATCCGGCGCGCTGACCGTGATCTTGCGGTCAAAACGTCCGGGACGCAGGATCGCCGGATCCAGGATATCCACACGGTTGGTCGCTGCCAGTACGATGATGCCTTCGTTCACACCGAAACCATCCATCTCTACCAGCAACTGGTTTAAGGTCTGCTCGCGCTCATCATGGCCGCCACCCATACCTGTACCACGGCGTCTGGCCACGGCATCGATCTCATCGATAAAGATAAGACAGGGGGCGTTCGCCTTGGCGTCCTCAAAAAGGTCCCGCACACGGGATGCGCCCACGCCCACGAACATGTCCACGAAGTCC
>JAEEGL015635368.1_pt1 | contig 12110 bp, 10 predicted proteins | sample 9134231 | NCBI WGS metagenome assembly JAEEGL01 (sample SAMN16246548, study PRJNA631951) | gut metagenome | biome: gut microbiome; feature: rumen; material: fiber-attached | host: Bos | place: Iran: Karaj | collected 2018-10
AAAATCCGTCTCAATCTCTTGAGACGGACTGTAATCCGCGGTACCACTCAAATTGTATATGACCTGTCATATACCCCTCACAGGCTCCATCAAGCCCTGTGCACTAACGTAGCATTCACGGAAGATATCTACTGGGGATTCTCTCCTTTTCGGGTCTTCAGCTCGGAAGTGATAGAAAAAATGAACATCACGATCTGCTCTCACCAATGCAGCTCTCTCTGTACAGACTACAATCAAGTTTTCGTCTTCGTCACGGCTTTTGTCTGTGTTAAATTACTTGTGAATATAGCACTAGTCCATATGAATGTCAAACACTTTTTTAAATTTACTGGTTATTTTTTATAGAATGGCATTTTATATCACAAAACAATTTCAAAATCATAATATAACAATTCAGTTTATTGGTATATCTATTAATTCATATCCAAAAAGCCCTGATTACTCATATTCTCTACGTTAATTGTATTTTCACTGGAAGACCGACAGCCGCGTTATTGCTGACAGAACGGCGCCCTTGCGCATTTGCTACAACGCTGTCCTCTGTAGCTTCATACATATTTGTTATTGTATGTAACACTTTTCCAAGTTCGTTCAGTTTTTCTTTTTCTGTCCTCATACGGGCTGCCACCGACAGTAAGGATTGTCTGATTGCGTCCGTAGCAGAAGAAGAAAACGACAGATTGTTTGCATGTCCTTCTACCTCTGCGATTATCTGTTCATACTTTTTTGAATACCTTATCAAATTATCAGCTTCAACTCTCATGCCCGATAAATCACACCAAAAATAACAGCACTTATACCCGTCCTCTTGCTCGTGAACGACTTCTGATCTCTCCGATGTTAATGATGTTCTTGTCATCTTCGGAATAAGCGGTCCGATCCATATATCTGCCCCGTTTTCATTCAGCTTAACAAGATCAAGTTGAATGTCCACCATTTTTAAAAGTACAATAAATTCCAAAAGAAATTCAGGTGTCAAGGTAGTTCCTATCTTCTCGGATAATAATTCGAATAATTTCTTCAAAATTTTATCCTTTGCAATATTATCATTCTTGAGCAAAAACGGGATCGGCAACACTCCATCCGTAAGCAAACCATACAGAAGATCAAAATCGACATGCAGTTTCTTCCCGATCGATCCGTTATAAAACGGGTTATAATCGGACAAGAAATCGAGTGGCAGATCAAATTCGAGATTCAGTACAGCTCCTGAAATTTTAAAAAAGGTTCCTACGTCTTCCAGTCCAAAACGATCAAGATAGTCACCGAGTTGTTTCATGAATTCCGGATGCTCCTGGTCATACCTGATAATATATGCGATCAGATATGACATTTCCTTCGAATGCTCTTTTATTCCATATTGTTCGATAACAGTTAAAATATTAGATTTGTCGATAGTTTCGTCACATCTCAATGTTGCGACAATTGTTCCAATCATATCAAGTGTCCGGTTACGGTCTTCTTCGTTCATCGAACGTATAAATCCATTTACAAACCTGTCAACAGCTTGCATCTCCTCGCTTTGTCCGTTCGGATTGACTTCGATAGTATAATTCCCTTCTTTGTCGTATTTAAAGAATGAATTGGGCGCGTGGTTTTCCGAGAGGTCTGCTACATCCTGACCGATATAAAATGTCTTTTTACCGATATCACTCAAAAGAGGATTTACAAAATCATTGTCTATGTTGTGGTTCTCTATCTTCCCCTGATTTTTCGCTATCTGATAGCTGTTCTCCTTAAAGAACTTATCCGAAAAGCCCTGTCCATCCACCGAGATACAACGGTCAACCGTATCATCTACTATAGTTATGTATTTGCTTTTATTGCCTCCCTTGGAGTGTCCGGTCGTTGTTATTGTTTCATAGTTTTTAAGGTCGTGCTTTGTGTACATTTTTCGATACCACTCAAGTGCATTACGCTGCATTGGTGTATCAACTACATTTCCGGCAGTAAAATTATCCTTCCATTCCCCCTCACCTTCTGTTCCACGAAATACAAACAACGCTTCATTATTGTTTTTATCAAGGAAAAGAACACTTAGTCCGTTTCCTCCGGACTCGGTGTCGACATGTGGTTCTGCGATTGTCAGATTCATAAGTGTATCATCTTTTTTAACCGAACCGATTATATTCTTCCAGTCACGACCCGTCATGCCGCTACCATAATCAAAATCATCAATTAGCTTGTTGGTATCTATGCTGTTTATCCAGTCTCCGACTGTCAAATCATCATTTTTATGATGATTAAAATAATTATCCACTCTGGTTAACAACGGATTTTCATCACTGGTGTCGTTCAAATACATAAGCGTATTAAGTTGTAATATTTCGTCATTATTCAGCATTTTGTATTCCCTTATTCTTCATCATATTTTTTTAATTCTATATCACCTTTTTTAAACATGTAATACGGATAATGTCGTCGATTGGTATACGTATCTGCATATTTTACATTCATATCATTTCCAATAAACATAAGAACATAAACATCGGATATTTCTTCCTTAATCAAGGCGTTCCGAATTTGCTCGGCTACTTCTTTATCATCATCTTGTTCAATGTATATATAAGTCCATGCCTCAAAGTCTGGACGTAATACCCTATACTCATCTATGCTTGTATTTTCATCGACATCATCTCCACGTAAACCTACACCTACACTTGTATATGAATGAACATCAGATTCATTATTCTGAAGTAACTTTGTAATTCTCGTATCACATTCCATTCTCAATATATAAGCGAAAAAATCATCTTTGTATGTAGGATTATCCTCACTGTCAAAACTTATCTCTGCACTATATGACTCATCATCATATATCAATTCAAAAAGATATTTAGATGTTTTTGAAAACAACAGAGAAGAAATCGAAAATTTTTTAAGCTCAATATCATAACTGGGATACTTCTTTTTAAGATAGTTTTTCATGCCTCTTATCTTTTCCAAATATGATTTCTCATAGCTCTCCAGTTTTCCCTCTCCCACCCTTTCTTTGCTGGCGTCACTAGCATGATCCACAAGTAATTTCCTTTCTTCCTCAGTTAATTCAATATATTTATCTTCATCTTTATCTGTTGCTTCCGATTCGATCAAATAATATCCCATCTCTACATACTCGTCCAAAGAGCATCCTGTAGTACATATCGAAATCATAATCAGGATTATAAAAGTACACAATCTCTTTTTTATCATTTGCCTCATATTCCTCCCTTATGCATGTTCAACGATTATGATTAACCGCCATCAGTCTACCAAGATATGCATCCAGATAAAGTTCCGCTTAAGACGAACACTAAAATAAAGATTGATATTATTCCCTTGAATTTTTTATCACGTTCTTTACTTTAGAAAATTTCTCTTTTTCGCGGAGCAGTCTTTCCTCTTCCAAGCGAGCCAGATATGCTCGTTCTTCTTCAATACGTAAAGCTTCCAGCTCTGCTTCACGTATAGCTTCCGCTGCATTTCTGATAGCAGCGGAAATACTGATCAGATTAGATGAAAGATTTTCTGTATTATCAACAACAGTAGATATTTTAGAGATAAACTTGACAGAATTATCACCTTTCCAGCGCGTAGAAATGTTTTGAACACAGATAACGATTTCGTTGTCAGCCATACAGTCAACTGAAGACGCCAATCTTTCAACATCTTCAGCCTGTTTAATCGTTATCGAATAATTAAACTCAATTGTTTCCCTGTCCATTATCTGCTCCCTATATATTCGAATCAACAAACATTTGTTATTAACTAAACTGTGTGTACATGTCAACAAGAAGTAGTTGCTGTTATTTCAGATCAACTATATTTTGATTCTTCTTGACTATTTCATCAAGTAACAATAAATCATTGGTGCTTACTCCGGTGGAGTCTGTGTAAACCTTAGTTAATTCCTTAAGTCCTAAAATAGCACTTATATCTTTTAGTAAAGCATTATTATTAAATGCAAGGGTACGTAAATGCTCGCATTTTTCAAGCCCGTTAAAGTTCATCAGGTTATTGTCATCAAGATTCAACTTTTCAAGGTTTGTAGCCTCCGCAAGGAATGCAATATCTGTCAATCCTTCGTCCTCGAGACTGAGATATAAGATCTCGGTTTTATCTATAACTGAATTATATGCATCTAACCCCTCTATCATCTCGGGAATAAAAGTTTTTATCTGAACTGTACCTTCTACTTCGTTATATATTTCATTCGAAAAAGGCTTAAAACTCCAGCCGTATTCCCCCGATTCAGTGATGATTTCAGGACAATCAAGCGAGATTTCTCCGTCAACTATTTCAGTTCCATCCATAAAAACTGCTTCGATCTTAATGTCATGTTTGCTCATCCCCTTAAGAATATGACCTTCTTCTGAGTAGACATCAACAGACCCATTTACAAGAATAGGATCTATTTTTGTTACTCCCGTATCAAAAACAGTTTCATCTACCGATGTATCGACAACATTCTCTTTTGCATCCGCAATATCAACAATCTCTTGTTCTTTTTTTTCTTCATCTAATTCATTGATTTGGGGTTCTATTGAGGTATCGACTTTGTTACTCGACTCACCGTCAACATTATCAATCACATTATTCGCTTTTTTTCCCGTCTCTTCAATCAACGTACCATCAATCAGTTTTTCATCGTACGAACTGCTAAAAACAAAAATAAAAATAATGGTAGCCGAAACTAACAAGACCGCTGCCAAAGAGACAAGGAAAATAATTACTCCCTTTTTCTTTTTGATAGGTTTATTATCTAAGCCAGTTTGAGAGGCATTTGATTTCTTGTCATTCACAACACTAAAAGAACTATCGTTAAGAGAGTAAAGCGAAGAATTGTCAACCGAAACTGAACCCGAAACCAATCCCGAATTCGTTCTGCTTGGTTCAATAGAAACTGAGCCCTGAACAGATGGATTACCGATAGACTGTCCATGAGTTGAAAGGGATCCACTGACAAAGGACTGACTGTATGATATCGAACCGCTTTGCAATAAACCGTTTCCGACATTTGAACTATATAATTCTCTCTCAACTGAAAGAAGTGCTATCTTCATTTCCCGAGCAGACATATATCTCTCATTTTGATCAAAGGCACATGCACGAAGAATTACATCTGCCAAAGGCTTAGGAACCAATGCCGGTGGAAGCATCTTTTCATTTTTCATTCTTTTGGCAAATGCAATATTCTTATCGTTTCTCGTGGGAGCAGTAAAAACGCTTTCGAGATATGGACCTCTAAGACCATTTGCAAAATAGTACAAAGTAAGACCTAACGAATAGATATCCGCTCGTACATCATATCCAAGATTATTACATACTTCCGGAGCCATGTAATCATATGTTCCTGCCGCATGGGGGTTTTCTTCACCTGAATACCTGCCGGCAGCCATTCCGAAATCACCGAGTTTAAAATTACCATCCTGCGAAACAAAAATATTACCGGGCTTTATATCTCTGTGCAGAAGTGAATTCGTATGGATCACCTCAAGCGCACTACACATGGATACACCGAGTCTGATCAGTTCGGAAGCATTGGCGAAATAATCCTGTTTATTGTCTATATACGCATTTACTGTTTTGCATAACTCCATTCTAATTAGGAGGCTGAAGCCGAAATCATCCTCAGCGGCTTCTTCGACTTTATAATCCTCCATGCTGACTATTTGCGAATTACCCTTGAACTGATTCATTATCTTGATCTCATTCAAAAGGCGATCCCTGATCTCTCCGCAATATCGTTTTGCTCCCTGCAACGAACCGGAGTTTTCAAGGATTCTGTCGTGCTCTTTTTGATCTTTGGGAACACAGATCACCTTCATCGCAGCCTTATTGACAAAGGTATAATCCTGCCTCGAGATCATATAAACAGACCCGAAACTTCCCTCTCCTATTTTATTGTCAATAACCCATTCTCCCCAGAACGGCTGTCGTTTGATAATTTCATCTATAAACATAATTATGCTCCACAAATAAATTGATATAACACATTATACCATATCAATTTTGATCATGATAACAGAAAGATTATCCTTTTCTCCGTTCTTTTCAACAATCTTTTTTAAAGCTGCTATCCTTTTGTCCTCGATAGGCTTTTTTTTGTACTTGATCGCTTTTTTGATATCCTTTTCAGTACAAAACTTATAAAGTCCATCACTGCACAAAAGGAAAACCATTCTTTCGGTCAGCGTACCACAGCTTTTCATAACAGATATTTTCTCATCTGTTCCAACAGCATTCAAAAGTTGTCCGTATTTTGGATCGGGAAGCCTTTTTCCTGTTATTGAATCAGTTATCCACATGTTTGACCAAATCTCATCAACAGTTATCTGAGAAAAATCCCGGTTCTTCCTGAGATAGATTCTGGAATCTCCGACAGAAAGAACAAAATACCTTGATCTGAACAGACATAATAAGCTTACCGTAGTACCACAAACAGCATTTCTCTTTCCGTACTCAAAGAGCTCTGTATTAACGTCGGATATGACCTTTTCAAGACCATCTGAAACAATTCCCATGTTATTACCTGAAAACAGTTCACGATTGTCATTCCAGTACTTATTTATCGCTTCGATCATAACCGCGCTCGCTTTTTCCCCCTCTGAGTACCCTCCCATACCATCAGCAATGCAGAACAAAGCAACATCATCACCGACCAACGCAAGAACGCTGTCCTGATTGATCTTTCTTACCGGCCCGCATTCAGACAGTTTTGAATATGTCATTCTAATCATGTCAGATAATCCTTTAATACAAATAATTACTTTGTCAATTCTAATAACAACCAAAACTATCATGAAAATAGGATAGATATCGCTTTTTCATTCTCCGGAGAAACTAAATGATGTCTGTCCCACTGTAATAATGTCATTATTCCTTATATTTCTCTCTCCGTTGATCTTTTCATTGTTCACAAATGTCCCATTTGAAGATCCCGAGTCCAGAATATAAAACATTCCGTCTCTATATGTTATTACACAATGCTGACCTGAAATAGTCTTGTCATAATCTATAACTATAAGATTCTTTGAAGGCGATCTGCCTATCGTAATACTTCCGTTAATCATTTGTCTGAATACCATATCAGGTCGGTTTACATCTTTAAGTGTTACATAAGATGATCTGCTATCCCAAAGATGTACTGTTGACCCTTCCTCAACATCAGGTGCATAATTTACTTTCAGCGTTGCGTCAGATTCAAGATCCGGCGCAGGCATTTGATAAAACTCATTTCTTTCATCGATTTCATTATCTTTCTTTTTTCTGCATAAAACAAAAATCAGAACAATTATCAGGATCAGAAGAACTCCCCCACCGATAGCAAAATAAAACCAGTTATTCTTAATGAATCCAAATAAAGAATTGTCTTTTTCCGGCTCAGCCTCATCTTCGATAGTTTCTACTATCGGAGCAGGGGTTACGGTAACTTTTACGGCATCAGTAGAGTCCGTCTTGTTTTTCTCCTGTCGAATCTTCACTTCTGCCTGAGGCATACGAATATCTATCGTAGCAGAGCTTTGGCCGTTCGAAAGCTTAACAGCCTTTTCAGATCCGTCTAAAAGTTGAATATCAAGATTAAGCGATACCTTAAGTATGCTTTCATCCTTCTTGAGTTCCTCTGCTATTTCGAGTTTTTTTTCTACATCATTGAGTATATAGCTCTTCGCTCCGGTTCTCCTTGAAAGAGAGAATACATTTTCAAGCTCGTTAGTATTACCGTCTACTTTGCATCCAAGGACATAAATCGGTATTGGAAATTCCTTAAGTTTATCAAACAACTCATCACGAGTGATCCCAATAGCCTCATCCTCAACTCCGTCAGTAAGTAAAATAATCCTATGATAATCAAGATCGTCTTGAGAAGCAATCTCATCTACAATGTCGTACAATACATCAGTCAGTAACGTTGACTGCTGTCCGTATGTCAATCCCCTAATTGCATTGATCAACGAATAGTAGTCATCTGTATAATCAATTATATTTGTAACGTTTTCACCAAATACAGCCATCGATACTTGCTCGATTGCTGATTTATCGGCAACATAGCTTTCAAGAAATTCCGAAAACAACGACTGACTGTCATCGATACTCTTTACCGAATTGTCGATCAAAACCAATGATTTAATAATAGTTCCGTCATCCCTGATCTGGGAAATATCACTTACCTTGCAAGCACTTTTACCCACAAGCGCCGTAATCTCATCTTCCGAAGAAAAGCCCTTGGTAAACAGGTGTATTTTGTTTTTCTCGCGGGCGCTCTCAAGTATCACTGCCCTTTCCGCAGCCTTCGCAAAATAAAAGTCTACCGTTACTCCCAGTGTCAAGAAAAGGCAAAGCATTAAACAGACACATATCTTCACCTTCCCTAAGATCACTCTTTTCTTGTTTTTTCTGTAAAACATTTTCGTCTTCCCCCTTCATTATTTTGATCCGAACTAAGTACGCAAAAATCATCTTCGCCGTACGAAGATGATTTCTAGACGAAACAAACAGATCAATCGTTCCGCCTTTCTATAGTATTCTGATCCTAATGGTAGTTTTTCCGAGTAGGATTTCATCCAGAGAACGAATCTCGATCAATTCATTCATAAGGTATGTGCTCTTTTTGTTTCTTTTCAGAACAACCTTTTTTTCATGATCGTTGCTTTTCGCCGCCAGGATACCGTTATGTACCATAATCTCACATTTTAGGTCACCAACAGAAAGGTCACTCAGAACGATCGTGTTATCATTCCCTGTACCCACGCTGATCGGATCTCTTGGATTAAGAATATATTCTTTAGTGGCAAGCACGCCCATTTCGGTAATATGAATCATCCGCGATCTCTCACCGGACGACGCTTCGGATAAATATTCCACATTGACCGGCTTTTCCATCCTGGCTCTGAGTTCGTCGCTGTTAAACTTCGGATTTAAAATTACACGATCGAGTTCTTCCTCTCTAAGTTTATCCATTATTTGAGCTTTCAATTTATCTTCTTGCTTATTTCTAAACAATCTCATATTTCAATCTCTCTCGCTTTAAAAGCAATTACTTAAAAAATACAATTAGGGCTATGATTTACCTACCACTATTTCTATATGTTGAGTATTTTACCATTTATATACTTAATACACAACAATAAGTTCTTTCTTGTTTTTTACTTCATGCCATAACCCGTGTCGTACTAGGATACATATGTTATTTATACACATATGTTATACTTGTAAAGTTTTTTTTCATTACACCGTCATCGTTATAGATAAAATCACATAATTCAGCAGTCTTCGTTAAAACATCATCCATCGTAACCGGATAATCAATCCCTTTTTCTTTAAGATTATCATTTAGATTATCACGAACAATTATTTCGTTTAGCCTTTCTATTCTGGAATTTACTACAGTTGACGCAACAGCGATAATTTCATCTTCACACTTATTCAGCTCATCCAATGTTTTATTTTCTTTTTCTTGGGCCTCTGAAAGTGAACCATATAAAGCAATTCTTTTAAACTCTTTTTCATTATTTTTTATTTCCCGACGATCGATACTCAAAGGGGGAAAGCCAATAAAACCCAGATCAAGAGCCAGAGACAGCTTTTTTTCTATCAATATCTGCTCCTCACCCCTCTCTTTCTTATCACATCCGGATAATAACATCATAGCCAACAAAACTAAGATGATAAGCAACATTCCATATTTTTTCATAATCCTTATTCTCCTTAATCAATAGGTGCCCAGGGATTTATAATCCTTTCATAGTCATATCCGGATATCAAATCTCTATTCATGATCAAATTATGTAAATCCTCACGATTCGTCTTGATCGTTTCTCTGGTAATAGGATACTCCAGTCCGATGTTACCAACATTAATCTTATTTTCCTCTATCACTTTATTCAATCTTTCCAAAACATAGTCAGTCTTTTTAGTGGAATACTCCATTACCAAAAAGTCCGATTGACCACTCGAAACCAAAACCCCTTTCATCCCAAATGCTTGCCCGTCAAGTGCCTCAGTAATCGCAGATGTCGTATTAACAACATCCCTGAGTCTTTCCTGATTTTCCAGGCATTTCTCAGCCGCTCCCAGTAGTGCATCCAATGGTATACCAACAAAAGGTGCAGCCGATTGAAGCAATGTATCACGAGACAGTGTACCTATACCTTCAGCAACTCCAGTCCCAACCTCATCCAAAAATTCATCTGAGCCATAAGAAAATGTATCACAATAATACTTAAAGGATGCATCATTTACTCTCTGCGGCATATCACTTTCATACGGAGTGGAAATGCTAATACTTTTCTCATTCAAATTATTTACATTCATTATATCGCTTCGTGAATATATCATTGATGATTTAGTATTATAGTAATTAACCTTCAAAGAACCATCCGGCTCTGTAGTAACCGAAATATAAGGGCCTTCTGCTCCTGCTTCACCATTCAACGACTTTCCCTCAATATACTGATCACCCATTTTGAATGACGGAGTCCCATAGTTTTCCGAAGAAATAATATACAAAGTATCAAGTAAGGCCATTCGTTGTATTATTTTAGATTGAACGGCATCAATCATCTCCATTTCATCTTTAGGATTTTCTAATAAATCATTCCATGAATCATTGTATTTATCATATGCTTCCGCGCACGCGCCAAGGTATGTATTCAAATTGTCTATTTTTTCCTTGTTATATTCCCATGTGGTAAATGATTTCTGTTGATACCTAACATTCATTATAGGTTTATTTGTAACTTCCTCTTTCTTATACGCAAGAATGCTTAAAAATTTCGACATATCGCTATCGCTCATTTCTAAGTAAACCTTTGACAATTCCGCATATTCGTTTGCAGTTATTCTATCAGCACTTTTACCTAACACATGATCTATTTCGTCCCAATCATAATGATTGTATCCATAAATATCCTTTACTACAAAACGTTGTTTCCTGTACTCGGGACTATATGCTGTTTTCATTATGGTTGCCGATATAGGTGATGATATTTCAGGAGCACTTTGCCCTTGCATACCTTCATTTAAACCAACCCCAGCGTTTTTTTCTACAACAGCAAAATCAGTCTTTTTGTACTCTTCCACTATTTTTTGAAGCGTCACACCAAGATTTGTAATATTATTTTTCTGGTCAAGAAGATCATTGCTAAGTTCCGATAGCTGGGCAACAATACCGGCGCTTGAACTGCCCAAACTATTGCCTATGGCATTCATAACTGCGTTAATCTCATTAACAGAATCATTCAGCAAAACAGCGCAATCAATAATGTCATCAGCTGCGTCTAACGCCTCTCCCGTTTTGATTAAAAACTCGCTCATATTTCCCCCTTTTTATATTATGTTTTCACAGAAGATATTATTTTGTCATGAACTTATTTTTTTTGGTCAAACAAAGAAACTCTCCATCAGAAAATGTTATAACTCGAATCAAATGTATTAATTTGGATATCCTGAATCTTTGGATAATCTATTTTTCTTATATTTCCATCACAATAATCACTGACTTTTCTGTCCGTTTTCGAATACATATCACAAATACTCTCAAGTGCCTGACAAAGACTCATCAATGACTGTTGACAAGAATTCAATTCATCAATCTTTCCCCCCAGTGCAGAGATTGCTCCATCCATTCCGGATAAACCTCGCAGAGAAGACCTGATATCTTCAAGATTTTCTATCTCACTTCTGTTTTGTCGTGCAATAGACCTTAGCTCATTTGTCGCTTCATTTAATTGTTTTAAAGAAACGCTAAACATAGAAAAATCTCCTTTTCTGTACTGTTAACATAATCTATATCCACATGAACGCCAAATGCGATTTCATTTTCATTTTCAAATATTAAGAGCAAAAAGCTCGGACTCTGTCAGAATCATAACCCTTTTTTCTATAATACCAATAATTATATGTTATGTATAATACTTCGAATTTAAATACGAGTGATTCGCAGTCACGCGATATGATCACTACTGACTGCGAACCACGCTATCGATTTAATAATTTTAGTGGATTGCATCAAGCGGAAGTCCCGATGACAGTGAAGCATTTGCTGCCTCTGCTTTTTTGTACTGCTCAGCAATGGCGATAAGATCGTCTACATGCTCCAGGATCATTCTCTTTAACTTTGACATATCGGT
>JAEEGL016044863.1_pt1 | contig 12110 bp, 10 predicted proteins | sample 9134231 | NCBI WGS metagenome assembly JAEEGL01 (sample SAMN16246548, study PRJNA631951) | gut metagenome | biome: gut microbiome; feature: rumen; material: fiber-attached | host: Bos | place: Iran: Karaj | collected 2018-10
TGAGCCGAACTCAACATCCTGGATTTCAAGCTTAAGGCCGAGCTTTTCGGCAATGAGACCTGCGATTTCAACATCGATGCCGGCAAATGCTCCGTCATCCCCGACAAATTCATAGGGAGGGAATGAAGCGTTGGTCGCCATAACGAGAACACCGTCGGAAGCGGTGAGTTTTGCCTGCGAAGCGCTGTTTGACGAGTCGGCGTTTCCTGTTGAGGCATCTGTACCTTCGTCTTTGTTTCCGCAGGCGGCAAGGCAGCCGAGAGCGAGAATGAGAGCAGTTATTAATGCAATCACTTTAATTAGTTTTTTCATAAGTAAAACCTCCGCGATAAGCGATATTTGATACTTGTATAGTATACCGTTATTATAGAATAAAGTCAAGAATAATTCCGCCCGAATGAATATTTATGCATTCATGCATTTTCCAAACTCATCGGGTATATCTGCCTCAAATGTCATCTTTTCACCCGTCACGGGGTGAATCAGCTCCGCTCTGCCGCAGTGGAGCAGCTGATGGCCGAATTCCGGCCTGAAATCACCGTAGTATGTGTCACCGGCAATCGGGTGGCCGATATGAGCCATGTGTACCCTGATTTGATGTGTTCTTCCCGTCTCGAGATTAAGGCGTATAAGCGCGCAGTCATCACCGTATTTCAGCACCTTCCAGTGAGTGACGGCGGGCTCACCCCCTTTTTCATATGAGCACGCCCTGAGTGTTTTCATGGGATCGGGGCGGTAAATCGGCACATCGACCGTGCCTTCTTCGGAGGGGTGTCCTTTTACAACGGCAAAGTACTCTTTTTTGACTTTTCCGTTAAGCTTTGAGGCGGCAAGAGGATTCAGAGCGATAACAACAAGCCCCGATGTACCCTTATCCAGCCGCCCGGCCGCTCTGAAAGTGCAGGCTTTTCCGGATTTTGCGAGATGCGCCGAAACGGCGTTTGCGAGAGTGTCTCCCTGATGGTTATGAGTGGGGTGCATCGCCAGGAACGGCGGCTTGTTGACAACCAGGATATCATCGTCCTCATAAATTATATCCAGTTCAACATCCGCCGGCTCGATTTCATTTTTACCTCCGGGCAGGGTGACCGTAAGAGTGTCTCCCGTATTAAGAATCTCTATGGTCCGCGCCTGACAGCCGTTTAAAACAATTCCGTTCTCGGTTCTTTTGAGCGTGCGGATAAGGCGGTCCGAAAACCCCTTCCTGTATTTCAGAAAAGTGTAAATCTTAAGACCGCTGAATTCTTCGCCTATCACATACTCGATAATTCTCGACATAAAACCTCCGCCGGCTGTTTTTCTATTATTTTATCACATTAATCCGGAATTACAAGAAGGATTTATACGGCAGAAAAATTATCACTTGAATTTATAAATCCGTTATGTTATACTTACAAGGCATTTCCGCAAGGCGGCAAGCCGGAATACCGCGTTTTTGGCTTTTCGCCCGGGGTGAATTAAAATAATCAGATATTTTTCCGGAGGAGTCAGTATGAAATCTTTTGCGACTAAGACAACCGCTCTGTTTCTTGCGCTTATAACATTGCTCGGTTTTGCTCCCTGTGTGTTTGCGGGCGGGAGTGAAGGCGGTTTTTCCATGTCCGGTCCCGTTCACAATTATCTTGAAGAGAATGCGATTCTCGGCTACAAGTACAGAAGCGAGCAGGATTACTATTACTGTGACAGCCCGAATTCATGGCAGAAGAAATTCGGTTACACGAGAATTTACGATCTGATTGCTCCCTATGTGCTGCTTGAGTACGATTACGCGAGAGTGCATTTCACATATGAAGACAAAGACTGGCTCATCCAGCTGTGGAAGGGTCAGTACGGTCTGGTATTTTACGGCTCCGAGGTTGGAGTATACACAAAGGACCACGACGGCAAGGATGATACCTATGCCACTCATTATGACTGCGCCGCCGAGGAAGACTGGTTACAGATTCAGACCACAATGTTCCACGATGAAAACGGAGACGGCGAATATACCGAGAGCCTTCATACACCCTACGAAAAAACATGGTGGAGCACCGGTTTCAAGAGAGGCCATCTCAGACGCCAGGAGCCGGCAACCGAGTTACGCCAGCAGGGTATCATAACTCTCAAGACTCCCGAAATGGCTGAAGAGTTTGCCAAGGCTTTTGCCGACTGCGGATTTACAAGAGTCTATTCCACCGAAGAGCTTGACCTTGACTGCTTTACCGTTGACGGAGCGGATGTCCGCTATATCTGGCAGAATAACTCAGAGGCTGAAAACACAATGCCTATCAAGGTTGCCGCCGGAACGGTCATATTTATGAATTTCAGTTTGTTTATGGCGGGGCTTCTTGCTCTGGCTACCGGTCTTATGGGTATGGGGCTTCTTGCTCTGATAATACTTTAATAATGAGGGGGCTGTTGCGATTGAGCGACAGTCCCTTATATTTTTTAAAAACACTTTACAATTATATTAAAAAGTAGTATAATAAATCGATAATGTGTTTTCGGAAAGGACTTTTTGATATATGCTGCAATATGAAGAACTGAGGCTCTCACTGCTCGATTATTCCGAAAAGCTGAAGCATCTCGGCGAGGCGCTCGGAATAGATAAGATGAACGCCGAGGTCACCGAGCTTGAGAAGCAGACCGAAGCCGAGGGCTTCTGGAACGATGTTGAGAATTCTCAGAAAATCCAGCAGAGAATTACCAAACTTAAAAACAAAATAAAAGCTTATGAAGGGCTGTCCGGTGAATATGACGACGCTCTCGTGCTCATTGAGCTTGCCGATGAGGCTGAAGATCCGGATATGCTCGACGAGTGCAAAGAGGCGGTTGATGCTTTTGTCAAAAAGCTTGACGATATGACTCTGAGCACCCTGCTTTCAGGTGAATATGATAACAGCCCCGCGATTCTCACGTTTCATGCCGGCGCCGGCGGCACCGAGGCGCAGGACTGGAATCAGATGCTTGTGCGTATGTATCAGCACTGGGCTGAAAAACACGGCTTTTCGGTAAGCATGATAGACTTCCTTGACGGCGATGAGGCTGGTCTTAAATCCGCCGTTCTGAGAATAGAGGGTGAAAACGCTTACGGATACCTTAAAGGCGAAATGGGTGTTCACCGTCTTGTCAGAATCTCTCCGTTTGATGCCTCGGGCAGAAGGCATACATCCTTTGCCTCACTTGAGGTAATGCCCGAAATCGACGACACAGTAGAGGTTGAAATAAATCCCGATGATTTAAAAATAGATTATTACCGCTCGTCGGGTGCCGGCGGTCAGAAGGTCAATAAGACATCATCCGCCGTCAGAATAACTCACCTGCCCACCGGTATTGTCTGCGCCTGTCAGGTTGAGAGGAGCCAGCATCAGAACCGCGAAGTAGCCATGAAAATGCTCCGCTCAAAGCTTATCGAAATCAAAGAGAGAGAGCATCTTGACAAGATAGGCGATATCAAGGGAGAGCAGCGCGAGATTGCCTGGGGCAGTCAGATACGCTCCTATGTATTCATGCCCTATACTTTGGCAAAGGATCACCGCACGGGATTTGAAATGGGTAATATTCAGGCGGTTATGGACGGAGATATAGACGGATTTATCAACGCCTATCTCAAGATGGAATCGCTGAAAGGAAACGAGTAGTTTGAAACGGTTTTTTGATATTATTGCAAGCCTTATTCTGCTCATTCTTCTCTCTCCGCTTTTTCTGATTATCTGCGTTGTCGTTTTTGCGGATGACGGTATGCCTGTCATATTCCGGCAGTACCGTGTAGGCAGAGGCAACAGACTGTTTTATATCTATAAATTCCGCACGATGAAAAACGGGACGAGAAATGTGGCAAGCGTAAATCTGAGCGAATCCGGCGACTGCATTACAAAAAGCGGCAGATTTCTGCGCAAAACCAGCCTGGATGAGCTGCCTCAGCTCATCAATATTCTCCAGGGCAAAATGAGCTTTGTCGGGCCGAGGCCTCTGATTCCGGAAGAAAAAGAAATCAGAGAGCTTCGCGCAAAATACAATGTTTATTCGGTCAGGCCGGGTCTGACGGGGCTTGCTCAGATAAACGGGCGCGACAATCTGACCGATGAAGAAAAAGCCGAATTTGACAGGGAGTATGTGGAAAATCACACTCTCTTTACGGATATCAAAATAATGTTTAAGACTTTTTCCGCCGTCCTTACCGGCAAGGATGTTGTTGAGGGCAAAGAAAAGGTGACCAAGAGGTGACATTATGAAAAAGAATCTGGGAATTGTCGCAGTGTCAGTTCTGGCGGTTGCGCTTTTAATCTACGGTTTTAAACATCAGTTAAAAAAACCTTCTCTTAATAGCGGAACAGATACGGGAGTATCGCAAACCACAGCTCAGATTGACTCCGGCGATCTCGCCCAAGAAGGCGTGTTCACCCCGACCGATGAAACGCAAAACGAGAACGAAGGGGAATCGCTGACGGAGCTTATAAGCGATGTAAAAGAAAGCGTTACTGATAAGATTTCCGATATTACCGCGGCGGTTACTGCTGTCACATCGGTCCGTCAAAGCGAACCGGAATCAACAACAAAGAAGCGCTCCGGGATTTTCGGCAGGAAAACCGATAACAGCGAAACCGCATCATCCGCCGTGTCAACGACCGCTGTATCGACAACCGCCGTTTCAACAACTGCCGTTTCAACAACTGCGGCTCCGGCAAGTACTCAGGCTGCCTCATCTCAGAGCACCACTGCAAAAGCTGCAGGAAAATATGAGTATTCTGAATACGGCTTTAACCCCGCGTATGTGTCTCTATCCGAGCTCACGGGCAGCAACTGGGAGATGGTGCTCATAAACAGGCACTATATAATCCCGGACGGCTATGTTCCGAAGCTTGATTATGCAGTCAAGGGCGATACAAACAGCAAAAAACTTGATTACAGAGTGGCGCCGCATTACAATGAAATGTATCAGGCGGCGGCAAAAGACGGTATTTATCTCACAACCGTTTCCGGTTACCGATCATATGAGCTTCAGAAGACAAACTTTGAGCGCAAAATCGGAGTATATGTGAATCAGGGCTACGGCAGAGCCGCCGCTGCTCAGGAGGCGGCGAAGATTATTCTTCCCCCCGGCACGAGCGAGCACAATGCCGGTCTTGCAATGGATATCATATCCCTTGAGCAGAGCTTTGAAAACAGCAAGGCATACGCCTGGCTTAATGAGCACGCTCAGGATTACGGATTTATTCTGCGCTATCCCAAAGACAAACAGAATATCACCGAAATTATCTATGAACCCTGGCACTGGAGATATGTCGGTGTTGAAAACGCAAAAAAAATAAAAGCGAGCGGGCTTTGCCTTGAAGAGTATCTTCATAAGACGCCCTGACTCTGAACTGACAGGAGTGAATGAAAATGAAAGCAAGTGAAAGCGTTAAAAACTACCCTTCCGAAAGAAGGATGTATTCAAACTATGTTTTGAGAAACATAAAAAAAATCTGTAAAGAGATAGGTCCCCGCTGCGCCGGAAGCGAAAAGGAGCTTGAGGCTCAGCAGTGGATGGCAAAGGAACTGGAAACAACCTGTGACGAGGTCAGAATCGAAGATTTCAGACTCTCTCCCTGGGCTTTTATGAGTTGGGTTCAGCTTACGGCTCTTTTTGCCACCGCGGCGGCAGTTCTGCTCTTTCTCACACATTTTCTTCCCGCGCTGGCGCTGTATTTCACGGCAGCTGCAATTGTGCTTATCGTGATAGCACTCTTCTTTGTGGTGACTGAATTCCTCTTTTACAAGCAGGCACTCGATCCGTTTATGAAAAAAGCGACCTCGCACAATGTCGTTGCCGTCAGAAAGCCGACAGGCGAAGTGAAAAGAAGGATTATTTTCTCCGGCCACGCCGATTCAGCTCCCGAGTGGAGATTCACCTACTGGGGCGGCCCGAAGCTTATGCTCCCGTCGGTTGTGCTCGGCCTCGGCGGAGCGATTTTCACCCTCGTTGCAAATGCCGTCGCTCTCATTATGACGGTCCGCGGTACCGCAGCAGATCAGAGCCGGCTTATCTGGATTCTTTCCATCATAAATGTTTGCTTTGTTCCCGTATTTCTCTGGTGCCTTTTCTTCTATAACAAAAAGAGAATTGTCGACGGCGCCAATGACAACCTGACAGGCTGTCTTGTATCAATGGCAGTGCCGAGATTTATGCAGGATCATGATATCCGCTTTGAAAACACCGAGGTTATGGTGCTCTGCACCGGCTCGGAGGAAGCGGGTCTCAGAGGAGCCAAAGCTTTCTGTAAGGCGCACGCCGATGAATTCAAAGCGGAGAAGGATGTTGAAACAATCTTTTTCGGGCTCGATACAATCAGAGACTATGATTTTATGACGATTTATCACAGAGATATGACCGGTACCGTTCACAACAGCGAAGAGGTCTCAAAGCTTATGTATGAAGCGGGGAAACTCTGCGGTCTCGATCTGCCCTACGGAAGCGTGTTTTTCGGTTCATCCGATGCTGCAGCCGTGACTCAGGCGGGCATCAAAGCCGCCTGCTTTGCCGCCATGGACCCGGCGCCGGCGCGCTACTATCATACCCGTCTTGACACGGCTGACAATATGGATCTCAAAACAATCGAGGCGGGTGTTGACCTTGTGCTGAACAGCGCATTTCTGTTTGATGAAAAAGGTCTTGATTTTTAATAATTTTCTTTACAATAAATAAAAGAAAAGAGGCTTGCGAGAAGTGTTAAAAACTCGCAAGCTTTATACTATTATAATTTGGAGCGCAGCGACCGTTAACTGCTAACTGCTCCCTGCTAACTGCTAACTGACGGCGCGGATGAATCCGCGCCCTACATTTTGTTTTTCGCTTAAATGCGACAGCCCCTTTCTAAACGATTTTGCACAAAAACAGAGTTAAATATTTGTTCACATTTTTTTATAATGCACTTGAAATATTTATTGATTTGTATTAAAATAATATCCCACGCGCGAAAACCGGCGGGTCTGCATAGCGGCTGTTGCCGTTTCTCTACGGTTTCTGCGCAGAATATTTCAGGAGGGATTTTATGAAAAAGACTTTTAAAGGTGTGCTTTCCGTTGTTCTTTGCCTTATGATGGTATTCAGCACATTCGCGTCATTCGGTATCGGCGCATCTGCCGCTGCCGTAAAACAGTCCGGCGAAACAATCGACATAGGCTCTTATCCTCAGAGCAGGGTAACCGATAAGGATACCATTTCGAAGCTCGATAAAGTCGAGAAAAAATGGGCTTCTTACAGCTATGATACAAGTTCCAGCCAGACACAGGACAGCTGGAGAGACGGCAAAATGACAAAATCCGATTATATGCAGTATGCCGATTTCACGGTTGACGGTGCAAAATACCGCGCGGTCAAATTTAATTATTACAGACCTTTCTATGTCGGATATCTTGCAAACGCCGGCTATGAGAGAACATACCAAAATAAAAACGGTTATAAGGCATCCACAGTTTATTATTTCAAGTTTGATCCGATCAAATGGAGAATAATCGACACAACCACCGGTCTTGTTATCACCGATAATGTTATTGACGCTCAGCCTTATAACGACTTTGTAGAGAAGGCCGAGAAGGTATGGTTCAGAGAGCGTTCACATGATGTCCTCTATTTCGGAGATAAATCTCACAATACTCTCGCAAATGAATATGAGACAAGCTCAATCAGAAGCTGGCTCATCAATGACTTCTGGAAAACCGCTTTTTCGGATGCAGAAGTTGAGAGAATCAAAGTCAGTCTCTATGAGGAAAACAACTATAATACTCTTGTAAACAGCGGTCTGCTTGATCCTATAAGAGACAATGTTTTCCTTATGTCAAACACAGAAATGACCTATTACGGTTCACTGCTTGCCACAGCCAATTCCCTTGTTACAAAAGGTACCGCTTACTCGAAATGCCAGGGCCTCTGGGGCTCGGAAGATGACGGCCATAAGGATTATCCCTACTGGAGACTCCGTACTCCGCGAGGCGATACCGGAGAACTGTCGGTAGGCGCATTCTTTGTTTCCGATATGGGTGTGGTTACAGACAACAGCGATGTTGACTTCAGCTGCGGCGGTATCCGTCCCGCAATGCGTATGAGAGTCTGCGATCACGATTATGAGTGGGTTGTTGCGCTTAAGCCGACAAGAGATACCGAAGGCAGAGAAGTTCAGAAGTGCAAGATCTGCGGCGCTGAGGCTGAATCACGCTATATCGACAGAATAGATCCTCCCTCGGCACACTCCAGAATAATGATTAAGAACAACCCCGATTCAAAGTCAAGATCAATCCGTTACTACAAAGCTATCAAGCTTACGGCAACCACCGAGTATTTCCCCAACAATGCGAGAATCGCATGGTATGTAAACGGTTCGCTCAAGCAGGTCGGCGAGAAGAATCAGGCTACATCCATTTTCACATCCGACAGACTTCTTGTTGATTCGCTTATTGAAGTTAAGGTAATAGATGAGAATGACAATGTTCTTCACAACAAGGACGGCAACTATATTATGGATACCGAGAATATCGTTGTCAGAAAGAATATAATTACAATTCTCATTTCACTTATCACAAGATTCCTGCCTTCCATTCCGCTGTCCCAGTAAGGAATCAGCCGCCCGCGTATAAATGCACGTGGTCAGGCGAAAGAGCATAAATAACATCAGATAATCGACAGGTTCACGGGATTCATCCGATTCCGCGAACCTGTCTTTCATATCCGGAATATATTTTTGTTGATTTTTTAATAATTATGTTGTATAATAACCCTAATAATGGGATGTTATCTCAAAAAAGAAGGTTATTAAATGCAATATAACGAGTTTGCAGGTGTATATACCTTATTGCTTACTCCGTTCAATGAAGACCTGTCAATAGATTATAAAACCTATGAGGAATATGTCGCATGGCAGGCGTCTTTCAGACCTCAGCATCTTTTTGCGGTGTGCGGATCGAGCGAGATGACAAGACTCACCAGGGAAGAGAGAATTCACTGCGCTTCTCTTGCCGTGAAGAATTCCGGCGGCGTTCCGGTTTTTGCCACCGCCAATCTTGAAGCGGATAAGGCGGATGAGATTGAAGAAATAAAAGCTCTTGAGCAGCAGGGCGTTTCGGGTCTCGTCTTTGTAACAAAAGGAATGTGCGACAGACCGGAGGAGCAGTTTGAGTATCTTTCCGCTCTTGCAGGTTATACGGATTTACCCGTGATTCTTTATGAATTCCCCGGCATGAGACCTCATCTTATGGATGCGTCCGTATACGGAAAGCTTGTTGAAACAGGCAGATTCAAGGGTATAAAGGATACAACCTGTCTGCTTGACAAAATAGAAGAAAAAATCGCCGTTCAGGGTGACTCAAATGTTCTTCAGGCAAATATTCCGTATCTTTTTGATTCGTGGAAGGCGGGGGCAAGAGGAGTTGTTGCGACTCCCACAACCTGCGGCGCCGACCTTTTTGTAAAAATGTGGAGCGAATGGACGGCGGGGGATGAAAAAGCTGCGGAAAAGACCTATTGGCAGATAATAAACCTCGATAACGCCATTGACAGCGGCTTCAATCTGAGCGCCAAATATCTCTGCCGCCTGAGAGGAATCGGTTTCAATCCGATCGGCAGAGGCTCGGGAGAGCTTAGCCCCGCAAGGATGAGATCTCTCAGGGCATATTACGACTGGGCTCACAGTGAGGGGATTCTCTGATATTGTTATCAGCCGAATTTAATTCGGATTTCATATAATAAACATTTACAAACATAATTCCTTATACCGGAGTGATAAAATGAAAAAATTGAGCGCAAATGTCTGTGCGGTAACTCATGCCGGCAGAGTAAGAAAAGAGAATGAGGATAACTACAGCTTAAACGGCCGTCTGACTTCAACCGGCGAGCTCAAAAAGGGCAGCGCTTTTGTTCAGAAGATGGCTGAGCCTTTCCATCTGGTAGTCTGTGACGGTATGGGCGGTGAGAGCTACGGCGAGGTTGCAAGCGGTATTGCCGCCGAGACCATGTCAAAGCACGCCTCCGATATCTATAACAGCGGTGAAGATTTCAATTTTGCGATTTCAAGCTTTCTGGATGAAGCAAACACAAAAATCTGCAATGAGATCAACGCCAGAGGCGAGCGTATGGGAACCACCCTTGCGGGTATTTATGCCACAAAGGGCAAGGTTATTTGCGTGAGCATCGGCGACACACGCATTTATCATTTTGCAAACGGCATTCTTGAGCAGATGAGCTTTGACCATACCCATGCTCAGCAGTTCATTGACGCCCGCGCGGCATCATATGAAAATATGGAAAATATGCCCGGCGCAAAAAGTCTCACCAAGCATCTCGGCACTTTCCCCGAGGAAGGCCCTCTTCAGCCTAATGTCAGCGTTATTGACGATGTCAATAACGGCGATGTCATTATGCTCTGCAGCGACGGCCTCACCGATATGCTTTCGGATGACGAGATTTCCGCAATAATATCCGGCGGCGAAAACGCTCAGGATGTAACGGGCAAGCTTATCCGCAAAGCGCTTGAAAAAGGCGGCAAAGACAATATTACCGTTATCACAGCTTTTATGAGCGCGGAGGATTCGGCGATATTCGTACCCATTGCCGAGGCTATGGTCGGCGATAAAAGCCCCGATTATGAAGAGGAATACCGCACTTCATACGGCAAAAATTCGGGCTATGACGATGATGACTACGATCCCTATGCAAATGCGGATTCGTTTGCCGGAGATAAGGATTTCGATATCTCCAAGATAATAAAGATTGCCGCAATTGTGCTTGTTGCCCTCGGCGTTCTTGCCGCGGCGGTATTCATCATCAAAGCCGCTGTGGATAAGAAGAAAGATAAAGAGACCACTACCGCGGAGAGCGATTATTATTACGATTACAGCTCCACTTCCGAGATTTCAACCTGGTTTACTTCGACCGAGACAACCAGCGAAGAGGAATCTTCATCCGAAGAAGAGGAATCAACTGAGGATATCACGATTACCACTCAGCCGGTCGCAACCGTAGCTCCTACAAGAAGGTATTATCCGCAGACGACGAAGCGTCCCGCTTCCACAACAAAACCGTCGACCTCGGCAACGGATTCCACGGCTTCGACTTCATCGACCTCTTCCACTTCATCGACTGACACGAGTGCTTCAACCTCATCAACATCTTCCACTTCGTCAACTGACCCGAGCGCTTCGACATCAACATCCGAGACAGAGCCTCAGGGCGGCGTACTTCCGACTGTACCGACCTCGGCAAATCAGTCAACTTCTGCGACACAGTCAACTTCGGCAACACAGTCTCAGTCACAGACACAGGCACAGACTTCGTCACAGGCAGATGCTTTAGAGCAAGCGCTGCAGGGTTTGCTTAACAGTTTAAACTCGACAACAACAACGCAGAAAGCCCAGTAATTGCTAACCGTAAAACATACATATAAAAAAGGGACTGCCAATCGACAGTCCCTTTTTAAGTGAGAAGTTAGAAGTGAGAAGTTTCGGTTGCCGCCGAAGGCGGCAGGTATATATGTTGGTTCGTTAACGAACCATTACAATTTACCGCAATGCGATTCCGAAATATACTTCATACTTCTTCCTTCATACTTCATACTTTTCAATGGCTCCTTAATCTTTACTCATTGAAATGTATTCGCACCTTACTGAAATTTAAAACTTACGCGTCCTGATAAAATGTCCTTCTTGAATCGCGGCAAATGTTGCAGCGGCGCACACTGCCGGGGCTGTGTATTCAATATCCGCAAAAGGCAGAGAAAACGGCAGAAGGAAAAGAATTATCCCTGTTATTTTGTTCATAACCGTATGCGGCGTGACAAATTTCTTATAAACTATAAATCCCCATACGATGTTAGTTATCTTTATCAAAGCGATTACGGCAATCCAGATATAAATCCACTCCGGAGGTTTTATCGCGGGCAGCAGTTTTATCAGGCATGCTGCAACAAATATTAAATCGGCAGCTGTGTCAAGCTTTGAACCCGATTCACTCACCGTATCTGTTTTGCGTGCCGCAAAACCGTCGAGCATATCGGAAATACCCGCAGCTGTGTAAAGCACAAAAAATACGCGGGAAAGCGCCGCGCAGAACAAAAGCGCGGCAGAGAGTATTATCCGTGTTGAGGTTATGATGTTCGGAA
>JAEEGL016886006.1_pt1 | contig 12110 bp, 7 predicted proteins | sample 9134231 | NCBI WGS metagenome assembly JAEEGL01 (sample SAMN16246548, study PRJNA631951) | gut metagenome | biome: gut microbiome; feature: rumen; material: fiber-attached | host: Bos | place: Iran: Karaj | collected 2018-10
CTACATGGTGCCTGCCGTTACCATGCAGATCGATGCTATCCCCTTGAACCAGAACCAGAAGGTAAACAAGCGCGCCCTGCCCAAGCCCGAGAAAAAGGCTGAAGCAATCGAGAACGTGAATGTGCCCATGAACGTGCTGGAAGAGGAATTGCACCAGATTGTTGCCGATATCGTCAACAACACCGAATTTGGCGTCACAACGCCACTGGGCTATGCGGGCCTGACCTCAATCTCGGCCATCAAGTTGGCCGTACAGGTCAACAAGCGCTTCGGCGTAAGCCTTGACTCGAAAAATCTGGTCAAGACAGGAACTATCCAGTCTATCGAAAACGAGATTCTGACAGCGATGCTTTCAGGTGAACATACTGAAGCCAAAGACACTGCACCGAGTCAAAAGCAAGAATCGCCCACCAGCGTGCCCCTGTCATACGCTCAGACGGGTGTCTATTTTGACTGCTTGAAGAATCCCGCTTCTACTATCTATAACATCCCCTACCTGCTCTCGTATCCCGATGGCATCGACGCCAACAGTCTTGCAAGTGCCGTGAAACGCGTCATCGAGTCACATCCCGAAATGAGCGTCCACTTCGCGACCGAGGGCGATACCATTGTCCAAACTACCGAGGGCAGTCTGCCTGTCGAGGTAACCGTTACCGAGATGAGCGATGAGGACCTGAATAATTACAAGAAAGAGTTTGTTCGTCCCTTCAATCTGCAGAAACCGCCTCTCTACCGTGCCGAGGTGGTCAAGACCGACAGTGGCGTTCATCTCTTGATGGATGTACACCACCTGGTGTTTGATGGTGGTTCGGGCGACCTGTTTATCAGGCAAATCAGCACGGCCCTCGAGGGCAAGGAGATTGAGAAAGAGACCTACAACTATCTGGACTTTGTCACCGACCAGCAAGAGGCCGAACAGAGCGAGTCGTTCAAGGCTTCGCAGCAGTTCTTTGCCGAGAAGTTGCAGACTTGTGAAGGCGCCAGCGAGATTCCCGCCGACTTGCCCAAGACCGATGTTCAAGGGTGGATTGGCGAGGCCGTTTGCCCTATTGACCTTGACAAGGCCGCAGCCTTCTGCCGCCAGCACGAAATCACTCCTGCCCACCTGTTCCTTGCCGCTACGTCCTATGTAGTCTCGCGCTATACCAACAACCGCGACGTCTATCTGTGCACTGTCAGCAGCGGACGCAGCAACCTCAAGATTGCCGATACCGTGGGTATGTTTGTCAACACGCTCGCCCGGGGCATGAGCTTCGATGACGTGACCGTCAGCGAGTTCCTGAAACAGACCAGCGGCACCTTTGACCAGACGCTGCGGCACGAGGATTACCCGTTTGCCCGCATCGCCACCGATTACGGTTTCCGTCCCTCCATCGCCTACGCTTATCAGGTGGGTGTGCTCTCGGAATATACCGTAAACGGCAAGCCTATTGGCCAGGAAGTGCTCGAACTTAACGTTCCCAAGTTCAAAATCAATATCAAAATCGAGACCTGTGGCGTGGTTGTCGAGTATGATGACTCCATCTACAGCGAACAAGTGGGACGCGGACTTGCCGAGAGCATCGTCGCCGTCGCCAACAGGATGATGGAACAACCGCAGGAGCGCCTGCGCCACTTGTCCATTGTCAGCGACAATCAGGAGCTCGAGTTGAGCCAGTTGCGCCAGACCGCTACGGGTGACGCTCCATTCACCTTCTTCCATGAGTGCATCGGCCACTTTGCACAAACGCAGCCCGACCACGAGGCACTGGTAGCCACCGACGCCCGTTTCACCTACCGTGAGATGGACGAAGTGACCAACCGCATTGCCGCTGCCCTGCGCCATCGTGGCGTACAAGAGCGCGACCGCGTAGCCCTGCTGCTGCCCCGCACCAGCCGTCTCGTGCTGGCGCTGTTCGGTGTGCTGAAATCAGGCGCCGCCTACATTCCTTGTGATCCCGAATATCCCGCTGACCGCGTGAAACTCATCCTCGAGGACAGCGAGGCGCGATATATCATCACTACAGCCGACCGCATGAACGATGTTCCCGAAGGCAAGGCCATCGACGTGGAAGAACTGATTAACGACGACAACGACGGCAAGGTAACAACGGACATCACCCCCGATGACCTCGCCTACCTGATTTATACCAGCGGTTCAACGGGCCGTCCCAAGGGTGTTATGCTGCACCACAAGGGCATCTGCAATTACCTCTACGGCCATCCCGCTAACGTGTTTGCCAACGGTGTGATGACCGATGCCAAGCGCATCTTGAGCGTGACGACAATCTCGTTTGACGCCGCTCTGCAAGATATCGGCACGTCATTCTTCAACGGCAAGACGCTCATCGTGGCTACCGAGGAGCAGGCCAACAACCCGCTCGACCTGGCACGCCTCATCAACGAGGAACACATCAATATGGTATCGGGTACGCCATCGCGCTGGATGACGTGGCTGACGAGTGAAGACTTCTGCGATGCCATCAGCCGCATCAACATCGCCCGTGCCGGTGGCGAGAAATTCTCCGACCAACTGCTCGGCCAACTCAGGAAAGTGACCAAGGCCCGCATCTTTAACTGCTATGGTCCCACTGAAATCACTGTCGCCTCTAACAACAAGGAATTGACTAACGCTGAACTCGTCACTGTGGGCAAACCACAGTTGAACGTTATCGAGTATATCGTTGACCAGGACGGCAACGAGTTGCCCGTGGGCGTTGTTGGCGAACTCTACATCGGCGGACGTGGCGTGGCCCATGGCTACAACAATCTGGACGAAATGACCCGCGAGCGATTTGTGGACTACCACGGCACACGCATCTATAAGTCAGGCGACTATGCCAAGTGGCTGCCCGATGGCGACGTGGTCATCCTGGGTCGTACCGACCACCAGATCAAGTTGCGTGGCTTGCGCATCGAGTTAGGCGAGATCGAGAACGTGATTCTCAAGGTTGAGGGACTGAAGAAGGTGGTTATCCTCATCCGCAAGATTAACGACAAGGAGCACTTGTGCGCTTATTATACCGCTGACCGCGAAATTGCACCCGATGCCCTTAAGGCCGAGATTTCGAAGAGCCTAACACAATACATGGTGCCCACGGCCTATCTGCAACTCAAAGAGATGCCCATGACTCCCAACGGCAAGACCGACGTCAAGGCGCTTCCCGAACCCGAATTGGCCATCAGTTCGGCCTATGTAGAACCCGCCAACGACACTGAGCGCACCATTTGTGACATCTTTGCTGATATCCTGCAAATGGACAAGGTGGGTGCGACCGACAACTTCTTTGAGCTGGGCGGCACCTCGCTTGTCGTGACCCGCATCATTATCGAGGCCGACAAGGCCGGATTGCACGTGGCTTACGGTGATGTATTTGCCAACCCCACGCCTCGCAAACTGGCTCGCCTGATTACCGGCGAGAGTGTAGATGAGGGCGACGCCGAAATCACCGCATTTGACTACACCGCCATCAACAACCTGTTGCAACGCAACGTGCTGGAGAACTTCCGCAAGGGCGAACGCCAGGAACTGGGCGACGTACTCGTGACGGGCGCTACAGGTTACCTGGGAATCCACATCCTGCGCGAGCTCATCGACTCTGATGCTAAGAATATCTACTGCCTCGTGCGCGGTAAGACCCTCGAGGCTGCCGAGCGCCGATTGAAGTCGCTGTTGTTCTACTATTTTGACAACTCATTCACCGACTTGTTCGGCCAGCGCCTGCACATCGTCCTGGGCGACGTGACCAGTGATTTCAGCGAAGGCCTTAAGGTGGACACCATCTTTAACTGCGCCGCCATCGTTAAGCACTTTAGCGAAGGAACTGAAATCGAGGACGTTAACATCGGCGGCGCCCAGCGCTGTGTGGACTACTGCGTGAAGACTGGCGCCAAACTCATCCACGTCTCCACGGCGAGCACACGCGGCCTGTGGGCAGGTGAGATCAAGACTGACATCTTCACCGAGCAGCGGCTATATATGGGCCAGTTCTTGGGTAATAAGTACATTTACTCCAAGTTTATGGCCGAGCGCCTCATCCTGAATGCTATCGCACTCCATGGCTTGAATGCCAAGATCATGCGTGTGGGCAATCTGGCGGCACGTTCGACAGACGGCGAGTTCCAGGCCAACTTTGCCACCAACTCGTTCATGGGACGCATCAAGGTCTATAATATGCTGGGATGCTGTCCCCACGGCATGCGCAACGTGCAGGTGGAATTTTCACCCATCAACGAGGTGGCCCATGCCATCGTGCTGTTGAGTTCGACCCCCAAGGATTGCACCGTATTCCATCCTTACAATATCCACGGCCAGTTCCTGGGCGACGTGCTCATGGGACTCACCACGGTGGGTGATGGTGTGAAGTTTGTCGAGCAGGAAGAGTTCCAGCAGGCTATGGATGCAGCCAAAGACGATCCCGTGAAGGCCAAGTCCATGTCGAGCTTGCTCGCCTATCAGGATATGGCACACGGACAGAAGACTGCCGACGTGAAACGCGACAACAACTACACGGCCCAAGTCCTTTACCGCTTGGACTTCTCGTGGTCGCAGACCTCATGGGACTATGTAGAGCGAATGTTGACGGCCATCAGTTCTCTCGGATTCTTCGATATGTAGCCCAAAACTCTAGATTTTCTGGAATATCTAGTTTTACTAGACTGAATATTAACAGTATTAATGGAAAACGATATCAAGACTCAATTCTATAGGTTCCTGTGGGCCTATATCCTGGTCGCCTTGTCGGCATGCCTTGGCAATGTGGTTGACGGCATCATCGTGGGTAACCTCATCTGCGAGGATGGCGTGAGCGCCATTAACCTGGCCAAGCCCATCAATCAGTTCATTTTCACCCTGCACCTGCTCATTAATGCAGGTGCGGGTATGCTCGTGGCTTATGCCATCGGACAGAATAAATTGGATGATGCGCGACGATTTTTCACCCGATCCCTTAGCCTGAGCGTGGGCATAGGCTTACTGCTGGCCATAGTGGGCGGCCTGATGTTCCCCGAGCAGATCTCCAAGATGCTGTGTAAGAATGAGCAGATTTTGCCCCTAACACGCGAATATACAGATATCTTGCTCATCGGTAGTCCTGCCTACATCCTCATGTGGGGCCTATCAACGATGGTGGGTGTTGACGGTAGCCCGCGGTTGGTATCGCTGGCTGTCATCATCGACAATGTGTTGAACCTCGTGCTTGATATCGTTTTCATTCAATGGTTTGGCTGGGGCATTGCGGGTTCCTCGGCAGCAACAGTGGTGGGTCATCTGGTAGGCATTGCCATCCTATTGTACCACTGGCGCAAACCCGAAAATCGGCGTTTGCTTCCCATGTTTACGACCGACGGCATGGGCGCATCGTTGAAACAGATTATCTCCCAGGGCGCTCCGCTTGCCGTTGCCTCCATCTGCTTGACGTTGCTCCTGTTCTTTGCCAACAAGATTTTCATGTCCACCACGGGACGTACGGGTATCTTTGTATTTGCCCTGTGCATGAACCTGCTGCAAGTCTATAACCTGTTCTTGTCAGGCACCTGCCAGACGCTGCAATCGCTTGGTGCGGTTCAGGTGGGCAAGAAGGACGACGAAGGGGTGCGCTCCGTCATCAAGCGGGGCTTCCGCTTCATTACTGCCGCAATGGTCATTACATGCTTGCTCGTGTTCTTGTACCCACAGGGCATTGCACGACTGTTTGGCTGTGATGAGCCCGAGATGTTGACCCAAAGCGTGCCCGCCCTGCGCGTGTTTGCCTTGAGTTTCATCCCCTTCTGCTACATCTATGTGCTGATGATCGTCTATAAGCTCTACAGCCAGCACCGCATGGCGCTCTTCATCTCGTTTGCATTATCGCTCACGGTGATTCCCGTGCTCTGGCTCATGGCACGCGTGGTGCCGCAGTTCATCTGGTACAGTTACCTTATAGCCTACATCATTGAGGCCGTGGTTATCTATGCCCTGCACAAGGGGCGGCACATCCAGTTCCAGCTCCCTGCATGATCTATTATGACGATCACATCCGTGATTTTGACCTGCCGGCAGCGTTGAGCGAGGTGAGTCCACAGCGACGCCAATACGCTCTACGCTACCGGCAGGAAATTGATCAGCGCCTCAGTGTGGCAGCCTACAGGCTGCTGCACCGCGCCTTGTGTCACGAGTACGGCATTAGCGAGATGCCACAGTTTGACTACGACGACAAGGGCAAACCCTCGCTTAAAGGGCATCCCGGCATCCACTTCAGCCTGAGCCATTGCCGTCATGCTGTGGTGTGTGCCGTGAGCGACCAGCCCGTCGGCATCGACATCGAGTCACTGGACAGCATCGATGAGCACGTTGTATCAAGCGTGATGAGCGAGAACGAAATACGGCAAATGGCAACTACCGGAGACAGAGACATCGCTTTTTACCGCCTGTGGACCATGAAGGAGAGCCGGTACAAGCTCACGGGTGATGATAATGGAGGCGATATCAAGCACATGCTCGAGCAGGCGCCACCAGTGACCTTTGAGACTATTGTTTACCCACACAGTGTCTGCACAATCTGCCATTACAAAACAAAAAAAAGATAAAGCAACTAAACCATTATAAGCATCCATCAATAATTAAGGTGGAATAGCTTTTTAACAATAAAAACACAGTCCAATTCGAAAAAAATGCTGTAATTTTGCCGATTAAATCATCGACATCATTATGACACTTCATTGCCATAGATTGCCGTGTAACACCAATAGAGCAACCATCTATTGGGATTTATCGCACTCTATTCCCAAGGTGTTGATGAGTAGAATTCTGCTTGGCACATTAATATTTCATAACTAAGAGTCAAATCAAGATATAATCAATAAATATTACAAAAATATGAAATTACTGTCATTTTCACCCCTGTCGCCAACTCATGTGAAACGAGACTTGAAGTTGAGTGTGCTAATTATCCTCACAGCGCTCATGGCGACCTGTGGCGTTGATATTCCCAAGGAAAAGCAGACGTCATTTGAAACGATGACCATACAGAGTTCAGATATTGAAGTGCCCATAAAGTTCAGTGCGAAAATGAAGGGCCAGTCCGACGTCACCATTTCACCTCAAGTGAGTGGCCAGTGCTCACCGCCCAAGAAACCCTCTTGAACGCACAGCTCAACGAGGCCATCAACATGTACAACGGAGCCCAAGGCATCATCGCCCTGTACATCGCCCTGGGTGGGGCTACCCGATAAACTACTATGAAATGATTTCTTAACTAAATATGATGAGAAGAATTCTTTATTACAGCCTGTTAGCAACTGGGGTTTTGCTCTTGCTCACGTCGTGTGATCACGACGCGCCTCCTAGCCCCTTCAAGCCGCTAGAGCAGCGCACAATCTTGTTACTCACCAGCGAGGGCCACATCTATGACCAGACGGGTCGAAGAGTTATGGAACTCCCGAATTGCGTAGAGGCCAGTGAAATCATCAGCGACGGCAATGACTACTTCGTGTCAGGAAAAACGACCAAGGAACAGGTCGGCTACTGGAAAAACGGCAAGTGGAACACCCTGCACGTGGATTTCATCGATGACGTGGAACACTGGACCGACGGTATCGGCAAATGGGACTACTACATCTACCTGTTTGACTATCCCCACGTTTTGAAAAACAGCGGCATTTTCCCGCTTGAAGACTGCGAAGATTTCACTCCTGCCAGCAAATGCATGGCAGTTAGTGAGGGAAAATGCTATGTGGTGGGAAGGGACCACCCCCAAGACGATGACAAATACCAGAACGCTGTGCTCTATTATGAGCACAAGGGTAAATATGCCAAGGAAATCCTGCCTAAGCCACAAGAGAATATCAACGCTGGGGCTTTTACGGTCTTTGCATATGAAGGCACCCATACCATAGTTGGTGGACGTGTGGGCGAGGAAGCATGCCTGTGGATTGACAAGCAATTGCAGATGCTTCCACGCATCTATGATGATGTTCACGACAAGACTGGCATGGGATTTCCAGTGGCAAGCGTCAGTTCGGTGACTCGTGTCAATGGCCACATCTATGCAGTAGGGTCCGAAAATAATCAAGAAGGAAACGAAGTTGCGACAGTATGGATTGACGGGGAGCCTCAGCATCTACTGTCGGAGCAAGAGGGCTTGTTTTGGTCATGGATATTCGAAATCATCGGTTATGGTGATGACTGGTATGCGCTATCTGCCGAGATGGCCAAACAACCCGACGGTGACACTGATGTTTATTTTGTGATGTGGCTCAACGGCCAGGAAATTGGTAGATACCGCAATATCGACCTCGTGAACTTCACTGTTATTTAACAAAATCAATCCATTATAAAAGATGAATATGAATCGAACTATACTTTTTTGGCTTTTTGCTTGCACGATAAGCGCATTGTCGGCCCAAATCACAAACATTGGCAAGCAACAGGAGGTCTTCGATGTTGATAGCGTCGTTCGTGACTTTGACAATCATCCGTTTTTTGGCACATATAAGGACATTTATTTCACCGTTGGTGGTCCAGTAAATCAGAAACCCAATGAGTTCAACAGCGACGTGAAGTTCCAGATTAGCTTCCGCCAACGACTCACCAAATCGATACTCCCGTTCCATAGCCACCTGTTCTTGAGTTATACCCAGAAGGCCATGTGGAACGTCTTTGAAGAGTCCATGCCCTTCCACGACCTGAACTTCAATCCCGGTATCGGTCTTCAAAAACTCATTATCATCAAGGATAAGCTTGTGGGCACCGCAACGGTGATGCTCGAGCATGAGTCCAACGGACGTGACGGCGAAGCCTCGCGCAGTTGGAACAAAGTATCACTCAGCGCGTCGGCAATCATCGACCCGCAGTTGATGGTACATGCCAAAGCCTGGATTCCCATTGTCGATGGTCAGAATAACAAAGACATTCTCAGGTATAGCGGCATTTTCCAGTCAGGACTGCAATTCCTGTCCAGCAATAAACGCTGGGTCGCCGATATCACCCTGGTCAAGCGAAAAGGATGGAAACTCAACTTCAACACGACCATTAACGTGGGGTTCCGAATCCGCAAGAAGGACAACCAATTTATCATGCTGCACTTCTATGACGGCTATGGCGAGAACCTGCTCGACTACAACAAGTACCACTGCCGCCTGCGCGTCGGCCTGCTCATCCGCCCGACCTTCTTCAGCGAATTCTAATCATTAGTGCCCACCCTAAAACGGTGGGCACAATTGCGATAGGTGACCTATAGCGCCCATGAAGGCAGCTCAGGCTTGTCGTAGTGCTTAATTAATGGCTTCGACCAACTTGATGAGTCGTGGAGTGTGTCGCGTTTTACTATGAGTGATGTGTTATTGAGAATCAGTAGAGTTTCAACGCTTTGCTGATGCGGTTCGAAACAGGAATCAGCAAGCAGGACACTGCGAAACTAATGATAACCCATGCCAGCCAAATCAAAGCAGGCCACTTGAACACGAGGTAATAATCCTTGAACAGGACTGGCCCAATGAAGCCGTGGGCAAACCACATCATCATCGATTTGTCGCCTAAAGGGATGAAGACATACTTAGAGACAGCACCGGGATTGATGTGCAGCACTAACCAAATAATGATGATCGGGAAAAACGGTATGATAGACACAAACGTCAAGCCCCTAAGGGCAAAGGCGATCGCAATAAAAAGCACTACGACCAGATTCTTGCCCTTGAGCCAGTTCCAAGTAATCTCCTTCCCCGACAGGGTGAGACGTGCCATCACAGCGCCAACGGTGAAGCTGAAAGACTGCTGTATCACCAAAATGGGGTGATAAGCAAAATAGTGGTAACGCAGATAGGTGAGATAATACCTGCTGATGACCCATTGCATCGCTATACTGACGACAAAGGTGATGATGACGGCCCAAAGGTTACCCGTTCGTTCGATGCCACGGAAAATCCATTTGGAGCAGAAGGTAAGCAACACATAAGTGAGCAGGAACCAAGTGAACTGGCAGTAGTCCCATCGCCAGCCGATGATGTTGGTGAAATGGGTCAAGGCCTGGTCATAATGGAACTCGCCTAATAGACAGTAACCCAACCCGAACACGAAGATGGCAAGCACGAGCCAGAAAGAGACGTACAGGCGACCGGTGCGCTTGAGAAGGTAGGGCCAAGAGAGCCGGCCCTGGCTATACGCATAATAGAGGCCGTATCCACTGACGACCATGAAATACTGAATCGGGTGGGAAATACTAGCCAAGAAACTGGCAACCGAGTGGCCCAAGGTCTCGTACCCGCATAGGAAGGGGAAATGACATACCAGCATCAACAGGATGGCAATGCCTTTAACAATCGCTGAATGTTGTTTACTCATTTGATTTTCTTGAGGATATATGCTGGCCGTGGGTCTATGTTCGTGCCGGCCGTTCCGTTTTGGGGACAAAGATAGTGTTTTTTCTTATTAGTCTTGGGGGAAAAAGGTAATTTTGCAGCAATAGCGATGGATAGGCTCGTTATATTCCGATGATTTGAGAGTTCTCTGGAATAATATCTAGGATGCTAAAACGGTGGGCACGACTGCGATAGGTGACCTATCACCTATCGCAGCCATGAAAGCAGCTTCACGGGTGCCTCATTTATTGGCCTGTGGCTTGGCGGTATTCAAGTAGTTTATTCTGATAATCGGCGAAAGCGTCGGTTCGCTTGTCACATGATTGCTGATAGAGCATCTGTGCTTCAAGCAGGTCGCTCATCTTCGAGATGCCGGCATTGTAGTAATCGCGGTTCAGGCGCAGGTTCTCCTCGGCCTGTTCGATGCTTCGCTGGGCAAGCAGCAGTTGTTGATAGGATTCCTCCACACTGTTCCATGCACTCTGCATCCTGATCCTTAACAGTTCGGCATTGTCTTGGAGTTGCTCCAGAGCCTGTTGCTGCTCAAATTTCTTGCGTTTAATCGCATGTGAGCCGCCCCACCAGTCAGAGATGGGCACGCTGACGGTGGCAAAAACCATTCCGAAGGAGTGATTCTTTTCCAATAGGTTATGATAATTAAGCCCAGCTCCCACGGCTAACGACGGAAGATTCTGGCCGATAGCGATTTTCTTCTGAAGGCCAGCAGCCTCAACTTGTTTCCCCAACAACTGGTATTCGGCAGTTCCCAATAAGGCCTGTTGATGGTCTTGCTTGGAGCCGAGAGGCGGGATGGCATCTGTCAGGTATGAGATGACGAATGACGTGTCGCTAAGGCCACAGTATTGTGAGAGCAACATGCGCACCAGGGAGTGGCCGTTGCGAATCTTGAGTTTCTGGCTGGCGATGTCATTTTGGCGCAGTTGCACTTGCAGCAAGTCGTTTCGCATAGCGACTCCAGCACGTACGGCCACATCTACGTCTTTATAGATGTCATTGAGCAGTGCCTCGGCTGCCTCGACAGTCTTCATCTTCTCTTGGATGGAGGCCAGCTGCCAGAAATATTGCTCGGCCGTTTTCTCCACCTCGTTTTCCGAGAGTTGCATCTGCAGCCGGCTCACATCCTCGCCCACCTTGGCCAACTTGTTGCCATTGACGATCTGACCGCCGGCAAATACGGGTTGTACGGCCTGCACACCGGCAATGACCCCATCTTTCATCATCGAAATGCTGACGGGATTAGCCAATGAGGCAAGGGCTTCGGGAGGGAACATCTGGGCCAGCGAGGCGCCCAACTCGGGGGAAATCATCTCCGAAGGGTTAAGGGAAGTCTGTGCCATGGCTTTATTGGCATTAAACCACAATCCCGTACCGCTGACGTTAGGGAAAAACTTGGTAAAAGCCTCCTTGCGCTGCTGGCTGGCAACCTCCATGTCATATTGTGCAGAACGGATAGCGACGTTGTTGTGCAGGGCCGAATCCTTCAGTTGTTCCAAAGTGTAGGTTTGGGCTGACGCCAAGCTACAACATAGGGAACAAAGCACAAAAACAAATATCTTTTTCAACATCATATTCGGGTATGTAATAGCAAATTAGATCACTTGAGACTTACTTTCCAATAAATAACGGGCAACATGGTTACCACCATGATGAGCGAACCGATGCCACCGGCAAAAATGGTGACACCCACCGGCATCCAAAACGAACTCTGAGCGATAATCATCGGCACTACACCGACGGCAGTGGTGGCTGTCGTGAGGAAGATGGGCACCATGCGC
>JAEEGL016893049.1_pt1 | contig 12110 bp, 9 predicted proteins | sample 9134231 | NCBI WGS metagenome assembly JAEEGL01 (sample SAMN16246548, study PRJNA631951) | gut metagenome | biome: gut microbiome; feature: rumen; material: fiber-attached | host: Bos | place: Iran: Karaj | collected 2018-10
CTTCATTTAAACCTAAATTAAGAATTGTATCCATCATACCAGGCATTGATGCTCTTGCACCAGATCTAACTGAAACTAATAATGGATTTTCTTTATCGCCAAATTTCTTTCCAGTAATCTCTTCCATTTTAGCAATATACTCATTTATTTGAGACTGTATTTCTTCATTGATTTCTCTTCCATCTTCATAATACTTTGTACATGCTTCAGTTGTAATTGTAAACCCTTGAGGTACTGGTAAACCAATATTAGTCATTTCAGCTAAATTAGCACCTTTACCACCAAGAAGGTTTCTCATATCTGCGTTACCTTCTGTAAAAAGATAAACATATTTTTTCTTTTCCATAAATTCACTCCTAACTGTTTTATTTTATCATAGTAATTAATTTTATTTCAATTATAAATTACATAAATTTACATAATAAAACACTCATAAGAGTGTTTTATGAAATTGTTATTAATTACTTTGTATATCAGAAGTATTTACAACTATAACTGGGCGAACGCCACTATGCTCTCTCTTCCAATAATATGCTGGTTGACTAAGATAAATATCTCCAGAATCAGCTATAGTATATTCATTCCATACATTCTCAAAGTTATTAATCCATAGTGTATCAGGTTCTTCTGCAGAACCTAGCCAATATGACGTATTACTTGTTCTTTGTGCTCGCGTCATTGCGTTTACTTCTGTATATGTTAATAATCTTCCGGTTCCTTCTATTCCTAATCTATCCACGTATTCTTCTACATAATATGCTATACTGTAATTTGCATTTTCTACACTGTTCCTAAATGCTACACTATAGTTTGGTGGTGAAACATAGGCAGCGTCATATATATTATTTTTAGTATATGATGTACCATACCGTGCCTTTATTGTGCTTGTTGGTGCATCATTCCAATATCCATAAATTGTGTTTGATCCACAGAATGGTACTACCCCTACAGCCTGTCGTGAACTACCGCCATTTACTAAATATCCCTTTGCTTCTTCACTTTGTAATCCATACCCATTTGCTGAAGAAGAAATTAGTGTGTATGTATCTGCATCGACATTATATACCTCTCCTACATACAAATTGTATTTAGCAAGTAAAACTGATTTACCACTTGCATAATTATATATGTTTCCATTTGTGTTTACTAAATTTGTATAGTTTATTGCATTTGTTAAGTCTAAGAATTCTTCTGTAGCTCCTATTTTGACTACTGGTAATCCTGTTCTTGAATCTGTTCCGTTTCTTCGTATTTCAGTTGCTTCTGCTATATTTAATGTTCCATAGAATTCTTTATTTTGATTATAATTTTGATTACTTCCTGTTTCTTTAAATAATACAGTAAGTGTATATGTATGTGTTACTCCTGGAGCTATCGATATGTTTGCTTTTACTGCTGCTCCAGTTGATTCTGTTAATCTTGTGGGTACCGCTGTTTCACTTATTACTGAACAAGATCCACTTGAAGATGAGCAAGTTGCTGATATTACTAATTCTCCATTTATTACTTCGTTATATAAATCTCTCCATATTATTGTATAGTTTGCAGTCACATTACCGGTATTCGTCACTGTTAATGTTTTAGTATCTGTCCATCCTGGAGTTGCATATTCTCCAGATACTATTTGGACATCATTATATATTAAACTCATATTAGCTGTTCTTAGTCTCATTGAAGATGCTGTTTCATTACCTACTACTTGAATAGTGAAATAAGCATATGATATACCAGCTACACTTACTAGTAGTACTAAAAGAGTTAATATAAATAATTTTGTTTTATTGCTATTATTTATTTCATTTTGCCCCATAATAAAACTCCTACTATTCTAGTATTATTATAGTACACACCCATATATATTTCAACATTTATATATTTTTTATTGCAAAAAATAAATCTCTTTTTTGAGATTTATTTTGCGTCATATAAATTATCTCCATAACTTATTTCTATTTTAAGAGGTACTTTTAATTTATAAACATTCTCCATTACCTCTGTAACTATTTTAAGTACATCTTTTAATTCAGTCTTTAATGTATCAAATATTAATTCATCATGTATTTGAAGTATCATTTTACTTTTTAAGTTATGTTTCTTAAATGATTCATTTATATCTATCATTGCTTTTTTAATTATATCAGCACTAGATCCCTGTATTGGAGTATTAAGAGCAATTCTTTCTCCTGCTTGTCTAATCATATAATTAGTATTTTTTAATTCTTCTATTGTTCTTTTTCTATTCATTATAGTTCTTACTGAGCCTTTTTCATAAGCAAGTTTTACAATATCATCCATATATTTTTTTACTCCAGGATATAGTGTTAAATATTTATCAATAAATTTCTTTGCTTCTTTTGGAGATATATCTAAGTTATCTCCTAACCCATATCCACTTATACCATAAACTATACCAAATATAACTGCTTTAGCAGTTCTTCTCATTGTTTTTGTAACTGCCTCTACTGGAGTTCCATATATGTCAGATGCTACTATTGTATGAATATCTTCTTTATGATTAAATGCTTCTATTAAGTTTTCATCTTGTGATATATGAGCAAGTATTCTAAGTTCTATTTGTGAATAATCTGCTGAAACTATAATACTATTTTCACTAGGAACAAATGCTTTTCTTATCTTTCTTCCTTCTTCTGATCTAATAGGTATATTTTGTAAGTTCGGTTCTATTGAACTTAATCTTCCTGTTCTAGTAACATTTTGTTTAAATATAGTATGTATCTTACCATCTTCCATCACATATGTTTTTAATGGTTCTAAATATGTTGTATAAAGTTTTTTTAAGTTTCTATATTCAATAATACTTTCAACGATTGGATGAACACCAATTAGTTTAGTTAATACTAAATGAGAAGTACTAGTACTCTTTTTACCTTTTTTAATTGTTGGAATTGCTAGTTTATTAAATAATACGTCACTTACTTGCTGAGGAGAAGATATATTAAACTCACATCCTGCCATATTATAAATATCATTTGATATCTTTTCTAATTTAATTTCTATTTCACTTTTTAATTCATCAATTTTAGTTGAATCAAAATATACACCATTTATTTCCATATCTGCTAAAACAGAAACTAAAGGTAATTCTATATTATTATATAAATCTAATAATTCATTTTCTTTTAATAAATTTATATATTTTTCTTTTGTTTCATATATAAACTTAGACTTTAATATAATAGATTTTTTTATTTCTTCTTCTGTTAATTTCTTTTTCTTAGAAATAATATCTTCATAGAAATTAATATTATATCCTTCTTGATTAGCTAGATAAGCTATGTCATCTTTTACATTTAGTTCAAGTAAATATGCAGCGATTAATGTATCAAAAGTATAATTTATTTTTATTCCATATTTATTTAAAGCACCAATTGCTTTTTTAACATCATATGAAAATACTTTTGAATTAAATATATCTTTATTATTAATAATTTCTTCTTTTGTTAAATAGTAAGAATTCTCTCCATCATATAAAGACATTCCAATTATATCTGCCTTGTGATAGTTTTCATTATCTAGTTCAAGATAAAAACTAAATTCTTTTGATTTATCTAAAAAAGATATATCTTTTAAATTAATAATTTCTTCTTTTTCTTTTTTAGTAACATCCATATTTTTAATAAATGAATAGAATTCTAATTCTTCAAAAAATTTAATTAATTTATCAGTATCTTCATTTTTTATTTTTAAATCTTCAAATGTTAAATCAAATTTAATATCTTTATAAATTGTTGCAAGCATCTTAGAAAACTCTGCATTTTCTTTATCTGTTATTAATTTTTCTTTAAGTTTACCTTTTAATTCATCTATATGATCATATAAGTTTTCTATTGTTTTATATTGACTTATTAAAGTTAAAGCAGTTTTTTCACCTATTCCTTTTACACCAGGAATATTATCACTTTTATCACCTTCAAGAGCTTTTAAATCAATTATATGTATAGGTTCAAAGTTATATGCTTTTATGAATTCTTCTTCGTTATAAAATATATAGTCTTTCTGTTTAAGAAGTTTCATACTAACATCACTACCTATTAATTGTAATAAGTCTTTATCACTACTTATAATAGTTGCATCATAACTTTTATCTTCATCCGCCATTTTAGCGAATGTTCCAATTATATCATCAGCTTCATAATCATCTATTTCTAAATGTTTTATCCCTTTATAATCTAAGAATTCTTTCGCTAAAGGAAATTGACTTAATAATTCATGGGGAGTTTCTATTCTTCCATCTTTATAATTTTTATAAAGTTTATGTCTAAAATTTTTACCTTTATCAAAAGCAACTAAAATATATTCTGGTTCTTCTTCTTTTACTATTTTATTAATCATATTAACAAAACCAAATACAGCATTAGTAGGTACTCCTTTTGAATTCTTCATCATATTTCCAGTATATGCAGTTGCATAGTAACTTCTAAATAATAAATTATTTCCATCAATTAATATAGCTCTTTTCATAAACTCCTCCTATACATTTTAAGTATAACAAAAAAAGTATCAATTTTAAATGATACTTTTATATAACTATTTTAAGTATTTCTTCTATAAAGTATTTAATTGGTTCTGCAAAATAGAAACAAAGTAGAGCACTAAATAATAAGAATGGTCCAAATGGGATAATATGAGTTTTATCATCACTCTTAGCAAATAGTGAAAAAATTAAGCCAAATATTGATGATATAAATAAACAAATTAATGATGGAATAAATCCAATTGTAATACCTATTAACCCCATTAATTTTATATCTCCACCACCAAGTGATTCTTTTTTAAACACTCTATCTCCACAAAATTTAATAAACATCATAAGCGCAAATACTGCTACTCCTGAAATTAATGAAGTAACAACTTCATCTGCACCCAAATAGAAATATTTTAATAATACTATAGCGATGAGTGAAATAAATACTACTCTATCACTTACATAATAATACATAAAATCACTAACTGATGTAATTAAAAATGCTGTAGATAATATTATAGCAACTAAGAATAAATATATACTTGATGGTTCTGTATTTAAATATAATTCAAATGCTAAGAAATATAATAATGCAGATGTAAATTCTATAATTGGATACATTAAACTTATTGGTTTTTTACAATAAGCACATTTGCCACCTAACATTACATAGGAAATAAATGGTATATTCATATACCATTTTAATTGCTTTTTACAATTTGGACAAAAGCTTCTCTTCTTATATGTAGAAATTTTATTTGGAATTCTATACCCCATACAGGCAGAAAAGCTTCCCATTGCAAATCCTAAAAGTATTATAAAAATCATAACTACTGTATTATTCATAAAACCCTCCTACTTAATACTCTTATAAACTTCAAATAATGGTATTATTATAGATAATACTATTCCACCTACTATAATTGCTAATATAACTATCATAATTGGTTCTATGAAAGTCTTCAATTGATCTGTTAAAGACTTCTGTTGTAATTGATAATAATCTGCTACTTTATCTAGCATAACTGCTAATTCACCTGTTGATTCACCAGTCGCTATCATATGGTATGCAAGATCTGGTATCGCCCAGTTGTTTTTAAATGATTCACTCATTCTTTCACCCCTAAGTAAATTAGAGATAGTATCAAACATTATTAATTTATATATTTCGTTATTTGTAATTTTACTTAAGATATCCATACTTTCTGTTAATAATACATTGTTTTTATTTAAAGAAGCAAATGTTTTTGAAAATACTGTCATTTCATTATAAATAATTATTTTGCCAACAATTGGTAAGTGCATTAAAGCATATTGTACAGCAGTTCTAAAACCTTTAACATTTTTATATAACATAGATAATATTAATATTAATGCTGCTATACCTAATATTAAGAATTTCCAATTTGCAGATATAAAGTTAGAGATATTTAATACCATTTGTGTATAAGAGTTTAACTTTATTCCTAAACCAGCATATACTTTAACAAACTGAGGAATTATATATGCCATAATAAATGTTATTACACCTATTGCAAAAACTGCAATTATAGTTGGATATGTTAAAGCGCCAATAACTGCTTTTCTATTTTTTTCTATTTGGTCATAATAGTCACTCATCTCATCTAATGTTGACTCAATATCACCAATTTTTTCTGCTGCTTTAACCATATTAATTAATAGTGGTGGAAATAAATTTCCTTGTTTTCTTAAAGCTTCTGAAAAACTTTCACCCATAGTAAGTTCATATATCATTGAATCAAAAGAACGTTTATATCTGGTGTTCTTGTTCTGCTGAGCAAGTATTTTAACACTTTCTGTTAATGTAACTCCACTCTTAATATATGTTGACAATTGAGCTAACCAAAATATTAAATCTTTATTTTTCATTCTTGATTTATGAAAAAATGATTCTCCATGTATAAAGTCAACCCATTTACTAGTTTTTATTTCATATACTTCATATCCTTCATCAAGCAAATATGAATATGTATCTAACCTAGATAAAGCCATGAAATATCCTTTAATAAGTTTCCCTTCTTTATTTCTTACTAAATATTCATATGCATGCTTTTCTTCACTTCTTTTAGCATCCGCACTATTCTTATCAATATATAAAATTTCTAATTCCCTATCTCTTTTATTACGATAATACTTCACTATTTGCAAATTATTATATTTATTAATAAAATAATTTTTAAGTTTACTAGGTAACTCTTTAAAAAATTGAGTAATTAATTCAATAGTATTTTTAAAGCGATTATATATTTTTTTACATAATGATACAATAGCTTCGACTATTACTTTTGGAATATCATATAAAATAAATTTTATAATATAGTAAATACCCAAGAAAAATGATTTGAAAATTTCAAATATTTCCAAAACAATTCCATCCCATAAAACCGATTTGATATATTTTAAAACAACAAATATTCCATAAAATATTGAACTCACTACTGAAAATATTGATGTAAAAATAATATCAAAGAAAGAGAAAACTCCATATGCAAAGCTTTTGAAAAATGTATATATTTCATCAAAAATAGAAAGAAAAAACTTTCCAATGCTTCCCATATAATTTACTCCTTCCTATTCTATTTACAATATTTATTATAACATAAAATTTATAAATGTAAAATACTAATATTAGAAATTATATTCTATATATTACATAAAATATACTAGGTGATTTAATTATGTTTGAAACATTAAAAAATATTAATTTTGAAAAGATATTTTCTACTACTCATAAAACAATAAATATTGTTAATAAAGCAATTCCAGTATATAAACAAATTAAACCAAATATTGGAAATATTAAAAGTTTATTCAATAAAAATAATATAAGTAAAGAAATAATAGATGAAATAAAAGAATCTAGACCTATTAAATTAAAAAAAAGTATTCCTAATAATTTTAGGAATACTTCTAATAATTCTTTAACTTTTTTTCAATAATATTAATTATTTTTAATATATTTTTTTCATTTGATTTATTATATATTTCTTTATATTTATTTAAATCAAATTTTAATTTTTTAATAAACAATTCTTCATTCTTATGATTAATTCCAAATAGTAATTCTTCTTTATTATATTGATATTTACCTGGAATAAATACTATTAAATTATAATATTTATTTTTATCATAAATTATTTCTTCTAAAAGTATTTTATACCCGAAATCTAACATTTTAGCTCTAAGTATATCATTATTATTATTTGATATAGTAATAACTTTTTTATACTGTTTTTTAGATTTAGAAATTATTTTTAATATAGTATATGTTCCCATTCCAGATAAAACTAAAGCATCTATATCATTTGGTATATTATCAAGTCCATCTGATATTATAAAGTTAACATAATTATCTAAATTTAAATTTTCTAATCTTTTTTTAGCGTTTAAAACAATATTTTCTTTTATATCAGATGCTACTGAATACATTTTCCTTTTAGCAAGTAGTTCAGATAAAAGTGCTTGATCACATCCAATATCAGCAACTTTATCATCTTCATTTATATATGAAGAAATTATTTTAATTCTTTTATTCAATTAAGAAATCCTTTAATTTTTTAGCACGAGAAGGATGTCTTAGTTTTCTAAGTGCCTTAGCTTCAATTTGTCTAATTCTTTCTCTTGTTACACCAAACTTTTTACCAACTTCTTCTAGTGTATGATAAGACCCATCAAATAATCCAAATCTAAGTTCAAGAACTTCTTCTTCTCTTTTAGTAAGAGTCATTAACACATCTTTAAGTTCATCTTTAAGTATTTCATATGTTGCATAATCTTCTGGAGATTTAATTTTATCATCCGCAAGGAAATCTCCTAAATGTGAATCTTCTTCATCACCTATTGGTGTTTCTAAAGATACTGGATCTTGAGATATTTTTCTTATTTCAATAACTTTATCAACAGTAAGATTCATCTTTTTAGCAAGTTCTTCATCAGTAGGTTCTCTATTTAATTCAAGAGTCATTTGTCTTTCTATTCTTGCCATCTTATTAATAGTTTCAACCATGTGAACTGGAACTCTTATTGTTCTTGCTTGATCTGCTAAAGCTCTTGTAATAGCTTGTCTAATCCACCAAGTTGCATAAGTAGAAAATTTATATCCTTTACCATAGTCAAACTTTTCTACTGCTTTCATAAGACCTATATTACCTTCTTGGATAAGATCAAGGAATAATAGACCTCTTCCTACATATCTTTTAGCGATACTAACAACAAGTCTTAAGTTAGATTCTGCAAGTATATTTTTAGCTTCTTCATCACCATCAGCAACTCTTTTACTTAACTCTAACTCTTCATCTAAAGACAATAAACTTATTTTACCTATATCTTTTAAATACATTCTTACATTATCTTTAACACTCATATCTTTAGAATCATCTGGAATATCATCAAAATCTACATCTAATTTTATTCCTTCTCCACCAGCTGCTTCATCTTCTGTAAGAACTTCTATTTGATTATCAGTAAGTTTATTATATAGTTCATCAAATGAATTACTATCTACATCTAATCCTTCTAATTTTTTAGCGATTGCTTCATAAGTAACAAAACCTTGGTTTTTACCTTCTTCTATTAATTCATTAACTCTTTCTTCAAATGTTTTTATTTCTTGTACCATGTTAATACTTCCTTCCTCATATTCTCTATTTTTTTAGTTATACTCTTTTTTTCCTCTTCATCAAGAGATTCTTTTTGCCTAATTTTTAATTTTTCTATTTCTTTTTCCACAGTTGATTCCTTAACTATATTCATTAAATATTCTAACTCTTCATCAGTATAATCTTCAGGACCACCATTTTCCATTATTTCTTTTAATAATCCATCTAAACTATTTTGATAAACATATGTCATAAAATCTGATAACGAAAATCCATGATTCTTATATTTAAAACTTAATATCTCATTAGCGAAATCTGTAAATTCTTTTGTTACTAAAAATCCTAAATTATTTTCATAAGATAAAAGTACATCTTCATTATTAAGCATTAAATATAATAATCTCAGTTCTGTTTTTTGATACCCTTTATATTTCTTAGTATTTTCTTTCTTTATTGGTGTTACTTTAACACTTTCTTTCTTTTTAATTTTACTTTTTAATGTTGAAATGCTTATTCCATATTTTTCGGATATTTCTTTTAATTTAAGTTCAATTAATATATCATCATTTATTCTATTTAAACTTTCAATCGCTGCATTTATATATTTTGATAACTCTACTGAATCATTTAAATTCTTATTTGCTTTTAAATAATCTAACTTAAAAGTAATATAATCTACTCTATTACGATAAGCACTTAAGAAAGCATTCTCTCCTTTTTTCAATACTAATTCATCTGTGTCTTTAGCATCATTAAATACTATTACACTAACATTCTTACCAAGAGAGGTAAACGCATCTCCAAGAGTTATATTTCCCTTCTTACCTGCCTCGTCTTGATCCAGGTTCAATATTATATCACATTTCATTGAAGAAATTAAGTCTATTTGTTCTTTTGTAATGCTTGTCCCTGATAAAGATACAACATTATTTATTCCAATAGTATGAAGCCTTATTGTATCCATTTGACCTTCACATATAATTATTGATTTTTCTTTTCTAATAAACTCTTTAGCATTATTTAAATTATATAAGATATTACCCTTTTTAAATATTACTGTTTCCTTAGTATTTACATATTTATGCTCATCAGAATCAACATTCCTATATACTCTTCCAGTAAATCCAATTACATTTCCATCTTTATCACTTATGGGAAACATTATTCTATTATCAAATGTGTCATATAATTTATTATTATATTCATTACATAAATCAATATCTTTTAATATATTTTTACTATATTTTTTAGAAATAGTATTTGATATTAAATTATCAATTGCAAGACCTATATCAAAATATTTAATAGTCTCCTCATCAAGTCCTCTTTTCTTTAAATATTCTCTTGCTTCTTTTCCTTTAGTGCTAGCTAAGTTGTTTTTAAATAAAGATACTACCAAACTATTTATTTTGTATAATTCTTCATACTCACTATTAACTTTCTTTTTAGTAAAACTACTATCTAATATAATACCAGCATTATCTGCAAGCATCTTTAAAGCTTCCTTAAATTCAATACCTAAATAATCCATTAAGAATGTTATTGCATTACCAGATGCTCCACATGAAAAACATTTAAATATGTTCTTTTCAGGACTTACTGACATACTAGGACTATGATCATCATGAAAAGGACAAACACCAAAAAAATTCTTGCCTTTATGTTCAAGATTAATATATTCACCAATTACATCAACTATATTGTTACTAGCAAGTATTTTACTAATGAGTTCGTTATCCTTATATTCAGCCATTTTGTGCCCTCTACTTATTATATACGCCAAAAATTTTAAAAACACTTTTAATTTTTAAAATTTTTTATATATTTTATCAAAAAAAGTTACTTTTTTAAATAAAAAGTAACATTTATTTATCATAATCATCTAAAAAACTAGTATATTTACCATCTTTTTTATATCCTAAAATACAATTAATATTAACATTATCCATAGATTTAAATATGTTATAATCAATATCTTTATTCTTTTTTCTAAGTTCACCAATTAACTTCTTCATTTCTTTTCTTTTACTTTTTTCTTCATCTATAGAAGATTCTTCAGTAAATTTACAAGCACAATTTAAGAATTCCAAATTATTAAAATTCTTCCAGGATATTATAGATGATTCCTTTACTAAATAAAGAGGTCTAATTAATTCTAATCCTTCATAATTAGTACTATGAAGTTTAGGTACCATTGTTTTAATTTCTGCTCCATATAACATAGAAAGTAATGTCGTTTCTATTACATCATCAAAATGATGACCCAAAGCTATTTTATTACATCCAAGTTCCTTAGCCTTATTATATAAATATCCTCTTCTCATTCTAGCACATAAGTAACATGGTGAGCCTTCATTTACACTTGTAACTACATTAAATATATCTGAAGAAAATATTTCAATTGGAATATTCAATATTTCAGCATTTTTAAGAATCATTTCATGATTCTTTTCGTTATATCCAGGATTCATAACAACATAATGAGCATTAAATTTAATATCAGAATGTCTTTCTAATTCTTGAATACATTTAGCTAGTAAAAAAGAATCTTTACCTCCACTTATACATACCATTACATTATCATTTTCATTAATTAGTTTATAATCTTTAACTGCTTTAACAAATCTAGCCCAAATCTCTTTTCTAAACTTCTTAATAATACTTCTTTCTATTTCTTTATATCTTTCCATAAGTACTCCAATAACGCTTAAAATTATAACATTTTAGATATAAAAGTCAAACAAAAAGGTGTCAGTCTTTCCTTAACACCTTTTTCTTACCTAAAATATATTCTTCATATGTCATATCTTCTGTTTCCATTGGAATAAAGTTTCCTGTTTGTGTATAACAAGCATATTCATATCCATTGTTTTTCATAAACTTGATTAATTTTTTTACTTGAGTATTATCTCCAAAGATAAACTCAAGATCATTAATATTTAATCTACTTCCATAAAAATACCAATTAGAATAGTTTACTTTTTCTCCTTTATATTTTTTATTAC
>JAEEGL010382576.1_pt1 | contig 12109 bp, 3 predicted proteins | sample 9134231 | NCBI WGS metagenome assembly JAEEGL01 (sample SAMN16246548, study PRJNA631951) | gut metagenome | biome: gut microbiome; feature: rumen; material: fiber-attached | host: Bos | place: Iran: Karaj | collected 2018-10
ATTTTCTTATATTTTGCTCTATCACTTGCTATTGTTGATAATAGCATTCTAATACCTACATAAACTAATATTACTAATAAAATTGCTGCTGCAATCATTCTCATTGTGTAATACCATGCAGCTATATTTGCTCTAAATGCTTTTGTAATTTCGCCATTACCTGCTTTGTAAAATGTAGATGTTATTGATGTAGCATTTGAAGCATTAACATTAGTGAAGTCTATATCAGTCAACATTACTTTATTAAATAATATATCAAATGGGGTAATAATATCAGCATTCGCACTTGAATCCGTCGCACCATCGACGTAAGCAACTCTTGCTGTAAAAACGTTCAGCATATTTCCTAGTAAAACTGCTATTAATCTTTCTGGTATTGTTAAAATACCTATCAATCCTCCTAGTATTCCTTGAACCGCATCTCCACCTAATGTTGAATTTGATTGGTTTTGCGCATATGAAATAGGCTTAGCAAACAAACTAGTAACAGTTATTATTACTAATAAAATGATTAATATTCGATTAAACAGTTTCTTAACTTTTCCCATTTCATTACCCCGCTTTTGTATTACTTTATTACTTGACTTCTCTTTATTATTACATCCATTTCTGATTGCATATTATTTATAGTAGTTTGTTTGTCAGAGAATGATGGTGTATTACCTCTTCCATCATTTGCATAGGCTTCTCTTACTCCTGCAAACTGATCGCCAGAAGTATATTGTTCAAAAGAATCTTTCAGTTGTTGTGCTCTTTCTCCATTTGCGCTTCTTTCGCCTTCTAATCTTTTAACTACTCCTTCAACATCTTCAATCATAGTTTGTGAAGCATTTTTTTTACGCATATTTTCTAGCTCATTTTTTAACTCGACTATTCTCTTTTCGTAATCTGCATCAACCTCTTTTATCTTCTGAGCATATGCTTCCATTTCTCCGAAATAAGCTTCTGCATCATCAACCATTTTCTCATATTGTTTTCTTAATTGATCCTCAAGTTTTGATTGTTCTTCAACTAATCCAGATTCTCTTAGTTGTTTCTTTGCTTCCTCTTGTAACTTTTCTGCCATTATCTCAGCTTTCTTTGTTTCGTCGTCAGCACCTCCATAAAAATCTGGATTTTCTTCTGCTTGAAATTCCATTTCAATCATTGCGCCTTCTATTGTATCATTTTGTCTTTCTTTAACATCTGCAATTCTTTGTTTTAAGTCTGCAACTGAACTTGTGTCAGCTTCAACTCCTCTTTCATAATCTTTCATTGGATCAGCCTTAGGTGGTACAAACCCTTTTGATACATACACATCATCACCAGTTGGCATTCCTCCAGTAGATTTAAATTCTCCTGTTATCATACTAGCCATAACGTCACCAGAAATACCTACTTTCTCTGATGAATTTATTGCTTCAAATATTTGTCTATCATTTAAATAATCTGTTAAATCGCCAATAGATGATCTTAAATCTGCTTGACTTAGTAATCCCTGACCACTAATTGAATCTGCATCACGACTTTGTAATGTAGATGAAACAGCATAATCTATAATTCTTTGCATATCTTCTGGATTTTCTGCTGATTGAAGTCCTCTTTTTATAACATTTCTAATATTACTTGCTACTTTCTTAGCATCGTCTCCATCATCTAAACCACATTTCTCTAACGCGGTCTCAACATCTTTCATTATCTTTTCTAGTTCTTCTTTTGACTCTTCATCATCCATATTTCTAGCCATTGCTTTGTCAATTGCTGCTGCAGCTTGTTCTTGATTTTTTGCTCCTGTTAATGCAACATTTTTTGCAACCCTTTGAGAAGCATTTTTTGCACTATTCTTCAAAAATCCTGCGGTTGTCGCAGAAGTCGCTATAGCAACACCAACTGCATTTCCTAAACTTTGACCTGTACCATATGTTGCACCTAATGAGGCAAGTCCTGTACCTGTTACTAATACACCTTTACCTATACCCTTAGCTGCACCTACAAGCAAGCTATCATCCATAATCTTCTTAGTTGTCTTAGCTGCACCTCTAACCTTACTTATAACTCTTCTTGAGCCAGTATTGTTATATCTTCTTTGGGCTAGATTCTTTCTAGCCATACTTTGAGCTTCCTCTTTACGAATTCCAGGTAATGCTTTTTCGATATTTGCTACCTCATTTTGGAATTCTGCAGAGTTAGTATTTATCGTACCTCCTCCAGATTTTCTCATATATCTTTTTGCATCTCTTTCATTCAAACGTTCTCTAGCTAAAGATTGAGTTTCAGCTAAAGAATAAGAACTATAATCATTTTCTTTACCTTTTTTAGTTAATCTTCCTATTGTTTTATTAAATAAATAAGAATTAGCCGTTGCTAAACCTATTCTTGCTGAAGCTTTAGCTTGTTGTGCTGATAATCTCATATCTCTAAATCCATTGATACCATTTCTTAAGTTAGCACCAAAATTCTTAGTTGTTGCAGCTAAAGCACCACCCATCATAACAGCAGAAGCTAAAGAAGTATCTGAGTCATCATTTTGGAAATTGAATATTTTTCTAACAATTTTTTCTGCGTTTGAAACGAAATGAAGACAAACCATAGCTATTACCGTTATGGCTAATTGTTGGTTTGATACTTGAGGACTTTCAATTTTTAATAAATTGAAAGATGTAGTTACAAACACCATATATATTATACAGTGGAATGGCTGAATAAGTGTCGTATACACATACTCTTTAAGCCACGCCTCTAAGGCTTGTGCTTTACCATCACCAATTTTATCTATTGAATATGTAATAGTGATTAATGGAGCAACTATCGTCAAAAATGCCAACTTAAGCATACGATTAAAGTATACCACCAATAATCCTATTGTTTGGAATACTATCATAATAAATAGTATTCTTGCTGTTAAGGCATCAACGCCACTCATATCCACTTCTTCGCCTTCTTCTGGCATATCAGCATCTTTTCCCAATCCTGTCTGTGAGAATGATTCAAATGTTTGAGTAATAGCTTTTGAATTTGATGTCATTGAGATTCCATCAACTATAGCATTTGAAACGGTTACCGTAAATATCATAATGTAGTTTAATAGGAATACTAATAACACACTAGCTACCCAGTCCATTAACATTTTTTTGTACATAGCACGTTCTGTTGCTATTGTAGATAATAACATTCTTATACCTACATAAATAACAACAACCAATAGCAATGATACTGCAATCATTCTCATGAAGTAGTACCAACCAGCAATACCTGATCTAAATTGATATGCTAGAGATGCTTTATCAAATGATGATGTGCTTAAATCAAAAAAGTTTGTGTCTAAAAGTTGAACTTTATTAAACAAAATATCAAAAGGCGTTAAATGATTTGTATCAACATTCCCCGCACCTTTTGCTGGCCCATCTGAATATGCTATTTGCGCAAGTATTGCATCTACACCTATAGCTAAACCAAATGGGATGTATGAAACAACTCTGGCAAATAGTCCTATAACTGATGTTAGGACATCTTCTAATGCCTTCATTATTACATCGCCTATACTACCTATATCTGCATGCGCAGGAGTAGCAAATATGTAATTAAGAGAAATTACAACTATTATTAACGATACTATTAACTTAAACGTTATACTTTTTTTCATTTGTTACTCCTTCCAAGCATTTATTTATCTTTTAATTTTTATTTTTTCTTTTTTGTTTGACCTTGATCTCCGCCTGCCGGTGAATTTTTCTTTAATTGACTGATTACATCTTCAGAGCTTTGACTAGCTGTTCTTTGTCTAACTGTTCTTTTAGCTTCTTTAAATTCTTTAGCACTTTCTACACTTCTTGCATCAAGCGCTTCTTTAAAATCTGATGTTCTTTGTTTTGCTTCAGCAGCGGCTCCATCCATAAATTCTCTTAAAGAACCTTTCTTTTCTTTCATCTTTTCTTTTGATGGTCCCGTTACAGTCTCGATTTCTATGCCTCTTCTAGTCATTTTTCTTTCTCTCTTAACTGTACGCGCTTGTATCTCTCCAATCTCGCCAGTAGAATCTTTTCTTGTTCCTATTGCTTCAACTCTTCTATCTATTGCTTCTTTCTCAGCCGTACGAGACGCCATTAGAATATCTCTCAATCCTACTGAAGCTTTTTCAGGTTCTTTTGGTGCACTACCAGTGTCTTCTCCACTTGGTGGTGCACTGACATTATCAGCTGAACTATTACCATTAGTATCACTACTTGGTTTATCAGTTCCACTTGTATCTTCAGTGAATGAATCTTTAGGTAATCCATATTGTTCTCTTAATCTATCTATTTCTTCAACTGTTCTTTCATCAGCTTTCTTCTTTCTAGCTAATGTCTTTTCGTTTGCCTCATCTAACGCTTCCTTTTTACCAGGAGCGTCTTTTACTTCTTGTTCTAGAGCTTCTATTTTCTTAGATGCTGTTTTTTCTGAAATATAATTACCAAAGTTCTCCTTCATTGATCTTTCGTATGCTTTCATCTTCTCTTTAGATGGTTTAGGAACATATGGAGCCTTTTCTTCTTTTGTCTTTTTCTCTGTTATTCCCATATCTCTATATATAGAGTCAAAAGTATCATCTAAAGTAGATCCACTATCAACCAATGGTCCATGGAATGCCATACTACGTTCTGCAACTTTAGAAGCAGCTTCGTGTTTTGCAGAGTCTTCAACACTTCTTGCTCCTCTTTCTTCTAATATCTTTAAAGCTTCTCCTAATGTTGGACTTTGTTTTCTTTCATCTTCCACTACAAGTGTTACAGCATCGGCAGTTTCTGGATTATCCTCTAATCTAGTTGCTGCAGCGTCTGAATTTTTTCCTTGAATTTTTCTAATTCTACTTGCTAATTCAACATCTTGATTCAATTGAAGTTGAGCTCTATACTGTGCAGTTCTATCTATACTTGCTTGTTTCTTAGCTGAGTTATGTGCACTATTACCTTTTACTTTTAATTCAGTCTTAGCTACTTCATTAATTGCATCTAATTCTCTTTGTGCTAATAACATTTGAAGAATAGCATTTGAGTCATCACTAGGTCCGCCATTACCACCTTCGCCTGTATTACCGCCATCAGAGCCACTGGTGCTTCCAAGTTTTTGGAATTCTGATGAAAAATCTACGAATTCTGCATTATCGAGTTCTAAAATTTTAGCTTTTAATGCTTTACCTTCAGAATCTCGTGAAGATGTTGTTCTTGCAATTCTAACTTTACCACCTGTTCTCTTCATCTCTTCTGCAATTTCACCTAAGTCAGTTACAAGGTACATATTTCCAACGCCTGGTTTTCCATCTTTTGCGACACCTTCAACAAGAATACCATTTTCCATAATGTCTTTTAATTTTTGAGCTCTTCTTCTTGTTCTAGTTCCAACATCTCTTTCTGTAACAGCTTGCTCGGTAAATAATAGGCTAGAATCAAGTCTTTGCTCTTCCATTCCAACTGAAGCACCTGCGTCAAATGCTGCAGTATTATCTGTTGGTTTAACTTTGCCTGCATTCTTTTCATGTTTTTGAATATTGTTAACTGCAACCATAAGTAAAGATAATTGTTCTAATGATTTTTTATCTTTTAATGCATCCTTACTCTTCATGAACTCTGGAATTGTTACTTCAACTTCTTTCTCTTTGCCATCGTCATCTATTATTGTAACCATAAAGACATTCTCAGAATTATCTTTCTTCTTTAATGTTTTGCTAAATTTTACTAAATCTTCTGCAGTAATTGGTTCATCTTTTCTAAGGCCTAGATGAACTTTAGCCGCACTAATTAGATTTGCCATATCCTCTTTGTGTTTAGCCTTTTCAGTATCTGATGAATCAGCACCAAACACTGCTTTTATTGCTTCATTTAATACTTCTTGAGAAGCTGTTCCAACTCCATCATTTCTAAATGCATTTTGTGCATTTGTTGCATGTTCTCCAATGATACCAAAAAGTTTAGTTCTAGTAGATTTATCCATATCAGCAAGTAATTTCTTTGTATCATCAGATTGTATTCCCATAGTATTCTCTATTAGGGCAAATAGAGCTTTTTGTTTATCCTTCTTTATTCTGCCGTCATTATCAAAGAATTCTCCAAGTTGTCCGTTAATTTTTAACATTACAAGAGCTTTTTGCAAGTCTTGATTTAGTCCTTTCATCTTATCTTGGGTCATGCCAGCAGCTTTAGCGGCTTTTTCTCCACCAAACAATGCTTCCATAGTGATAGCTTCACCTGTTGGAGTAGCAAATGAGAAATCACCTGTTTTTTCATCTACTTTTAAGTTTAATTTTTTAAGTAACTGTGTATTAAATGTCTTTACAGCACTATTGATACCTTCAAACTGCTCAAGCTCTCGTTCTTGCATTGCTCCAATTGCCTTTGTACTTTGTTCAGCCATATTACCCATAACAACAGCAGCTTGGTAGTTTAATGCATCTTGATAATATTTTTCTCTTGATTCTTTCTCTTTCTTCTTTGCTTCTATTGTTATCTTTTCTAGTCCATATCCAAGACCAGTATTTTTAAGTCCACCTGTTTTAGCTTTAAATTTAGCTTCTTTAATTGCGTGTTTAGCAATTGTATTATCTGATTTATAAGGTGAATTATGACCAAAATCTGTTGCTTTTCTTTTCCAACCTCTAACGGCTCTATTTCCTGCAACAAAACCAGTAAATTTAAGTCTATTGCCCATATTAGCAATTCTTGTGGTAGCGATTTGGCCTCTTTTACCCATCTTTTGCTTGAATGATAATTTCGTTCCCATGTATTCATCGATACCTTTAATGCCTCTTAAATCTGGGTTTATTTTCAAGCCTTTTATCTCTAATTTTAAATCAGCTACTTTTAACTCATTTGCATTAATTTTATCTACTAAGGCTGGATGCTTTTCTGAAACGTTTTTAACTACAAGTGCATCCATCTCTCTCTTTTCTCTTTTTAATGCTTCATATGCTATTCTGTTTGCTGTTGGTGCAGAAAATCTAGCATTAGTAAATCTTCCTGTATATTTTTTAGATTTTGCTGGTCTACTTAACATTCTATGTGCTGCTATTCCACCACCTGTTATCATACCCATACCTATTGTTGGATGGGCTACTATTAATCCAAATCCTCCAAAAACTGAAGCCATACCGCCAAAGCCTTTTAATGCTGGCATTATAAGTTCTTTCTTCATTTGATTCCAGTCATCTTTGTCTAATCCTATCCATCTTTGTGGGAACATGTTGGCATATAAGCCTTCTTGAACTTGTTCAAATTTGCCTGTCTTTGGATTATAGTCTGTCTTTCCAAACAACATATTTCCCCAGTGTTTCTTTCCACTTAGTTTTCCAGGTTGTGTATATTTTGGAGCATTTTGATCTCCTTCTTTTTTAGGAACATTAAGTCCTCTTCCTCTTACTCCTCTTGTTGTTCCATATCCACTATTATATTGAATAACGTTAGTAACGTTAAACAATCTATCCATAGTAGATCTAACTCCCTTTTTAAATGCAGGAGCTTGAAGAGCTTTTACTTTATCATAATTATTTCTTGCTTTTTGATATCTTATTGCATTATCTTGAGTAGGATTCTCATTAAATGCTACTAAACTATCCATATAATCTTTTGCTACAGCATCCATACCTTTAGCATTTAATAATTTTGTGCTATCTGGAGCTACATCTGCAGCAGTTGTATTAGCATTGAATCCTGCTTCTTCAGCTTTTGCATCTGCTTGTTCAGATAATGTATGTAAATCATCAGTTTCGTTGTATGTTACATCATTGCTTTCATCTACTTCTGTTGATTCATTATCAACATCTGTATTCTTAAAAAATTTGTTGTATCCAGCTGTTACACCAAATGCTGCAAGTGAACCTGCTCCTTTTGCTGCTCCTTTTAAAGCCTTAGCATATGGCGTATTGTATAATGCTTTTCCAACAACACCACCACCCATTACAACGCCAGCTGTATTTCTTAGGTTTTGGAAGTTACTCTTAATCTTCTCTGGATCACCAGCACCTGCTGTAGAATCTGCCAATGAATTACTTGAACCGAATTTAAATATCTTTCTAAATGTTTTTTCTGCTTTTAAACTATAATTCATTAAGATTAATGCTAATGCCATACCACCTATAGATTGAAGTGAGAATACTAATGCTGAAGCAATAAATACTCCATAGATGATAGCATGTATTGTTTGAATGAATACGTTCATAAAGTATTCTGATAACCAGTTCTTAAATGATGGAGCTTTACCATGTAATGCTTTTTGCATAGCATAACCTGCTCCAACAGCTGGTCCCATTATTGTAAGCACCATTATGGTGAAAAATCTCTTTAAATATATTAATGTGTATCTTATAGCAAAATATACAAGTGTCATGTACATAATCATGCCACTTAAGCCTACTGACAATTTAGCGTCGTAAGCTCTTGTTCTAACTGCTTCATATACATCTATTTCTAATTGTTGACTTGAATATGTAAGTGCTTTTCCTGTTCCAGAACTATCTGTGTTTTCATTTAACTGTTTCATGTTTACTTCTGTGATTGTTTCCATGCCTTTTTGTACTATTTTAACCATTTCGGCATTAAAATGTAAAATTAACCACATGATAGCTGGGATTGAGAAAACAATTATAATACCTACAACCCAGTCCACAAACATTCTCTTATATACAGCTTTTTCAGAAGCTATTGATGTTATTGCGCCTTTAATACCAATGAATATTAACACTAGCAATAATGCTGCTAATGAAAGTACTTCTATAACGTAAAACCATTGAGTAACTGCTTCGTGTAATACTTCAACAATTGGCTTTCCAGTATCTGACATATTTGCCATATATTTTTTACATTGGTCACATTTATTACATCCGCATCCGCATGAATCTGTGTTAGAACCACAACAAATGTCACAGAATTGGTGACATTTATCGCAGTATAATCTAGCTCCAGTTGCTGAGTATTTTTTATCAATTTTGAAATTAAAAAAATCTACATCTAGAGCTGGAACATGATTAAAAACTATAGCTTGTACTGTAACGTTATTTGTTGCGTCATGAACAGAAGTTAAGTCTGTTGAACTGATCTCTAATTTGCCATTCTCATTTTCAGTAGTAGTAACTACAGCATGTCCATCAGCATTAACCCCCGACGTGGATTCTAGTGCCCACGTTAACATTTTCTCTATTAATGCTGTCCATCCAACAAATACCATTCTAAAGCCCATCGTAATAATACCTAGCAACCAGTCTGCGATATTTGCTAAGTTATCAATAAGCCATGAGAAAATATTTGTTGATGGTACATAGCTTCCTTTTGTTGTACCAGAGTAATAGAACTCACCCTCTCCTAATTCAAGTTTTGCATAAGAAGATGGTGTAGCACAAAATGTTATTAAAATACTTATTGTAACAATTACTAGTACAATTCTTTCGAATAACTTCTTTAATTGTGCCATATCTTTTCCTTTCTAATATTGAACCGGCAATTCTTTTCCATTGTCGTATGTCAATATTCCGTTGCTATATCCATTTATCTGATAATCATCAGTACCTTCTATTAGTCTACTTACGTGTCCGGTTGTTAAATTAAATAGATATATGCCTTTTCCAGTTTTTGAATATGCAAATTGATCATTACCAATCCATTTAAATGTATACATACCATCTGTTAATTGTCTATCAACAGCATCATTTGATACACTTACAAACTTAACCTCATATATTTGTCTATTGTTATCAAAACATGGCAAATAATTGTAGGTCAAACTTCGTCCTAAAAGTTCTTTAGCCTCAGGTGATAAAGAATCATAGTAGGCACTACAATCTTGAGATAATTTTATATCATTTGCTATTCTTTCTTTTTCTGCTTTAAAAACAGAGTCTATTTGTAGTCTTGCCACAAAGCTTGTATCGTTGAAATACTGCTCAATTTTGGCCATACTACTCCTAATATTATTATACACCAAAATTCCGTCTTTGTCACCTACATTTAGGCTTATTTCAATACCTTTTAGCGGATATTTTAAGCTTACAGAATTGCTTGTATAATCATAGGTACTGTAATCAGGCCATAATGTTGTTAATTTATTCATAAATTCCTTAAAATCCACTTGTCCGTAGATATATTGGCTTGCCAATTCAAAGAATTCATCTTCATCGTGTTTATACATTCTATAAACTGAAATTTCATCTTTTGTGAAGAATATATAATAATCTTCTGTTTTGTATCCAATAATCTTCATTTCTTCATCTTCGTAAGTAGGTACTTCAGCTAATGCTTTCATTATTTCAGATGTAGACATACCTACTGTTACTGATCCAACTATTGGCTCTGTATATTTTGAATTAAATACAATATTATATACTTTTCCACTAATTGATCTTACTTTATATCCTTCTTCATGATATATATAATAGTTTTCAAAAATGCTCTCTTTAGATCCAAAATTAATATTTGCAGTTGTCCAATCATTATCTACTATTGATTGTAATAGTGGGCTGCTTGTAAATAGTCTTTTTGTAGGGATTTCTTCCCACTTACGCATACTAATTTCTGAATCCATATATATAAAATAGTCATCAATATCATTAATTGTAATTGTTTTAACAGCATTATTTTGACATTTTACCTTAACTGTTAATTGGTTTTCTTCATCATACATGATAAAACTTCTATAACTTAATACTCTTGCACAATCATTAATTAAAGCTGTATAGTATTCTTCGTTACTTGTGTCATCATCTTCATATGGTTTTACTTTAAATACAAGATATACATCAACTGAAAAGCCAACTTCAGGGCTATAATCTTCTTTAATATATTTTGAACCATGATATTCTATTACTTGTCTTAATTCGGTCATTTCCTCTACAGGCATATCTGTATCAATCTTTTGAGCACTATATAACATTGAAAGCAAATGTGCTAATAACATTAACAAAATGACCATAACAAACAAAACTATAATGGTTTTCATATAGTTTTCTTTCTTATGGTCATTAAAATTCATTTTATCCATGTATTTCCCCTTTGTTCTTTAGTACTTTACTTACTTATTCTATCTTTTTCATATAAATATACAGAATCTTGATCTACGAATGTAATTTTTCCATCTTTAACAAGTTGTTTTGTTTTTTCTCCTGCCAAATAGTTATTGTATATTGATATTCCTAATGAATCATTATTTCTTATATCAATATTAATTCCTCTTGTAGGATAAGAAGCTTTAAATCTTCCTTCTTCTTCATTATATTCAAATTCTGTATAACTCATTATTCTTTTCATTCCACTAACAAATTGACCTAATTCTTTTGAAGAAACATATTGCTCTATTAATTGATCTATTTTTTTACTTGAGTCTGTTGAATATGAATAATATGATACTTCTCCTGGATAGAAGAATAGGTACATTCTACCATTTCTATATGCTAAAAAGCCTGAATTTACTCCTCCAGCAAAGAAATTTTCATATTTTTCTGATATCGCAAGTAATGATGTGTGTATATCAACATCATCAATGATTAAACCTTCATAAGTATCATCAAATACTACGTTCATTACTGCTTTATTTGGTTGAATTAAAAATTTTAATCCTTCATCTGGATAATAAATATATCCATCATCTAATTGTTTTGATTCTCCCTCTAAATATTCTTCTAAATATTTAAAGTAGTAATCATTCATATCAAGCACAGCAACTAAGGCTGATTCCTCATACATGCTTTGAGGCTCAACCATTTCTGCTTTATCTATAGCTATATAAGAACTTCCATTAACAACATCATAGAATTTTTCATTGTCATTAAATACTATAGTATATGCTCCAGTTTCTTGATCTATTGTTACTTTTATTCTTACATTTTTTTGACTATCTATTAACTCAAAATCACGAGTTATTTCTTGAGATAGAGCATCCACTAATTCGTAGAAAAACTCTTCCTCACTATTTCCATCTTCATCAAATAAGTCACATGGGAAAATTACGTTAAATGTATAATCTGTACTACTTATGACAGATACTCCCCTATCTATAAATATCTTTGTTACTTTAGATACTGATACTTCAGGTGGAAGTACTACATTTTCATTAATATATGCTTCTTGTATAGTATTTTCTTCTTCTACATTAGTACTAACTTGTTGAGCATTAC
>JAEEGL010480499.1_pt1 | contig 12109 bp, 6 predicted proteins | sample 9134231 | NCBI WGS metagenome assembly JAEEGL01 (sample SAMN16246548, study PRJNA631951) | gut metagenome | biome: gut microbiome; feature: rumen; material: fiber-attached | host: Bos | place: Iran: Karaj | collected 2018-10
CGTGGGAAAATACCTTTTGCTGCTCGCGAGCTAGTTTTTGGTGTTAGCAATCCTGCGGTTTTTCTTCGAAAAATCCTCGGATTGTTTTCGATGGCTAAGCGCCAAAACTCCTCGAGGCAGCATAAGGTATTTTCCCACTCCGCCATTTTTTAGGTGCGATGGCAGTGAATTATCAATTACTTATTTTTTATATTCTTCCAGATTTCGGCTGATATATTTTCAATTGAATCTGCGGCATTGATTCTTATTATTTTCATCCCAGATTCACCGGCAGTTTTCTCATATTCTGAAATCACTTTTTCATACTGCGCCGCAATTGCTTTCTGTTTTTCAATTGTTTCGTAAATTTCTTTGCTTTCACCACGTGCATTTACACGGCCAAGTGAAATTTCAGGATTTATTTCAAAGAAAAAGAGGATTTCTGGAAGTGGAAATGGAGAATTAAGTAATCTCGGCAGTTCATCACCGCAGGAAACTGACTGATATGCCATGCTGGAGAAAAAATATCTGTCGCTTACAACGATTTTACCGCTCTCACAGAGTTCTTTTACACCGCCTTTACCAAAAATGTGTTCACAGCGGTCTGCTGCAAAGAGGTAGGCATTTGTTTTTTCATCAACATGAAACTCTCCGCCAAGCATTCTGCGTAAAAAACGGCCTGTTTCACCAGTTGTTGGCTCTGCAGTAGCTATAAAGTTTTCGCCACCACGTTCTACAAGCTTTTTTATCTGAGTTGAGGTTCCAGCACCGTCAATTCCTTCAAATACAATAAAGTTTTTTAATATCATATAAAATCTATTATAAACAGAAGTTCAGATTTTATCTACTTTCAAAAAACTAACAGACATCTGAAACCTATAACCTGTAACCTGATTTTACTACTATATAATAAAGAAAAATTCCGATATAATAGATAGGCTAAAATGGGCTCATTATACAAAAACGGCCGTGTCCGCAGCTACATTATGATTCTTCTCGTTATTACAGCTCTTTTGCTTGCTGCTCCAATTAAGAAATTGGTGACAGGAGGCGTAAATAACAGGATTAACGGCTTTACAACATTTCTTTATGAGAAAACAGGGCTCACAATTTCATATGAAAAACTCTCTCCATCATTACTTTCCAATTTCTATATACACAATATCCGTGTTTTCGATGAAAATAAAGTTCAGATTCTCTCTGTAAATAGAACGCGCGTTTCCTACAGTTTATTTAATATTTTAAGAAAAGATTTGCAGAAAGGAATTTCAAGTGTTGTTATAGACGGAATCAATCTTGATGTTGATGAACTTATAAGAATTTTGTCAAAATTTACAGAGGCTGGCGGGGCATCTCAGGGACTTGCAGAGGTTAAAAAGGTAATCCCGGAAAATATAAAGCTTAAAAATATCAATCTTGAATATAACGATGACAACTTGGCCGCTTTACTGACTATAAAAAACATAGGCGTAACAAATTCTGTAAAGTCAAAAGCAATCGGAATACAAGCGGATGCAATCGTAAATACATCTATATCTGCAATTAAACGCAATATTTCTGGAAAATTCTCTGTCGCAGGATCAATTACAGATAGTTTTGATGGTTCACAACTGAATCTGAGGTTAAGAGATTTTACAGACGGCGATTTCAGACTGAATAAATTAAATCTTCATGCTTCCTATAATAAAGGCACAATCGAAATGCATACAATTCAGGCTGTAAATCCTGTGTCACTTGGAATTTTCTATGATTTTAATAACGGAGATATCAATGCTCAGTTAAGACTGGAAAATCTCAGTCCTCTTTCTCTGCTCACAATCAGTTCAAAACAGGTAGAATTAAAGAAATTCAAAAATCTTACAGTTACTACAGATACAATTGTAAAATGTAATCTCAATAACCGGACCTTCAATTTTATTACAGATACTTCAGCCAAAATACCGGCTTCTGTATTTCCGGGTGGAATGGAAGTTGCGTTATCTCTTTATGGAAACGAAAAGAAAGCTGAACTTACAAAATTTACTGCCAACGGAGAAAACTGTAAGGCTTCTTCAAAGCTTTCATTTATTTATGATACAACCCAACTTTCCGGATATATCGAAGTTCCGGAATATCATCTTCCGAATGGAAATGTAATTTCTACAGAAGTATATTTTGATCCATTGGAAAAAGGTTTTATGGCATTTTCTCCGCAGATTTTCATTGGTTCACGTTCACTTGCGGCTTTACAGCTTACCGTACTTCCACAGACAGATTCATATGATTTTACATTTGAAGTTTCAGATTATTCACATCTGGAAGAAATTGAACCTGGAAAGATAATATTAAATGGAAGTTATCTTACATCATCTAAATATTTCCAGACAAATATTGCATTAAACAGCCTTTATCTGGATAGTATTGCAGCAATTGCGGCACAATTTGTTCCTGATGATAAAGTAGAACCGGTTAATTCATTACAAAGTATCCTTGAACCTTATGTTCTTTCTGGAGACATGTATACTTCAACAGATTTAAAGACTTTTTCTTATAATATACCTTATGTTCTTCTTGCAAACACAAAATCTGAAAATCAGGCTCTTATGTTTGCTGTAAATGGAACAGATTCAAACATACAGTTGAACCAGCTTTCACTCATTGCTGGAAAGTTTGCTCTTGAGGCGTCAGCTTCCCTCGATAAGGCTCCGGATTCTTCTGACATGTTCTTTACGGCTGATATAAAGGTAGATGCAATTCCATATCATTTTTCCGGATCAATTATGCCGGAGGTTATTACAGTAACCGGAGATTATGGTACTGATGTAGAAATTCGCATCAAAGAAAACAGTGCTCTTGAGGGACACTTATTATTTAAGAGTTTCCCTTTCAAAATTAATGATAAAACGTTGATTCTATCTTCCACTTCAAACTTTGCTTATGATAAAGAAAATGGCCCTTCGCTTCAGATGTCACAGGTCGAACTGGAGCTTGCAGGTGGTTTAGCTTCGGTAAATCCAAAGCTTGTTCTTTCTGGTAATGCTACAAAATATGGTGCGAGAATAGACTCAATTGCATATACAGATTTTTATTCAGTTCTTGAAGGTTCTGCAGATGCAATGCTGAATGTCAATGGAAGTATATTTGATTCAGTTGGTATTGCAATGAATCTGCATAATCCGATTACGGATGAAATGATTATAGTAGATGGAAGTGTTTCAAATCCGGAACAGCTTCCAATGACAAAAGATAATATATTGAAGTATATATATCTGAATCTTCAGATGCAGCTTAAGAACTTCAGTTTGAGCCGGTTTGTATCGCAAAGTAATGATAACAATATGATTTCCGGAATGCTTTTTACATCCGGAACACTGGAACATCCTTACGTCGCATTAAATGTCGATTCCCTTTCAGTCCTTGTCGCAGCGGAAATGCTTACTGGAAAGGGTAATATCGTTCTGGAAGACCGTGACCTTTCTATATCAGATTTGAGCATTAATTACAGCGGAATGGATTTTTCAAATATACAGGCGACAGCATCTCTAACAGATATGAACTTGAATGCCACAGGAGATTTTTATTATGATTTTATGGATAAGAATCTTTCTGCACCGCTGGTTATTACCGCAAGTAATGCAATAGTTCCGGAAGGAAAGTTCCTGCCTGATACAATTACAGTAAGCCTTTCTACACCAGGTTTTTCTGGTTCTCTTTTGAAAAAGCCGTTCCCGCTTTCATTATCTGTTCTATATGCTAATGATGTTTTCTCTATTTATTCATCAGATAACTGCGGATTATATGGAAGTTATACAAAAGAAGGTTTGCTTGAGCTTAATCTGGATAATAAAAACTTTATCTCTGCAAAGCTTGATGGTTTGATTGATAAACAGACAACGAATCTTGAACTGTATGATTTAAATATAAATCTTCCGAAGGTCCTTTCATATTTGACTCTTGATAGTACAATTCTTGCGGAAAGCGGAATCTTTACTGGAGATATTGTAATTACAGGAACTATTAATGATCCGGACCTCAATGGGTGGGCACGAATAGATCAGCCGATTGTAAAATGCCCAATGTTGTTCAAACAGAAAATATCTGCACAGGAAATCAAGTTTAATATTGTAAATAATGAAATTCAGATTCCAGATACAATACTTGCAATGAAAAATAATCAGAGGCTGATGGCCGGATGTACTGTATATCTGAATAAATGGAATCTTGATCATATAGAAGGCGCTTTCCGTTCATATCAGAAAGACCTTATTCCTATAAACTTGAAAACAGATTATCTGTCACTTAATGGAGATGTCTCTCTTGATATCAATATGTACTTAGAGGAAGAGACAATGGAAATTACCGGTAATATTGCCGGAGAAAATGTTGAACTTGCCGCTCAGCTATTTTCACTGTCTAAACTCACAGATGATAATATTGCCGAATCTTCGCCAGTACAGCTTATTACAGATTTAGGCATTACACTTGGAACACATGCATCAGTCCGCCTTGATCCGATTCTTCGTTGTGTATTTACACCTAATACAACAATGAAAGTTGTCATAAATCAGCCGGAAGATATTTATATGATAGATGGCGAGTTGAAGTTTAAATCGGGCGATATTGCATATTTGAACAGAAGCTTCTATATAAAATCGGGAAATATCAGATTTAATAAGGATGATATAGCAAATCCTACTATTAATGTTAGTGCAGAAACAAGAGAAAAGGATGAACGCGGACAGACAATAAAAATTGTAATGGCGGTAGAAGAACAGAGCCTTACAGATATGCGTCCTCGTTTTACTTCTGTACCAGCTAAATCAGAAAATGAAATTCGGGCATTGCTTGGTCAGATAGTAATGGCCGATTCTTCATCTGCCGGAGACTTCCTGTTTGCAGCTTCTGACTATGCACTTCAAACTACAGTAGTACGACAGGCAGAAAACAAGTTGCGGGATTTGCTTAATTTTGATATATTCTCTTTACGCACTAATGTATTGCAGAATACATATAACTATAGTATTTCAAGAAATTTTTCGATGGAAAATATTTCAATTGGTAACTTTCTTGATAACACAACTGTTTATATAGGTAAATACCTCGGAAGTTCTTTATATGTTGATGCGATGCTTCATGTTTCCTTTGAAGACAGCAATGTAAAAGATATCAACTCTGCAGGTAAAATGCTTTTCCAGCCGGAATTCGGTATGGAACTGGAGTCTCCATTTGCAAATATCCGTGTAAATATGGCTCCAGACATAAATGCTTTATTAAAAAATCAATTTGTTCCTTCCGCGTCTGTAACGCTTTCATGGAAGTTTGCTTACTGATGGGGAAAGTAGGAGTTTTATAATGTATCGAAAAGTTTCAGCAGTTCTTTTCTTCTTCTTTGTTTCTGTATTTGCACTTTCGGCACAGAGCGATGAATGGTATTGGAATCAACCGATTTCTAAAATCGATTTCAATGGACTTAAAAATGTAAAAAAATCAGACTTAACTGGTATTACCAGCTCTTTTATTGATTCACCTTTTACAGATGATGTTTATAACGAGATTCTCGACCGCCTTTACAGCCTCGAATACTTTGAAGATATTACTCCTTATGCAAAGCACGATGGAAACACAGAAAATGTTCTTCTTGTTTTTGAAGTAGTAGAACGCCCTATAATCAAATCCATCAATTTTAATGGAAACAGAAAAATCCGTAACGGAGAGCTCCGCGAACAGATTAAAAATAAAACCAGTGATATTTATATAGAATCAAAAATCCTTATTGATGAAAGATTGATCCGTAACTTCTATCTGAAAAAGGGCTTTAATGCTTCTTATGTAACTCACAGCGTAGAAGAAACTGCAGACGGTATTATAGTAAACTTTGACATTACCGAAGGAAGCAGCTCTGTAATCCGCGAGATTCAGTTCTCTGGAAACTCAATTGTTTCAAGCCGTGCCCTTAAACGTAAGCTTTCCTTAAAGGAAGTTGGTCTTTTTAAGGATGGTGCTTATCAGCCTTCAACTCTCGAGCAGGATAAGCAGACAATTATTAAATACTATCAGGAACGTGGTTATGCTGATGTAAATATTATCGATGTAAAGGTAAATACAACCTTCAATGAAGAAAAGCAGAGAGATGAACTTACAATTCTCTTTATGCTTCAGGAAGGTGCTCAGTATACCTATTCCGGACTTAGAATTTCTGGAAACGAGGTCTTTACAGATAAGGAGCTTCTTAAGGCTAAAAAGCTTAAAGAAGGCCAGATTTATAACGAGACAAAGTTCCAGGAAGATATTCAGGCAATTGCTACTGTATATCAGGAAAACGGATATATGATGAATGAGTATTATCCGGTTCCTACAAAGGATTCTGACCGCCACGAAATTTCTTATGACCTTACTATTAAAGAGCATTCAAGAAGCCATATCGAAAATATCATCATCAAGGGAAATACAAAAACCAAGGAATACGTAATTCGACGTGAAGTTCCTATTGTTCCTGGTGATACCTTCTCAAATGATAAAATCATCAACGGTTTGCGAAACCTTATGAACCTTCGTTATTTCTCTACTGTTGTTCCAGAAGCTCAGCAGGGTACAGAAGATAACCTTATTGATTTGATTCTTTCTGTAGAAGAGCAGTCTACTTCTTCGGTTCAGTTTGGTGTTACCTTCTCGGGTGCTTCAGAAGCCTCTGGAAGTATGATGCCGGTTTCTCTTTTTGCAAAGGTTGAAAACTCAAATCTCTTTGGAGAAGGCCGTACAGTTTCTGCATCTACAACAGTTGCTCCAACAGAGCAGTCAATTGACTTTGCATATTCTCAGAACTGGATTGGAAATTTACCAATTGCCTTCAGTACTTCGCTTTCCTTTGCACATGCCAAGACAACTAATTTAGTAAACTTCTGGTCTCCAAATCTTGAGTTTGTTCAGGACAGATATTACATGAACTACCACGACTGGAGTACAACCTTGAGCTCTGGTCTTTCAAGAAGATGGACTCCGGATTATGCAATTTTGACTCTTTCGGGCGGTATTTCAACCTCATTGCAGAAGAACGTATATGACGAATCAGTTTACGTTCCTGTAGAAACTTCAGTTTCTTCTTATGCAAACCGCTGGGGTATTTCGAACTCTGTTTACACAAGCTTCTCTGTTGATAACCGTGATATAAACTATGATCCTTCAAAGGGCTGGTTCATGAGTGAAAGAATTGCATGGCATGGACTTATTCCTGGACTTGAAAAAGAGTTCTATGCAAGATCTGATACAAAGCTTGAAGGATATCTGAAATTAATTGATTTACCGGTTACAGACAGCTGGAGCTTTAAGGTTGTTCTTGCAGGCTATACAGGCTTTTCTGCAATCATCCCTGTTGAAAATGGTGTAAGTACCCGCAGCGGTATGTACATCGACGGTCTTTTGAACGGACGTGGATGGGGTGATGCTTACAAGGAGACCTCTGGTCTTACACTTTTCTCAAACAAGCTTGAGTTGAGAATGCCTGTTGTTCCTGGCGTTATTGGAATTGATGCCTTCTGGGATGCCGCAGCTGTAAAGCCTAGAATTCAGGAAGCCTTCAGCTATAACATCGAAGATTTCTATTTCAGTTATGGACCTGGTATCCGCTTCCTTATTCCTCAGCTTCCTCTGCACCTGATGTTTGCATGGAGATACAGAGTTGTTGATGGACAGCCGAAGTTTGCAGAGGAGCCATTCCACTTTGTTCTCTCATTTAATGTTGTGAACTATTAAAATTTGTTATAAAATAAATCAGGAACAATAACATGAAAAAGCATCTTAAAATATTAATTACTTTTTGTATTCTTGCAGCCTTCAGCCTGCCTGCATTCTCACAACAGATTACTAAATTCGGTGTTGTAGACACAGCAAAGGTTTACAACGCATATTTCAGAAACTCTGCACCAATACGTAACTACGAAAAGAAAAAGGCAGAATTCCAGGAAGAAATCAACAAGCAGGTTGAGCAGATTAAAAAGCTTCAGCAGAAAAAGCTTGATTATGAAAATGCCGGAAATGATTCTGCAGCACTCAAAACAGAAGCAGAAATTACAAAGAAAACTGATTATCTTACAGAATATACAAACGCAAAGAACGTAGAGCTTGAATCTATGCAGAAGACTCTGCAGAACTCAGATGAGTTTTACAAGAAGCTTTATAATACTCTCGCAAAAATCGCAGAGAGTGGAAGCTACAGCATGATTTTGAGTCTGCAGGAATCTAATGCGATTTTGTGGTATTCATCTTCGGTAGATATTACCAACCAGGTTATTTCTGAACTTGGACTGTAGGTTAGGATGGCCGAAGAAGAAACTCTTACCCCGATGATGATTCAGTATCGGGGAATCAAAGCACAATATAAAACCGAGGTCGTTTTTTTCCGCCTCGGAGATTTTTATGAAATGTTCGATGAAGATGCGGTAGAAGTATCGCGTCTTTTGAATTTAACATTAACTCACAGGGCTTCACGTCCTATGTGCGGTATTCCGTATCATGCTGCAAAGATTTATATTGCGCGTCTTCTTCGTCTTGGAAAGAAAATTGTAATTTGTGAACAGGTGGGTGAAATACCAAAGGGCGGTAAGGGAATTGCCGAACGTAAGGTTGTAGAAATCATTACACCTGGAACTGCGGTAGAAGCAGAATATCTTGATGGCGGCAGGGCAAACTACCTTGCGGCTCTTTGTGTAGTAAAGGGTAAGGCTGCCTTTGCCTTTATTGATGTAACTACTTCCAGCTTCAGCGCTACTTCATGGCCGGCAGTTAAAATGGCCGAAAACTTTGGTAAGGAATTAAACCGTGCAGGTCCTCGTGAGCTTCTGCTTCCGGCTTCCCTGAAAAACAATGCAGATATCCAGAATGTAGTAGCTGCCTTTGGTTCTATTTCCGTTTCTTATTATCCGGACTGGGATTTTAATGCTGAGGTTTCGTTCAAAAAACTGACTTCTCAGTTCAAAACTGCAAATCTGAAAGCCTTTGGCCTTGAAGCAGATAGTGCTGAAATTGTACCCGCAGGCTTTCTTTTAGATTATCTTGAAAAAACAACAAACGCTTCTATTCCGCATGTTAATTCTATAAGAGTATACAGTGACAACGAATTTCTTATTATGGATGATTCGTCACGACGCAATCTCGAAATAGTTTCTAATATGCGCGAAGGCGGCATTCAGTATACTCTCCTTGAGTGTGTAGATTTTACAAAAACCGCAATGGGCGGACGTCTCCTTCGTAACTGGTTGCTGTTTCCGCTTACAAATCTGCGTCAGATTGAAGACCGTCAGACCAAGGTCGCAAGCTTTGTAGAAAGCCGCCAGCTGCTGGATAAGGTAAAAGCTGATTTAAGCGGCATTCTCGATGTTGAACGACTTGCCGGCCGCATTGCAATGGAACGCGCTCATGCTAAGGATTTACAGGCATTACGTGCAAGCCTTGCTTCATGGACCGGTGTAAAAGAATATCTTGGTCAGTATGATTTTTCTTTTGTTTCGGATGAAGAGGCTAAAAAAATCTGCGGGCTCATAGAAAACTCTATCATGGAAGATCCCGCAACCTCCCTTACAGATGGCGGTATAATTAAGGCCGGCTGGTCTGAAGAATTAGATCATTGGCGTGGTGTACACGACAACTTTAATCAGATTCTCAGCGAATATGAAGCAGAAGAAAAAGAGAAAACCGGAATTACTACTCTCCGTGTAAAATATAACAATGCAGCAGGTTATTTTATTGAGGTAAGTAAAGGAAAACTTAGCAGCGTTCCTCCGCACTTTATTATGCGCCGTGCCCTTGTAAACGGAGACCGCTATACCACAGAACGCTTACAACAGCTTGAGCAGGAGCTCAATGAATCTTCTACAAAAATACTTGAGCTTGAGCGAGATTTGTTTATCGAAATAAGAAGCTCTCTTTTACAGTATATTCCATACCTTTTACAGGTTGCTCAGGAAATTGCCAATACAGATGCCGCAGCTTCTTTTGCACAGGCCGCTATTGAACATAACTGGGTACGCCCGGAAATCGAAGATTCTACTCACTTTGAAATAAAAGAAGGACGTCATCCTGTTGTAGAAAATCATCTTCCACGAGGAGAGTTTGTTCCGAATGACGCTTTGCTTTCTGCTGAAGATGAAGACGCTCCGGCCTTTGCACTTATTACCGGTCCAAATATGGCAGGTAAAAGTACATACCTTCGCCAGAATGCTTTAATTGCCTTGCTTGCACAGACTGGTTCTTATGTACCAGCTTCAAGTGCACGCCTTGGAATTGTAGACCGTATTTTCTGTCGTGTAGGTGCATCAGATAACCTTGCCAAGGGTGAATCTACCTTCCTTGTAGAAATGACAGAAACCGCAAACATTCTTCATGCCGCTACAAAACGTTCTCTAGTAATTATGGATGAAGTTGGCCGCGGAACCTCTACAGAAGACGGGCTTGCAATTGCACGCGCTGTTTCAGAATATCTTTTAGACACAATCGGCTGTAAAACCTTCTTTGCAACTCATTATCATGAGCTTTCGCGTATGGAGCATCCTCGCCTTAAAATGCTTTGCATGGATGTACTCGAACAGAACGGTTCTGTTGTTTTCCTGCGTAAGGTAAAGGAAGGCGTTACAGAAAACTCTTATGGTATTCACGTTGCAAAGCTTGCCGGTATTCCTCAGAATGTAATAGATAGGGCAAATGTAATTCTTTCTCATATTCAGGCTCTTGCAGCTGATAACCCTATAATCCTGGATGACATCAAAAAAGAAGAGCCGGCCGCTCAGACAGTTCAGCCTGTAAGCCCTGGCTTATTCAGTGACGAAGAAATCATAATCTCAGAAATCCTTTCTACAGATACAGATAATCTTACTCCGCTCAATGCACTTCAGATAATTGCCCGCTGGAAAAAGGCACTTTCCGGCCAGTAATCTCCGGTGGTTGAGTAGCCTTTAGTTCGTATCGAAAACATCTTTTTTCTCACTTTTTTTTCCAAAAAACTGTCATTTTTGGTGTGGTTTGTATGACTATATAGATGTGAGGAAATTATTTTTCGAAATACAACAGCTGTTTATAACAGTATTCAGACTCCTTTATGTTTTCATAAGTGGCGGTGAAAAATGTGTAGTATGCGGCAGAGTGGTATTTACCATACCGGTATGTACAAGCTGCCAGAAGCTCCATTTTGATGTATCAAAGCTTTTGGAAAAAGAGCGGTGTGAATGCTGTGGTAAAGAGCTTATCTGTATGAAAGAAAAATGCATGAAGTGCAGGGAAGAGCCTGTATTAAAAAGTACAGACACTGTATTGCCATTGTTTTCATACCGCTTATGGAATCGTGAGCTTATGTTCCGGTGGAAGATGCAGGAGGAAAGAAGCTTTTCGCCACTATTTGCAAGACTTTTGTACGAGGTATTACGAAAAAATGGGGAAACGGCTATTGTACCTGTTCCGCCCAGAAAGGGTAAAATCCGCAAAAAGGGCTGGGATCAGATAGAAGAGCTTTGTACCTTCCTCGAAAAACGTTATGGCCTTAAGGTTTACAGAGTTTTAGAGAGAAATACGGCAGGTCAGCAGAAAAAGCTTTCGCGAGAGCAGAGGCTGGAATCAATTAAATCTGCTTACTCTTTAAAACCTGGAACCTGCGGGCTTCCTTCGTCTGTCTGCCTTATAGATGATGTATGTACAACCGGTTCTACGCTCGAAAGCTGTGCAGAAATCCTTAAGGCAACGGGAATTCAGAAAGTCAATGCAGTAACCTTGTTTACTGTAGATTAAGTATAAGGAGGTAAAGCTTAGAGGTCAAAAGGAAGTTTGCTACTGAAAATGAAGTTTGCATTGCAAAATCTCAAATTTAGGAGTATTATTATATAATGATAGTTTTATATATCTTGGAGGGTATCTATGGCTAACGATATGACTTATCAAATGGTAACGTTTCATCTGGGGGAAGAATTATACGGCGTTAACATCATGGATGTTTAAGAGATTGTAAGACTTCAGAATGTCCGCGTTATTCCTAATGCCCCTTACTATGTTGAGGGTATTATCAATCTTCGTGGTGAAATCATTCCAATTATTGATTTGCATAAGCGTTTCAAGATTCAGTCGGTGAATCGCTCTGAGGATATTGAAATGGAAGGTGGCTTTATCATCCTTA
>JAEEGL010970499.1_pt1 | contig 12109 bp, 9 predicted proteins | sample 9134231 | NCBI WGS metagenome assembly JAEEGL01 (sample SAMN16246548, study PRJNA631951) | gut metagenome | biome: gut microbiome; feature: rumen; material: fiber-attached | host: Bos | place: Iran: Karaj | collected 2018-10
CGTTTGAATCGGTCTCTGCGATTAGGTTATAGGCTGCTTTATAAGTCCCGCAGACAGACGAACTGGTAAATTTATACAGATTGCGATGGAGCTGAAGGATAAGGTTTGGTCTCGGCGGAATATAGTCATAACTCTCGTGTATTGTCGAAAGAACGTCTCTGTAGCCGGCGATCTCTTTTTCGCTTCTGTTCTTTGGCATGGTTTTCTGAAGAACCAGTTTTTTAAGCCGATCTTTCGTCGTAACAATACCCTCGATCTGGTTTGACGCGGCGGTGCTCTGAATTTTGGCTATCTCCGGAAGCCGACTCAATATTTCAGGATTGGCTGTTCCGAAAAGATCCTGCTTTCCGCGATATTCATGTATCTTTGTAAGAAGTGAGACAATTCCCGGTGTGAGTATTTTCTTGTATTCGTCTTTGGGATTGAATAATCTCATCATAGTCCTCTTTCAATTTGATCATCTGACTTCAAAATGATGCGATTAAATAATAGCACAAGTTTCCCCGTTTGTCAAGAAATTAATTTGATCATTCGGTGGTAAAATGAGTAAATTTGACTGGAAAATGGTGCAATTAATAAACCATAAAGTATCAACCCGGCACTGCGGCTATTCTGTTTGTCCATTTTATAACATACATCGGTTTTCACGTTTGACCCCATATTTGACCGTAATCAGAAAAACAGCGTGCGGAGATGATGGAGATATCGGACGGAAAACCGGCCGAAAACGGCGTTCAGGCCGTTTTTTGCCGCTGTTTTGTAAATTATTAACAATTTCTCCTTGTAATAACCGCCTCTGTATGGTATAATACCAAGAGAGCGGAAAAGTCGGGAGTAACGTCACCGTTACGCTGTTCAGATCCCGCCGTTTCACAAAAGATTGCGATAAAAAGTCGGAGGCATATTATGGCATGTTTCGTAGTTCCCGCGGCCGAGGCGATCGTCACAACGATCACGGCGACGATAATAAGAAAGAAAGAAAAAAAGCAGGGAAAAACAGAATCCGATTCCGTCGGAACGGTCGGCTCGGATAGACCGAAGGTCGGGTTTTCGAGAAAACTCAGCTGGCTTAACGTTATGCTGTGGGGCGGCAGCGCGCTTCTGATGTTTGAGCACATCTGGCACGGGGAGGTCGTTCCGTTCTTCCCGTTCCTTACCTCCGCGGCAAATCCCGCAGACGCCGCCGGAATGCTTCATGAGATGGCCACGGCGGGGGTCCTTATGGCCGTGGTCGTCACCGCCGTTTGGCTCGGCATAGTCGGCGTCACTTCAATCATTGAAAGGCGCGCAGAAAAAGAGGCGCCGGCGTCCGGCGCCGCAGCGAACGGAACGGTACCCGAGGCATGACTCTGCTCGTAACGGTATTTGCCGCCGCGATCTCAACGGTTATCTGGTATAAAAACGCTCCGAAGAGCGAAATGAAAGTCGGTACGCTTTCCCTGATCTACTGGGGCGCTTCGCTCATGTGGTTCGTCGACGCGGTTTTTGAATACGCACAACTCGGCGCCGGGTTTTTCACGCCTTCTCCCTCAGAAATGCTGAACGATCTGTATCTCGGCATGTCGGCCGTTGCGCTCGGTCTTGTGATATGGCTCGTCATACTGCTTGTCACAGATCCGAGAGGCGCTTTAAAATCGGTCCTGTTCAGGAAAAGCAGGTGAATCTGTCGGGAGCGGGGAAGCTTTTTTTGCTTGCCCGCTCTCTTTTCGACGGCGTGAGGAGGATTAAATGAAAACTGAAATAAAAACTCTTCTCGAGGGAGTCAGGGACGGCAGAATATCGGTTGACGACGCGCTGCTGAAACTGAAAACCGAACCGTATGAAGATCTGGGTTTCGCGAAGGTCGATTATCACAGGAGAATCAGACAAGGTTCGGGAGAGGTCATCTACGGCGAGGGTAAAACGCCCGGGCAGATCGGAAAAATCATCGGTTCGATGCTGAAAAACGGTCAGGAGAGAATACTCATCACAAGGCTTTCGGGAGATGCCGCCGCTTTTCTCAGTGAGAATTATCAGGTCGTTTATCATGAAAACGCCCGTCTCGGGATGATCGGTGAGGCGGCGCATCCCGACGGTATAGGAAGGATCCTCGTCGCCACGGGAGGAACCAGCGACGTTCCCGTCGCAGAAGAGGCGGCGCTGACCGCCGAATTTTTCGGAAACGAGGTTTTACGGCTGTACGACGTCGGAGTCGCCGGGCTTCACAGGCTGCTTTCTTATACCCGAGAGATAATGAGCGCGTCGGTCATAATCGCCGTGGCGGGGATGGAGGGCGCCCTTCCGAGCGTGATCGGGGGACTTGCCGACTGTCCCGTTATCGCCGTTCCGACGTCCGTGGGATACGGCGCGTCGTTCGGAGGTATTACCGCGCTTCTTTCAATGCTGAACTCCTGCGCGTCCGGGGTTTCGGCGGTCAATATAGACAGCGGTTTCGGCGCCGGATTTCTCGCCGGCAGAATCAATCATATGGAGGCAAAATCTCAGTAATGAAGACGCTTTATTTCGATCTCGGTATGGGAGCGGCCGGCGATATGCTCACTTCCGCGCTGCTCGAACTTATGCCCGATAAAGACGGATTTCTGAAAAAACTGAACTCCGCCGGGATCCCCGGGGTACGCTTCGTCGCCGAAAAGTCATCCAAATGCGGAATTGCGGGAACTCACGTGACGGTGCTCGTAAACGGCGAGGAGGAAGGCGAGGCGCACCACCACCATCATGATGACGATCACGATCATGAACACACCGACGGGGAACATCACCATCATCACGGGAGTGCCGGCGAGATCACGCATCTGGTTTACGATCATCTCGACGTTCCGGACAAAATCAGAAAACAGATCACGGATGTTTACGGAATAATCGCTGAGGCCGAGAGCAGAGTTCACGGCGTCCCCGTGACCGACGTTCATTTTCACGAGGTAGGCACGATGGACGCGCTCGCCGACGTCACGGCGGTTTGTATGCTCATAAACGAGATAGCGCCGGACAGGATAGTCGCCTCGCCCGTTCACGTCGGCTCTGGCCAGGTCAGGTGCGCTCACGGAATAATGCCGGTCCCGGCGCCGGCGACCGCAGAGATTCTTAAGGGAATCCCTTCGTACGGAGGCGCTGTCCGGGGAGAGCTCTGCACCCCGACCGGCGCCGCTCTGCTAAGATATTTTGTTCAGAGCTTCGGCGATATGCCCGTCATGAAGGCCGAGCGAATCGGATACGGAATGGGGAAAAAGGACTTTGAGGCGGCAAACTGCGTCCGGGCGATCCTCGGCGACGCGGAAACCGGCGCCGGGCGCGTGACAGAACTCTCATTCAACGTTGACGATATGACCGCCGAGGAGATCGGGTTCGCCACCGAAATGTTTTTTGAAAGCGGCGCGAAAGAGGTCTTCACGGTGGCCGCCGGGATGAAGAAGAACCGTCCGGGTACGCTCGTCTGCATTCTTTGCGGCGAGGGTGATAAAGACGGAATGATCGAATCGGTTTTCAGATATACGACGACCATCGGGATACGCGAAAAATCCGTGGAAAGGCACGTCCTCGACAGACGGACAGAGACTCTCGATACCGGATACGGTACGGTCAGACGTAAAATATCGCGCGGATACGGAGCAGAAAAAAACAAACTCGAATACGACGATATCAGCCGTATCGCTAAGGAAAACGGCGTTTCTCTGCGCGAGGCTAGGGAACTCGTCGAGAGGGAAATATGACGGATTTCCATGCCGAAAGCGGCGTTTTTCCCGAAACGCGTCATAAGTACGCAATACTAAAAGAATTACTCGCCGGTCTCGGGCGGGTCGCCGTCGCTTTTTCCGCCGGCGTCGATTCGACGTTTTTGCTGAAAACCGCTCACGACGTTCTCGGCGACGACGCCGCGGCCTTCACCGCGGCTACGTGTACGTTCCCCGCGAAGGAACTTGATGAAGCGGCGGATTTCTGCCGTGCCGAAAACATACGGCTCATAAGACTGAACGTTGACGTTTTTTCGATACCGGGATTCAGGGAAAACCCTCCCGACAGATGTTATATCTGCAAAAAAGCAATCTTCGGGCAGATCATTTCATCGGCGGGGGAACTCGGTTTTAATAAAGTCGCCGAGGGCTCAAATACCGACGACGCGGGAGACTATCGTCCCGGTATGCGCGCGCTCCGCGAACTCGGCGTCCTCAGCCCTATGAAAGAAACCGGTCTTTCAAAAAGCGAGATACGCACGCTTTCAAAGGAACTCGGGCTCTCGACCTGGAACAAACCGTCGTTTGCCTGCCTTGCCACGAGGATCGCGTACGGCGAGGAGATAACAGAAAAAAAGCTCCGGATGACGGAGCTTGCGGAACGGGCGCTCTCGGACAGGGGATTCAGCCAGTACAGGGTCCGTATTCACGGCGACTCGGCGAGGATCGAGCTTCCCCGGGATGAGATACGGCGCTTTGCCGACGATAATCTCAGGGATGAGATAAGCGGCTATTTTCATGCGCTCGGTTTCAGGTTCGTCTCGCTCGACCTTGACGGCTACCGTACAGGGAGCATGAACGCGGGAATTGTCTGAATCCGAGTTTTCAAATCAATCAAAAAAACGGGGAACACAGGCTTTATGACGGCCGAAAAACCCGGAATTCTGAACGTACTCCCGAAGGGCAACGTCGCCCCTCCTGCCGACGAATAAAACCGAATCTTAAAACAATACGGCCGGCGTCGGGGTACCGACGCCGGCAGTATTGATATCTGAAAAGAGCACCGGAGGTTGTCAGCCGACAGTCACAAACGCAGCGTCCGCGTTACTGATCTCGACGGTGTAAATCCCGTCGACCGGCTCGATCCTGACCGGAATACCTTTTCGGTACGCGGTCACGACGGCGTCGGGGCTTGAGGTTCTGAACGAAACGGAGGAAACCGTATTTGTATTTTTCTGAAAATCTGATTCGCTGAGCGGAACGAACATGAAGGCGTCACCTTCGCCGACGTTCTTTTTGAAATGACCGGTGATAAGCACGCTGGTGTTTCCCGCCGTGAGATCGGTGACGGCGCTTTGCTTCAGGTCGGCGGGATCGCGGCTTCCGTCGTAGAAATCGATTTTTGATTTCAGCTTTCTGCTGGCTTTTCCGCAGAGAATGACGTTCGAGTCAAATGAGTAGCGCATATAGACCGGGCTCAGCATTTCTATATCTCCGTTGACTTCCTCGAGCTTGTCAAACATTTCATTACGTTTCCCATCGGGGTCGACGGGGGTCCCGGCGGGATAGCCGGTCTCAAACCAGGCTATGGCTTTGGAGCCGAACGCCAGGGCCACGTACGCCTGGAACTTCATCATTTCGGCCGAAACGGAATAGTAGCCCTCGGCGTTCACGTCGGGCTTCCAAACGTCCACGTTCTGAAGTATTGCGCAAAGGTCCTGCCCGTTTTCGCGGCATCTTTCGGACAGCATTTCGAAATTCTTCAGCATCGAAACCATCGGGTTTCCGAATTCCATTTTCCCGTGCTCGTTTTCCGGAGCGTAAACGTAGTGGTCAAAGCTCACTATGTCAGTCGATTTTCCGACCGTGTCGAAATACGTGTCGAGATATCTTTCATAATCACGGAGATCATCGGCAAAGGCGTAAAACGGGAGCAGATTCATGAATAGACCGCACTGAGGGAGGAGTTCCTCGGCGACGATCTTCGCGGTCCTCCAGTATTTGGGTATATCGTAAACCGCGGGCTCGTCGATAAAATCAACGCACCAGAGATTGTCCCGGTCAAAGTTTTTGCCCTCGACCGCCGCACGGAAGTCCTCTTCCGACATATCTTTGCTGACTGGAATCCCGAGATGACCGGCGCCGGCGAAACATCCGAGACCGAACCTGTTCAGAATGTCAACGTCGCAGTTCCACATAAAGTTGAAATGGCTGTCAACGAACGCCCGGGCCTCTTCATCCGAAGCGTAGCGCCATCCGTATCCTCCGATGAGGATGCGCTCGTGAGGGATCCTCGTGTCGCGGTACTGCTTAACAACGTATTTTTTCACCAGTTCATTACGCAGCGCCGTGAGTTCGCCGTATTTTTTTGTCAGATCCCTGGCTTCCTGCGGCATTGACCAGTAGGCGGCGAAAGCGTCGTCGATCTTTTTTTCGTTTTCAACCGTTGCTTCTCCGATCGAGGCGACGGCCGAGTCGAAATCGGCCGCAGCGGCGGCGTTGTCTCGGACTGTCGTCACTTCGGACACTGGCTTTTCGCCGCCCGAGCAGGCGGCAAAGGATAAAAGCAGAGCGACGATAAGAACTGAAAGAATTGTTTTTTTCATTTTTCCCTCGGTATAACAAATATTTCCGGAAACTGTTCGGGGGGCGGTGAAACGTGCCGCCTTCTCTTACGGTTAGATTATACATTCTTATCTCCGTTTTGTCAAACGGGCGGACAATTTTTTTATTTCCGGCAGATTTCCGGTATTGAAAACGGACGCTTTTTATTGTATAATAGAGCCATATTACAGACGGAGGTAATCATGAACTTTAAACAGAAATTTGACGCCGTCAACCGCTGCCGTTCTCAGAAAACGGGGGAGCGGATAGCGTCCGAACTTGCCTATCTGAACAGCATTTCCGAGTCTCGCGGCGGAATATACCGCGACAGAATTGAGCAGGCGCTCGACCTTCTGCTTTCCCGCATCGAAAAAGACGGCGTGATAACGTGTTCCGCCGTTTCCGAGGCCGAGGACAGTCTTTCCGACCTTGCGCCCGTCGCGAAGAGTCTCACGATGCTTTTCCAGGCGCACGCGCACATCGACATGAACTGGAAGTGGGGCTACAACGAGACCGCGGCGATAACGACAGACACGTTCCGCACGGTGCTCGACATCATGCGCGAGTATCCCGATATGACGTTCATGCAGTCTCAGGCGTCCACTTACGAGATAGTTGAAAAATTCTGTCCCGAGATGCTTCCCGAGATAAAAGAACGCATAAAAGAAGGCCGCTGGGAGGTCACTGCGACCGAATGGGTGGAGCCGGACAAAAATATGCCCGACGGAGAATCCCTCACGAGACAGATACTCCAGGCGAAGAAATATCTCTCGAAGCTCCTTGAGATCGACCCCGAATCCCTCGATCTCGATTTCGTGCCGGATACGTTCGGACACAATCTGAACGTTCCCGAAATTCTCACCGACGCCGGAATTAAATATATGTATCACTGCCGCGCGCACAGCGGTCCGAACATCTATAAGTACGTTTCCCCGTCGGGAAAGAGCGTCCTCACCTACCGCGATTTCACGTGGTACAACAATTACGTCTCGCCGCATATGTTCGAGCTCATCCCGGCAAACTGCGAAAGAGAAAAAATAGACACATTCCTGTATATCTACGGCGTGGGAGACCACGGCGGCGGTCCTTCGAGGAGAGACGTCAGCAGGATAACCGAATATATGTCCTGGCCGCTCACCCCGACCATACGTTTCGGCACGATGCACGACTTCTTCAGGGCGGTCGAGCGCTGCCGCTCCGAATTTCCGGAGATAAAAACCGAGCGCAATTTCGTATTCTCCGGGTGCTATACCACCCAGACCCGTATAAAGATGGCGAACCGCCTTTCGGAGGTCAGGATGAACGAGACCGAGGCGCTCTCGGCCTCCGCCTCCATCCTTGCCGACGCTCCGCGTGAGCCCGAACGCCTCGATAACGCCTGGCGTATGCTCCTCTTCAACCATTTCCACGATATCCTCCCCGGCTCGGGCAAAATTGAAACGAGAGAGTTCGCTCTCGGAAGATACCAGGAGACGATGGCCGTCGCCGGAACATACGGCAGCATGTCGATGAGACGCATCGCCGAGGCGATAGACACCTCGGGGCTCCCCTTCGTTGAACAGGCGGATTCATATGCCGAGGGCGGCGGCGTCGGATTCTATCAGGACGCAGAGCGCAGCAGCCGCTTCCCGTCGCCCGAGCGCGGATGCGGTCCGTTCCGCGCATTCCACCTCTTCAACCCGACGGGCTTTGACCGCTCAGAGGTGACCGAGGTGACGGTATGGGACTATCCCGCCGATTTCGGCAACGCGTTCATGGAGGACGCGGACGGGAACGGCATTCCCTTCACGGTCACGGATTCCGGCGAGTACTGGTCTCACAACTACACGAAGATCATGTTCCCGGTCAGCGTTCCTGCTTTCGGCTATACGACCGTCAGACTGAGACAGATGGAAGACGGCGAAAGCCATATCGCCTGGCCGTTCTCCGGATTTGACGGGCTGTGGGATTCGGTCATTCAGAACGATCCGATAGTCCTCGAGAACGATCTCATAACCGCGGTATTTGACAAAAAGACCTGCCGTCTGATTTCCCTCATCGACAAGAAAACGGGTGAAAAGCTGATCGACAAGCCTTCCTGCTTCTTCAGATACGGGGAAGAGAACCCGCTCTACGGAATGACGGCCTGGCGCATCGGTCCGTTCATGAAGACGGTTGACCTCAACGAGGCCAACTCCCCGCGCTTCACTGACTATCGCCGCTCGGCGCTCTGCGACCGCTTCTCATACACTCTGCCGTTCGGCCGCTCAATAATCGACTGTACTGTCATGCTGAAACGCGACAGCCGCGTGCTCGAATTCAATCTCAGGATCGACTGGAGCGAGGATTTCGATTACGGTAAGATGGTCCCGCAGCTCGCCTTTGCCGTTCCGGTATCATACAAAACGTCGGGGACCTGCCACTGCGACATACCTTACGGCGAGCTGCTCCGCAAGGCGGCTCCGCACGACGTCCCGGCGCTTTCGCACATCACGGTCGACGGAGAGACAAAGAACGTCGTTTCGCTGATATGCGACACCAAGTACGGTTATCAGCTTGACGGCGATACTGCGACCGTCACGATAGTGCGCAGCGCGTACGAGCCCGACCTTTATCCCGACCGCGGCATACACAACGTCAGGGTCGGAGTCTTCGCCGGCGAGCCGGACGAGGTCAGGAAAAACTCCTCCGTATTCTGCAGGCCTCTGCCGTTCATATCCGGCACCAAACACGGCGGAGTCCTCCCGCTCTCGGGCGTTTCCATGACAGTCGTTTCCGGCCGCGCCGAGGTGCAGTGCCTCAAGAACAGCGAGGACGGGACCGGCGCCGCCGTCCGTCTCACCGAGACTCACGGCGTCTCCGGTAAAGTGTCCGTAAAATTCGCCCGTCCCGTCGCCGAGGCGACCGTGACGACGAGTCTTGAAAAACCGATCGCCCCCGCCGATGTCTGCGGCGACACCGTGACCGTTGATCTCAAGGCGTTTGAGACCGTAACGTTTGTCGTAAGGTTCGCCTGATAATCCGATATACGACCGGAAGATCCGTCCGAAACGACGGATCTTCCGCTTTTTCAGGTGCCCGGAAGCCCGGTTCACTTGACAACGCCCTTCGATTCGGGTAAAATACTTACGACAGGGGAGAACCATAATGAACCGGACGGAAAACGAGAGAATTTCATATCTGAGAGAAAAAGCGGCCTCTCTGCCTCTTTCCCCGGGAGTTTATCTCATGAAAGACGCGGGAGGGACGATCATATACGTGGGAAAGTCCTCCGCTCTGAAAAACAGAGTCAGCTCTTATTTCACGGATATCGCGCACCACAACGTCAAAACCTTCCGTCTCGTTCAGAACATCGCGGATTTTGATTACATGCTTACGGGAACGGAGATGGAGGCGCTGGCGCTTGAAAACAGACTGATCAAGCTCCATTCTCCGAAATTCAATATTAAACTGAAAGACGCGAAAAGTTATCCATACATAAAACTCACGTTAAAGGACGAGTATCCCCGCATTTCCGTGGTCCGCAAAAGACTCGACGACGGAGCGAAGTATTTCGGTCCTTATTCCGGAACGGGGGTTGCCTACGGAATTCTCAATACGGTCCGCGGAGCCTTCGGGATACCCGATTGCCGCAGGAGTTTCCCGAAAGACATAGGGACGCGCCCCTGCCTCAATTACGAGCTTAAAAAATGCTGCGGTCTCTGCACCGGGAACGTCAGCGCGGAAAGCTACCGGGCGCTCTTCCGGGAGGTTTCCGCGTTTCTCGGCGGTTCCTTTTCGGCCGTCCGCCGCGAGCTTACCGAGGCTATGGAGAGCGCTTCCGAAAATCTTATGTTCGAAAACGCCGCCGTTTACCGGGACAGACTCGCGTCGCTCGACAGGCTGTGGGAAAAACAGCGCGTCGTCGGCGCGCCGGACGATGAACGCGACGTGCTCTCGGTTCACTATGAAGAAAAGGGCACCTGCATCGGTATATTCTACGTCAGAAACGGTTCGGTTACAGACTCGGAATGCTTTGCCTTCGGTGCCGACAGGATAATTGATCAGGAAGCCCTTATCTCATTTCTTTACGGGCTTTATACCGTCAGGGAATACGTGCCTCCCGAGTTTGTCACGGACTTTCCGCTTGACGGAGAAGGACAGAAGATGCTCTCGGCGGCGCTTTCCGAAAAGGCGGGGAGGACTGTCAGGATCAGGGTGCCGGAAAAAGGGAAACTCCGCTCCCTGTGCGATGTCGTCAGATCAAACGCCGAGGAATATCTGAAAAAGAAAAACGCATCTTATGAGAGAAATGAGAATACTCTTGTAAGACTCGCCTCTCTCCTCGGGCTGGAAGTTGTTCCCGAAACGATAGAAGCATATGACGTTTCCAATTACGGAAACGAAAATATTACGGCGGGGAAGGTGCTTTACCGCGGCGGCAAGCCGGACAAAAGCGGATATCGTACTTATAAAATGCGGCTTACGGAAGGACAGGACGACTATTCGTCGATGAAAGAGGCGATCGCGAGGAGACTCGCTCACAGGGAAGACGAGTATCCCGACCTGATCCTTCTTGACGGAGGAACCGGACACGTCTCGGTAATACGGCAGCTGCTCTCCGGACTCGGAGTCCACATTCCGGTCTTCGGAATGGTAAAGGACGAATTTCACAAGACCCGCGAGCTGACCGACGACTGTAATTATATTTCGATTGCCCATGAGCAGCCGGTTTTTCTGCTCGTTTACGGGATTCAGGAGGAAGTACACAGATACACGGTCTCCAGAATGAGCGGCTCGAAGCGAAAAACGCTCAGGCACTCCGTTCTCGAGGAAATCAGGGGAATAGGACCCTCAAAGGCGAAAAAACTTCTTTCAAGGTTCGGAGGTCTTCGCGGCGTCGCATCGGCGACGGACGGAGAGCTCAGCGCCTTTCCCGGCGTGATAAGTGCGGATGTTGCCGGAATAAGGGAATTTTTCTACAGGGAAAAAGAAAGAGACAAAAACGGAAGGCGGACAAAATGAGAATTACGACGGGCACTGCTCGCGGGGTCAGACTCGACGCGCCTGAAGGGCTCCATACACGTCCGACGTCGGAACGGGCGAAACAGGCGATCTTCAATATTCTTCAGTTCTTCGTCAGAGACAGCGCGGTGCTTGAACTGTTCGGCGGTACCGGGCAGCTCTCTCTCGAGGCGCTCTCGCGCGGCGCGGACAGCGCCGTAATCTGCGACAACGACAAAGCGGCTTGCGAGACTATAAAGAAAAACGCGCTGCGGACCCGGCTGAGCGAAAAACTCACTCTTCTCGAATGCGAATACAGGACGGCTGTAAAAAAGCTCGCAGGGAGAAGGTTCGATATCGTTTTTCTCGATCCTCCTTATGATTCCGACCTCCTGACGACCTCGCTGTTCCGGCTGAACGCGGCGGGGCTGATATCCCCCGGCGGGTTCGTGGTCTGCGAAAGCGGAAGCGCCCTGATCCCTTCGGGAGAAGGACTGACCGTTTACCGGACAGGGAAATACGGGGTTGCGTACATTACTGTACTGAGAAAGGAGAGCGGCGATAACCAAGATGACAAAAGCGCTGATAACCGGATCGTTTGATCCCATAACGACGGGGCATCTCGACGTGATCACGCGCGCGGCGGAGATATTCGACGAAGTCAGCGTCGTGGCGTTCGAAAACGCCGAAAAAAAGTGCATGTTTACTCCCGAAAAGCGTCTCAGACTGATGGAAAAAGCCTGCTCCGGGATAAAAAACGTGATTACAGACTACTACGACGGATACGTGGTCGACTATATGAAAATACACGGGATCGACGTCATCGTCCGGGGGATCAGAAACCCCGGAGACGCAGAATATGAGCTTATGATGGC
>JAEEGL011215368.1_pt1 | contig 12109 bp, 7 predicted proteins | sample 9134231 | NCBI WGS metagenome assembly JAEEGL01 (sample SAMN16246548, study PRJNA631951) | gut metagenome | biome: gut microbiome; feature: rumen; material: fiber-attached | host: Bos | place: Iran: Karaj | collected 2018-10
ATGGCCTTCATGCGCCGCGGACTGCCGTTTATGCCGATGATCGACGGCTATGTCAGCGTCAAGAGCTTCGACGATGCCACGCGCGAGGGTACTCTGGCCGATGTGCCTTATATGATTGGCTTCACCTTGAACGACATGGGTAACATGGCACCCAACATCGCCGAGTTCTGCAAGGTGCGTCAGCAGAAGGGCGGCAAGGCATGGGCCTACCAGTTTGCCCGTCCGCTGCCCGACGACGGCAGCCATCCCGAGGTGACGCAGCGTCTGCGTGGCGCCTTCCACTCGTCAGACCTCTGGTTCGTCTTCAAGTCGCTGAAGCATTGTTGGCGTCCCTGGACCAAGGGCGACTGGGATCTCAGCGAGAAGATGCTCACCGCCTGGACCAACTTCGCCAAGTACAGCGATCCCAACGGACCGAAGGGCGGTGCCTGGACGCCTTGCACGGAGAAGTCGCCGAAGTTTATGGTCTTCAAGCTCGATGCCAACGACGCTGAGGCCTCGTTCCTCGGTGAGCCCGAGCGTGCCGCCCAGCCCCAGGGCTTATTTGGACGTTAGTTCTTTCCTTTGTTGATGATGTAGATACCGAGGGCGGCAAGACCGCCTGCAAGGGCGTATTTCAGATGGAACGTCTCGCCAAGACAGAGGCATGAGGTGACTGCGCCGACAACGGGTATCAACGAGTTGTAGATGGCAACCTTGCCTACGGGGTTCATGCTGAGTAGCTTGTTGTAGAGCGCGAATCCGACGGCAGAGATGGCAATGAGCAGCAACAGGCAGACGATGCCGAGCGTGTTCACGTTAGGCAGCGTGCCACCAAAAGCCAATCCGGGAACGATAAGCAGCAAGCCACCGATGGTGAGGCTGTAGCCTGTTCCCACGAAGACATCAACACGGCGACTCAGTCCGCGGGTCATCAGGTTGGATACAGCCGAACAGATGGCGTTGAGGATAATCATTCCGTCGCCCAGCCAGGTAAACCGTCCGCTCTCGGCTCCGCCAAGGTTCAAGGCGAGGATACCACCGAAGCCCACCGCGCAGCCAACAATCTTGCGCGAGGTCAGCTTGTCACTCTTGAAACAGGCACATGCCAGCAGCACTACAAGGAATGTGCCAAGGGAGTTCAGGATTGCCGCCCGCGACCCTTCGCTGTGGGACATGCCTATATAGAAGAAGAAATAGTGTAGCGCAGTGTTCATCAGCGCAAAGACGAGTATGAATAGCCAGTCGGCGGCCGTTCCCGTTTTGAATGAGCGGCCGCTGCTACGGGCTACTGACAGGACTATCAGGCCAGCCGCGGCAAAGCGGATGCCGGCAAATAGCATCTTGCTGCCTGTCATGTCTGTCGTGATGCCAAAGGCACTGAAGCCGATTTTGATGAGTGGGAATGCCCATCCCCACGCCATCGCTGCCGTTAGGGCAAATATCACCACCCAAACAGGTTGCTGGAATATGGATGTTTGCGTCTGTTTCATTGGGGGGGCAAAATTAGTGATTATTCAGCAATAATCACCATATTAGAGTGAAAAATTAACGAATGTTTGGCACTTCCGTTTTTTCTCTTCTTATCTTTGCCCCCATGGTATCATCGACGACTATGAGTAGTTTTGAAAGCATGTCTATAATAAATAGGTTATAGGCGATAGGGGAGAGATATACCTCCTGACTTCGGCGGTTTTAACATTTCCGAGGGTATGACCCGCTGGAAACCCCGATAAACAGGGGATTTTTCCTGGTGACTTGGGTGACTCAGGATTTTTGTGTACCTTTGCGCCATGTTCCCGCGCAAGAAGAAAAACAGGACTGGTACCATCAGTGTCGTGGAGATTAGGCCCCTGTTTGACATCAAGTCCATCCTCAAGCAAAAAGAATTTTAAACTAACAGGCGCGCACGCGAACAGGGTGACGCATCGCCGAAGTCAAGAGAAAAGAAAGCGGCAAGGATTTTGAGCCTTGCCGCTTGATGATAGTATAAAAGGAGTTGGGAAGATTATTTGTTGTAGAGTTCCCTCAATTGGAATGAATTAGCGGGGTTGCTGAGGGCGTCACGCCAGGTGCCGTTGATGATACGGGGTGACAGAGGACGCAGCAGGTCGTCTTGCTGAGTATTGGTCTGCCGAGGGGCGTTAGCTCTACGGGCCGATGCGTTTCCTGCGTTCAGTGCGTCGGTAAACTGCTTGCGGCCGTTCTTGTCGAATTTGACAAAAGTCTCGTAGTCATACTGCCAGTCAGGACCTTCGCTTTCCAGCATGACGTACTTATAGATAGCCTCGCGGGATGGTGCGTTGAAGGGTATGTCGTTGTAGCGCATCATGCTGTTCCAGGTAGGACGGTAGACTTCGTTGGAGTATGTTCCGCTGCCCTCGTAGGCACCGAGCTTTTCGGCAGCATAGCGGGTGTCGGCAGCAAGTCGGGCCCAGCGTGTCTGCGTGACGTCGGCGTGGAGGTCGATGTTGGCACCGCGACCGTACGTCGTCCACTGGTTCTCTATGTATGTTTTCTCGGCTGCGCTGGGCTTGGAGATTTCGGTGCCCTCGGCGTATTCATCCAACAGGCGTCCCACGCCATGACCGCCGCCCTCGTGGTTGAGTACGTCGTTGACGCCGGTGAGCATGAAGGCGACGTAGGAGTTGTCGTCATACATATAGGTGATGCTACGTCCTGCGTTATAGGAGTTGTAGATGACGTTGATGCGCTTGGGGCGGTTGGGTATGAGGGTTGTTACCTTGGCGGCGTATTTGTCGATATCATCCATCGTCATGATGGCCTGTCTCGTACCGTCGTAGAGCTCGGCATTGGGCGATACCGCCTTGACGGCATAGACGTTGAAACGATTGCGCAGCGAGGTGAAAGGCTCCAGCGCGAAGAACTTCTCCATGGCTTGGTTCATCACCTGTTCGTACTTGCCGCCGGGCTCCATGTCTTTGTCTACGTATGCATTACCCAGGAAGATGATGTCGATGCCCTGGCCCACCGTTGCCTGCTGAAGGGTCAGTACCTCTCCGTCATGCGAAAAGTCGGTTGAGGTGTAGGGCGTGAAGTCTACCATTCCAAACTTGTCTGCCAGCACGTCGAACACCTTCTGGTCGCGTGTGCTGCCGCCAGGCCCTGTGTTCTCCATCTTGCCGTTTTCATCCATCAGACTGGTGAACACGATGTTTCCCTTGTTGTCCACCAGATGAATGAGATTCAGGTACATGAAGTAGTCGCCCACGTATTTCCTGAATGACTCGGGCTCGATGTTAAGCCAGCTGATGCCCTTCTCGTGCAGATAGTTCTGAATGGTCTCAGCTTCGCCGGGACACATGCCCATGACTTCGAATCCCTTGCCCTTGTACTGCTCGTATGCCTTAGCCAGCTTGTCGGAGAAGTCGCCTCGGGCTGACGCGTAGTTGTAGATGAGGGTGTACTGGTTGTTCTTGTAGATGTCGGTCGTGGCATACTGGTTGCCGTTGAAGTCATTGACATCGATTTTGTAGGCGGGTACGTCGGGTAGCGTCAGGTGTCCGCCCTGGGGCAGAATCTTCTGCCATCTCAGATGGAACATCGGATGGTTGACGATTTCCTGGGGCACCTCGCCGCTGAGGTCGTTGCCAGAGATGTCCACTCTCGGATTGCTTTGATAGTCCATCAGTTTGGCAATACTGGCGGGAATAGGACCGGTCAGTTGGTTGTTGTATAGCTCAAGGGCTGAGAACAGCGGGTTGGCGATAAACGACCCAGGTATGGAGCCTGTCAACTGATTGTTTCCTGCATACAGACGGTCCAAAGCGAAGTTGAGATACATATTCTCGGGAATCTCGCCGGTCAGTTTGTTGTTCCAAAGTGAAATGGCGACGATGGGACCCATGCGGGCAAAGAGCTTACCGTCGGGGAATGTGCCTTGCAGGTCGTTGCCCTCGGTCAGACTTAATTGATAGACATAGGGGAATTTGGGCTCGTAGAAGCCAGTCGTCACACCATACCATTCGCCGATGGGCTTGTCGGAGCACCAGTTGGTGTTGATTTTCCAATGGTCGCCGTCGGTGGCATTGTAGAAGTCGACAAGTGCTTGGCGGGCACGGGCCAGCGACTGTTCGGGGGTATAGAAGTCGATGGACTTCAGGTCTTCCACCTTGAAGGAATACTGTTTGGTTCCCAGATATTCGTCGGCAAAGCCATAGTCGGCTTTCTCGTAATTGAAGGTCCACACCACCTTGCCGTTCTCGACTTGAGGAACCATCGAGTCGTGGTGGAAGAGGTCGTATTGCAGGCTGTCGCCGTTAGTACGAGTGAGGCTGACATGCTGGCCTCGATAGTCGACTGCATAGATGCCTGTGACGGCAACTGTCATCATCAGGAGTGAAAGGAAGAAATGTTTCATGGCCGTACGAATTTAGTTGATTTCTTACCTTTCTTAATGATATAGACGCCTTGGGGCAATTGTTCCAGATTTTGGCCGTCAGTACCTATCTTTGTTCCGTCAATGGCATAGACCGTGGCGGGCTGCAGGTTGTCGTCGTCGGTGGTCAGGGATGAAACGCCTGAGACCTCGAGGGTAGCATAGATGCGCAGGATGTCAGCCGATATCACAATGATGTAGTCCCCTGTTGCGTTTTTTTGAATGCGCAGTTGATAACCCTCTTGCTCGTTGATTAGCTGTGGATAGCCTGGGATGATTGGTAACTTGACGGTTTCGCCATCTCTTTTCTCGATAAAGAGCGTGCCTTGCTGGTCGCCTTGTGCATGCAACAGCGTGCACATGCCACTCAGCATGAAGCCCAGAGCGAGACATCTTCGAATGTAACTTAGTGATTTTCTCATAGTTGTGTTTATAGTTAATGATGCTTTGGGTGCAAAGGTACGAAGAAGTGCGCAGAATTCCTTCATTTTTTGAAAAAAAAGGAGGTGTTTTTGATTATTTTTACTACCTTTGCATCATCGCATCATCAAGAATGCACGTAACAGCAAGTAGTAATTAAAAAATAAGCAATCATGGTAAGGAATCTTTTGATGCTCGCCGTCCTCCTCATTGGTGGTGTTGTGAGCGCTCATGCAGACGATGAGTACACGGTGAAGAGGATATCTAATCCGGACAGTACGGAGCGACAGGTGGATGGACTGATACCTGGCGGAGACCGTGAAAACAGCTACACCTGGCGTATGGCGATGCGTGGCGACTATATCTACATTGCGACGACACGCAACATAGCCAGCACGCTGGTCAATATGTATGCTCCAAACTTTACGGCCAGCGGCATGAGCCTTGATGACTTCTGGAAGATTATCGATGCTGTTGACAATGGTGATATTCCTCGCAACGACGACAACGAGGGAGCTAACATCATTGAGTACAACCGACGGACGGGCCAGTTCCGCGTGGTCTATACCGGCGAGAGCGGCGTCTATTACCGTATGGCCGTCACCTTTGGCGACAATGTCTATTTTGGCTCTTATAGTGCCAACCCGTCAACTAAGCAGTATATCCTGAAGCTCGACACTCAGGGGAACTTCACCAAGGTGTTCGAGACCAAGGAGTCGGTCTCGCTGCGTGCCAACTGTGAGTACGACGGTCACCTCTTCTTTGGTGGTGTCGACGAGAGCACGGAAATAAACGCGATGGAGTTGATGATGGCTATGCTCCAGGGAAAAGTGCCTGGCGTCCCGACCAAGATGGCCGTGATGCGCAAGAGCAATGACGACGACACGGTGTGGGAACGCGTGGCCGACTACAAGGACTTCGGTATGGTGCCCTACGATAAAATCATAAGCAATTGGGCTGCTAGCCCCATCTGGGAACTGGCCACGCACAATGGCTACATCTATGCCACGGCGCCCAGCACCGAGGGCTTCGTCATCTTCCGCGGACATCCTGCTGCCAACGGCGAGACGGCCAATGAGTATGGCTGGTATTGGGAAGAGGTGGCAGGCCTGAATAACGGCATCAACAATCCTGGCCTGAGCAACGTGAAGGGTGGGGAGCCTGGCACCATGCGCTCGCTGATAGGATCGGTCTACGAATTTAATGGACAGCTGTATGCCTACAACTTCGACCATGCGTTTGGAAGCGAAGCTGCCGTCTTTGCTGGCTTGATGAAAAAGATGGCAGGCAACGAATCGAAGGCCAAAGACTATCTGGACTATATGTACAGCACGCTGCAGAACCCCCAGAAGATCTGGCGACTGAACGATGCGACCGGCAAGTTTGAGGAACTGACGAACTTCACCAAACTTATGGAAGGCACCACCAACGAATACATCTGGCGAATGGGCGCGTATGACGGTCAACTGTATATCTCCACGATGGATGCCGGCGTCTTCTATGGTTACTTGACGCAGCTCACCAATGGTTCGTTACTGAAGATGAGTCCCGAGGAAATAAAGGAGAAAGTCAAATTCGTCTCTGATGCCGTGGAAATGTTGGCACAGATGAAGATCGACAAGCAGGTGGAGGAGCTGAAAAAGAAAGTCCAAATGTTGACAACCCTCCTGTCTGCCTATATGACATACGATAATTCAGGCGAAGAAGTCCAGTTTGACTTCAAATACAAGGAGATGTTCGAAACCATCAAGATGCTCCTGCAGGTGAAGATAAATTCGATGGACGGCGACAACCTGAAGGACAAACTCGTCCTCCAGGCATTGCAGAAAGCGAAGGACGAGATCCAGAAGCTGGCCGACAATATCGATGTGGAAGGAACCAAGAAATACCTCTACATCAATAATCTCGTAAGCAGCAACGAATGGGGCTTCGACCTCTTCCGTACTTCCGACGGCGAGAACTTCGAGACAATCACCCGCAACGGTTTCAATGACAAATACAACTATGGTTGCCCATCGCTCCTGGCCACCGACGAGGGCCTGTATATCGGTACCTGCAACCCGTTCTATGGCGCACAGCTCTATCTGCTGACCAACAACAGAGAAGTTGAAACGTCAAAAGTCGCAGTCGTAGGCATTGAGGGCATCAAAGCTCAGCAGCAGGAAGATGCCGGATACGTCTGGTACGACCTGCAAGGACGCCAAATCGGCGGCACCCCCGCTCGTGCAGGTGTCTATCTGCATAACGGCAAAAAGGTCGTGGTGAGGTAAGTTTCTTTTTGTCTTACTTAACTTTGCACTTGATGACTGAGGATATGGCAGCAGGACGAGCTGTCACAGAAGCGGGAGCTCACCCTCCCCATGATTTTCTTCTGAAAGGATCTGCATAATGTGCGGAAAGATATTATTGTTCAAGCTTCTTAAGTCATTTGTAGCCACGAACTTTACGAATTATTGCTGCGCCAGCCAATTCGTTTAATTCGTTTAATTCGTGGTTGTTATTATATATGTGAAAGTTGTATATTTTTAGTCGATTGAGAACAAAAACTGCTGGTTGACGTATTCGCAGCGGACATTGCCGAAGCGGATGAGACGGGCCAGCAGGGTGATGACCTTGTGGCGGGGCAGACGTGAGAGGCGGACGATGCGGTTCAGGGGCAGCTGGCCTTGAATGGTGTCGAGCAACTGGCGGATGTCGTCGTCGTAGGTAATCATGGCTCCTTGCGGCTTCTGCGACTCACGCCAGAGGGCAAGGTGAACGGGAGAGGCCACGATGTTCTCGTCGTTGATGCGGATATAGGCGCGCTGGCGCCCCTCTTCGTCCAGCGCACAAATGGGGCGCTTGGCTGAAGGAGGAACGGTAGCGATGACGATGGTGCGCTTGTCCACATGATAAGTGTCGAACTTGATGCTCGCCTCAGGCTTGCAGTATTTGTAGGCAGCCTGATGCATCATGTAAATCTCCTCTTCGCTGCGTACACCCGAGAGATGACCGTCGTCGCGAACGCCAATGAGCAGGCGACCGCCGTCGGTATTGGCAAAGGCCGATACCGACTTGGCCAGTTTACAGGCATCAGCCACGCGGTATTTGAAGTCCTGTTGCTGGTGCTCGCCCTCGCGAATCAGGCTGAGAAGATACTGCTTGTCGTCCATACGTCTTGCAAAGTTACGAATAAGCGAGCAAAGAAACAAAGGATTTTTCTCTTTTTTTATCCCTGCATGAGGCGGATGGCAAGGGGTAGGTGTAGGGTATCTTCTTCTGTTGAGGGAATAAGCGAAGAAAAAAGAGCGTTGATGTTAGGAGGTTATAGTTTTTCTTACTATCTTTGCACACGATATGAGAATGAGTACCGACTAGAAAAAACTAAAACTATGTTTGGCAATAACAACAATAGGAAACAGAAAGACGGCAGACTGGGTAAATTACTATTTGCAATGGTGCTGATGAGTGTCACAACCATCTCGGCACAGACGAGCTTCAGCAAGGCCACAAAGATATACCTGATGCACAGCAGTAGCAACCATCTGGAGAGAGGCTCCAACGATGGCGGCATCATCGTAGCTGCAACCAAGAGCAATCCCCAGCAGATGACGTTCATTCCCGACGGTAAGGGTTATTACAGCATCCAGTCTGGCACGGCTGCCAAGTTTCTGTCGCTGTCGGGACAGTGGAACACGGCGTTCGTTGCCGACTCGTCGCAGGCAGCAGCCAAGTTTGCCATAGAGTCGTCGAGCAACTATGTGAAACTGCGCTGCAAGGCCAACAACAAATACCTTGGCACCGACAAGAACGACAGCGGCAGTAGTGTCTATGCCGACAAGAGCGGATCGGACATAAAACACCTATGGTATTTCAGCGACAAGGTGAATGCCCTGCCCCCTGTCGATACGCTGCGCTATATTGTCAGCCCCCAGGTAGTGCGCCAGCATTTCGACGGCTGGGGTGTATCGCTATGCTGGTGGGCTGGCCAGTGCGGCAAGTGGAGCGACAAGAAGATTGACGAGATTGTCGACTGGCTGGTGAGTCCCACGGGACTGAACTACAGCCACTTCCGCTATAACATCGGTGGCGGCGACGACCCGCAGAACCGCCACTGCACTCAGCACCATATGGCTAACGGCAAGGGCCTGCGCGCCGAGATGGAGGGCTTTAAGGACTTCAGCGGCGATGAGTACCACTGGGATCGCGATGCCGCCCAGCGCAAGATTATGCTGAAGATCAAGGAGAAGCGCCCCGACGCCGTGTTCGAGGCATTCAGCAACTCCTGTCCCTACTATATGACCTACAGCGGCTGCGTCAGCGGCAACAGCGACGGCGGCAAGGACAACCTGAAGCCGGAGTACTACGGGGAGTTCGCCCACTATCTGGTTGACGTGTGCAAGCACTACAAGGACGAATACGGCATTGAGTTCAAGACGCTGGAGCCGTTCAACGAGGCCGTCACCAACTTCTGGTACGCCAACGGCCCACAGGAAGGCTGTCACTTCGACTATGCCTCGCAGATCAAGTTTGTGAAGGTGCTAGAGCCCATCCTGAAGGCATCGGGACTCAAGACGGTCATCTCGGCTTCTGACGAGACGAACGTCGGTCGCTCCGTCGAAGGCTTCACGCAGTATCAGAACGCGGGCATACTGCCGAGGGTGGGGCAGTGGAACACCCACACCTATTCGGGCAGCAACGTCGACCGTGCCCACTTGGCATCGCTGGTCCGTCAGGCTGGCATCCCCCTCTGGATGAGCGAGACGGGGTCGGGCGGTAGCGGCATCGGCGGTAACCTTGCACTGGCTCAGCGCCTCATCGACGACATGCGCTACATACAGCCCGAGGCTTGGATTGACTGGCAGTACATGGAGGAGGCCAACGACCAGTGGTGCACCATTCGTGGCAACTTTGCCAACCAGACATACAATAAGGTGAAGAACTACTACGTGCGTCAGCAATGTTCACGGTTCATCAAGCGTGGCTACGACATCGTCACCTCCCTATGTCCGCAGTCGCTGGCAGCCGTCAGCTCTGGGCGCGACACGCTGGTGCTGGTCGTGCTCAACGAGGGGGCAAAGGCAGTCCACGCCATAGACCTCTCGCTCTTCAGTCAACAGCCCGTGCGCACCGCCATCAAGGCCTATCGCACAAGCGAATCGGAGAGTCTGGCATCGGCTATCAGCAGCGTTAAGGTCGACGGCGACAAACTGACGCTCAACATGCCAGCTCAGTCAATAACTACGCTGGTAATACCCATCGCAAGCAATACACCTGAGCCCGACGAGCTGATTGCCGACGGTATGGAATATCTCATCGTGCCGCGCAACGAGACGACGCGTGCTGTTACCTCAACCGATGGGAAGGTGACCATCCAGGATATTGACTATGGCGACGCTCAACGCTGGCAACTCACCCATGAAAGTGACGGCACATATAGCATGAAGAACGGCCTGGGACTGCTGCTCACCGCCCATCGCGCCAGCAACAGCTCGTCGCTGACGGCACAGAAGACAAAGACCAGCGAGCAGGGGTTCTATATAGACCCGTTGGACTATCCGTATTTCAAGATTCTGGCCAGTCGGGGACGCACCCACGGCTTTGACCTTAGCAACGCGTCAACCAGCGCCGGCACTACAATAACCATCTGGCAGTATCAGGACAACAATGCCGCCCCGACACACCGGCAGTGGACGCTGATACCCATGAATAACCGCCAACAGACCGACGGCATCATCGAACGCCACTCCACGCCAGCCTGCCACCAGCGCAACACTGGCACCTGCGACCTCACCGGCCGCCGTGTCTGCGACAAGGCTCCACTCCCCAAGGGAGTCTTCATCAAGAACGGAAAGAAAATCATAATACGGTAATTAATTCAAGTTTCTCTACGTTTGCAGCGAGATTGCGTGGCGTGAGCCACGCATAAGCAAAACATAGTAAAAATATTTGCTTAATCGGATTAATCTTCTTACCTTCGTTGTAAGAAGGAGAAGATTAACCTGACAGGGATAAAGGCAAGTCAAGTTTCTGGCCGTTCGAGGCCTTCATGCGTAGCTGTCCCCCTGTCAAAGCTGCAAAGACCAAATAAAATGGTTAGCCTCAGAGGCTATGTAGAGTTGCAGTGTCTCGCAACTTCCGGTTAATCTCTCCTTTGTTATTAATAGAACGAAGGATTATGGAAAAAATTGCAATCGGGATTGATTTCTCAAAAGAAACGTTTGACATGACAGTGTTGGACACGAAAAAGACAAATGGCAAAGTGAATGCGGACGCCCTGACAAAGGCACCGCATGAGCAGTTCGAGAACCGGCGCAGCGGCTTCCGCAAAAGCCTGTCCTGGGCCAGGAAGGTGACAGGGCGCAAGCTGGACAAGGACAATGCCATATTCTGTGGCGAGGCCACGGGGAAATACTCCGTCCGCATGAGTGAGTACTTGCGTGAACAAGGGCTTTTCGTCTGGATTGACAGCGGGCTTCGCATAAAGAATTCCATGGGCATCGTCCGTGGCAAGAGCGACAAGGCTGATTCCTGCAGGATCGCAGAATACGCTTTCCGCCATTGGGACAAGGCAGAGCTCTATGAGCCTCTGGAAGAGAGCGTTTCCGCGCTGCGTGAGCTGTATCTGTACCGGGACCACCTTGTCGGCATACGCAAGGCTACAGAGCAGCGCAACAGCCTCATGAAGGAGTTCTTCGATGTGGTTGGCGAGAGCAGTTTCATCAGGCGCAGCGGGGACAGGATCGTGAAAGACCTGAAAGAGGAGATAAAGCGCTGTGAAGAGGAAATGAGGAAGCTGATCGAGAGCAACAAGGAACTCAAAACGACCTTTGAATGCATCACCTCCATCAAGGGCGTGTCGCTCATCAACGGCGTCGCATTCATCGTCTATACAAACAACTTCGAGTGGTTCGGGAACAATCCCAGGAAGATTGCCACCTACTGGGGCGTAGCCGTCTTCGGCAAGGAGTCGGGGACAAGTGTGAAAGGCAAGACAAAGACCAGCAAATGTGCCTCCAGGAAGCTTAAGAAACTAATCTCTGAGGCTGCAACCTGTGCCATCAGGTGGGAACCCAGGATAAAAGCGTATTATCAAAAAATGAGGGACAAGGGCAAACATCATGGAGTGGCTATGAACAATGTCAAGAATAAACTCATACATATCATAACGGCACTGGCAGTCAACAAGACCAAGTACAGGGACACATACGAAGAAGATAGAAAACTCAGAAAAGCAGGATAGGAGATGATTTCAACCGGAAGAAAATTCTTTGCAACGTTAAAGTTGTGTTAAAAAGATGATTTCCCTTGGTTGTTAACATAAAATGCGCA